>JGI24021J15306_10008976_pt1 | contig 12338 bp, 7 predicted proteins | sample Ectturendosymbi1_FD_15306 | JGI IMG/M metagenome (IMG submission 15306)
GGTAGGGATGGATTAATGAGTTATAGACAACTTTCAGTACAGGTGGTGTTGTATAATGTTTAAGTTTGGATAGAATTCCACAAGCTCTTGATAGCTGAGTTATTAACTTTTGTACATGAGGTTTCCAGCTTAACTTATTGTCAGGAAGGACACCTAGGTATTTTAGGTTATCATACTCTCTTATAAACATCTCTCACTTTTTAGGCTTAGGTATATAGTAGCCATTTTGCTGGCTTCTTAATAATGCTCGTTTTGCATTTTCCTTAACATTCTTTATTTTAGCAAGTTTGCTTTTGTTTTAACAAGATTAACAGGTAAAAAATAATTTTTCTAGTGAAACAGTAAAATGTGGCATGCAAATATGGCCAACCCTTTAAATCCCGCGTGCGTAACTTTTTTGCAGAGCTTTGCAATCCTATAACTTGCCAGCAGCTAGAGAGCTGTTCAAACCCTCTGCGGATTCAACAAGTCTAGTTGAGATCGAAAAAAATTTTTTCGCTTTGGATTTGGGGTTTTCTGAAGGTGAGGTCACAATGTTTTCGCATTTTTGCCCACCTTTGCCGGCCTTGGGCCCCAACCCATTGACCAATTCTTTTGACTCAAAGTTTCATTGAAAACTAGGCCAAAATCCGCGTCTATAGAGCCCTTGATTGACTTGCTATCGTATCTGCAGCCGAATCATTACAAACTCCCAGTTATCTGAGCCATATTTGATGTTATGCTGATAATACCAGAAATCAAGGATATTTACTGGACAAGGACACCTATTTAAACTATTGATGTAGCATCCAGCGTATTTTTTCGCTGAGATGTTTGGTCATTTGTCTCAGATTAGTATTAAATTAACCATAACAGCATTCACTAGTTCATATTTTTGGACATTATGACTACATTCACTTAATTTTGCTTTGTCATTTAAAAAAAAGTTTGGTCTATGACAGAAAAATGGCCGAAAATTACCTATCTTCCCGCTGATCTTCAGGCACAAGATTGATGGGCAAAATATGGGCCCACGTTTGCCATTGAACTCGGATCGTTAGTGAGATCTTGAGCTGCAAAGGAATCGAAATACCTAAGCTTCAAATCCTTACTCCAATGTTGTTTTTTAATGTGCACGAATAGGGCAATCAAAGAATTTGAACATGCTGTTGTAAACTTTGTTTCATCAAATTCTTCAGCTGGCGTCTGGGATAACAACCATTGACCCCAGTCTAAATCTTTCACTTGTTTATACTACCATATATTATTCGTTGATGTTACTTCTGCTGTACACGGAACTGCATTGCTCTCTGTGCTGGATGGCAAGCAATCTACAGTATTTGATAATCATATTGATACGGGTGCAAAGGCGACTGAAGACGTTTTGTTTCACCGATTTAATTACTTTTTTCACCTGATGATCGCACGTGAACATTGTAATAAACGGAAGATATGTTTATTTTATTATTATATTTACTATTGCTCGTTGCCAGAACTTTATCGTAAGAAAACCCAGATTTCATAGGATTTTTCAAAATTAAACCAAGACATCCAAATGGACTAAAAATGCAGATCTTGTTGGAAAAAAACAGCAGTGTGAGCCCTGCCCAGCAGTGGGAGCTCTGCTTCTAATCATCACAGTATGTTGTGCCAGTTTTGAAAAAAGGCATGAAGTGCCTGTTTGTCAAACCATTCTATGATGCAATAATGAGGAAGGGCAATCTGCTTAACAGCTCTTTCGCAATCATCAGTTTAAGTAAGCTAGAACTTGCGTTGAGAACAACAGTTGAAATTGATTCAATCCACACTGCATCTTTTTATCTGTTTGTAATAGTCCTATAGTAGTAGTGACAATGGATCAGGATTACTCGGCAAAAACACAACGTTCGTGTGCTGCCTGATCTGTTCCGGATAAAAACGGTAAGAAACTTAAGTTAACTGATCAGATAAGTTACGCAACACGTGTCTTGCTCAGATTACATTTAAGGAATTAGTCAAAAGTATGTTAGGTAGGCATACAGCACGAAACTTTTGAGCGAAGCAGTGTTAACTTCTCACTTCGTTAACCAACCCATGGCTACTCGTATGGCAGGTCAACACCTGCCCCGAGATCTAGTGCGGGGTGTAGTCTGTGGATTGAAAGAACTACTCATAGACGCGGTGAAGAAGAACTACCCATAATATGCTCGCTGGTGTGCGATTGCTGCGAACGAAAGCTCACACTCAAGCGTTTTCGTTGATAAGTGCCAATATACAACCAAGGAGGCCAATTACTATTTTTCAAAAATTCTTCGCAAATTATCTCTCTTTTAAGAGGCAATAGTAAAGTTTGCTGTGTCAAAATATCTCCCAAAATCTGCCTGAAAACCGGCTCATTACATAGCAATCTAGGAATTTACACCAACCCGAATTGTGCACATTTTTGAACCTATAAGTAACTAGTCTCAACAAAGGCCACGCAGTCGAATCAATCAGCAAATTCAAAGCACAAAAATTAGCTATTTGGGCCATCAGAGCACTGCATGGGGATACAAGGGATGCGGTCGCATCAACAACGCTGGAAAATTGGCCATTATTTCGGCAAAAATTTTCAAGATTTGGGCAAATTATACAGCTACATTCACATTTAAGTGAGGTAGTGTCTTGTGCTATCAACAGCAAAAGCTCTGCTGGGACTATTTTGCCATTCTTTTTGTCTCTGCTGTTAAAATAGACACTACCTTTAAGTAATCTGGAATCATTTGGGAATTCCTACAACCTTCATCAAATTTGGACCAATTAATTAACTTAATTCAAGTTTTGAGTAATATTAGAAACATTTGGGTAAATTAAGAGCATTTGGGTAGAGTCCAACAGCTTCAATTTAAATCTGGGCAAATGAGAAAAACTTCATTCACATTCGTGTGAAATTAAAAACATTTACATCAATTGGAAAAATTTGGTGAAGTCCATCAGCCAAATCAAATTTAGGCAATCTTCAACAGCTTCATTCAACTGTGGGCAACATCAAACGGTCTTATTCAGAGTTGGGCTATGCAAAAAGAATAGCTCCAATGTCTGGGTGAACTGTGATAGATTTATTCAAATTTCGATAAAATTAAAATCATTTTGGTAAATTTTGACAACCTTTTTCAAACTTGAGCTAATTAGCACAACTTCATTCAAATTTGGCTGAAATTATTAATATTTCCATTTATTGAGAAAACTGGGTAAATTCCAATAGATAAAATCAATTTTGGTTTCATACTTTGACAGTTTAGAGGACTTGATGATATTTTCATCCCCAAAAATGTAGACTACTTACAGTAGCTCTAATAGTATGAGAGTGACTGCTTTCAAGAAGATCTTTGAAATAGTTTCTCCATCTGTAAGCAATGTTTTACTCATTGCTGAATAAGACAAACTATTTTGGCTTTTGGTAAATCTAATTGTATTGGATTTTTTCTGCGCAGACGCAGATGTTCTACCAGGACACTTTGCTGGCTAGCCAGTAATTTCGAGAATAGTTTATGCCCGAAATTCTCCCCACAATTGCCTTTTTTCTTCTTGACCACTTTGTGGACTTTCGCGCCTCAGCATATCATGGATGCAAAGAAGGCTAGCCTTCGTGCTGAATCCAGGATTTGTAGGCTAATTTTCTTATTCGGATAACATCTTTCACATTCTGGTTCTCTCAAACATCTTATTTCTTGCCATTTGTTGCAATGCCTGTTTTTCTGTCAACGCACTTGAGCAGCAGATAACGTGACAGCTGCCACTCACTATCTTTAATTTCCTATAACAGCGGCCATTCCTCTTGAAGCTATCCGAAGAAGGATGAGTGCTGTCTGCAGAGGTCTTTCCCACAGGGCTTCCGACTGCAGTCGGTAGCACCTCCTAGAGCTGCACGTTGTTGTTGGTTTTTCCAGGCATAATTTTCAAACAAACAGGTAGTGACAGGTCGAAAGTTCTGCACGTCTTTTGACAAGTGAGTTTGGCGCTGATTGGAACAGATCAGTTGAAATGATACAGAAATCAATGAGTTCAGCACCAGGCGTACTTGTGCAAATTCACGTTGGAATAAAGCATTAGTAAGCACAGTGCGTTATAGCAGTACAGTTTCAAAAGAAGCTTTCCGCTTTTCATTTACGTTAGCAATACAGTACTACGTTAACCAGTCACGCCCTCGTTTCCAACGTTGACACTGAAGATTTGAAATCTCCCGAAAAGATCATAGATTTTTTAGTTTTTCATTCTCTGTATGACGTAAATATAGCTTCCACCAAGAATTCAGTGTACTGTGTAGTTCTGTTTTGGCCGTTTAGCTGTATCAAACACAGAAAGTGGTCTATCAAGTTTACCTCCACATTTTCCTGCCAGTGGAATCTGTTCATCAACACAGCCTGCCAGAGGGCAACTTATACGATTATCTCTGCCCTAGCCGAGGCAGACTGTGTTGGATTAACGACCTAGCCGAAAAGTGTACAGCAATCGCCTTGGTTCACAGTGTTACAGCCCACATGCTCAATCGAAACGATGCTAACAGTGAATAATACCGTTTGACTTCAATCGGTTCACAGTGGCGTAGCCAGACCAAAATATTTGGGGGGCCAAAATATTTTATTGTGGGCAAACAACATTATTTTTGTTTGGGACGCCGCTTGTCAAAACACAAAAGGACTAGATCCGCTAAAAATTTGGGGGAGGGATGGCCCCCTGCACTCCTGGTTACGTTTGTCGCTTCATGCCCTTTCCTTGTGACTGAGTTGATGTTCTAGTTCCATTCACCAGCTTATGGCAGGATTGCAGTATGCGTGTTGCCTTCAAGTCTCCCAGAATACAGTAGTTGGCCCCTGAGCTGTGCCCAATAGCATTCTCATATGCGGAGAGGGTGTGGTGTGGGGCCTCTAATTCGGATGACTGATGAGGAGATAGTTGCAAATGCTTCGAATGGGCCCCTCTCCACCCAAATCCCGAACGCGGTTTTTGGCCACGCGCGCAACGACCGATACACGATGGTATAGCGCTACATGTTAGAACTTGCACAAGTTATGCCGATGTACAAACGTTCGCACCAGTAACACAGCAACATTTCCGGAAATAGGGCACCACGGTAAGGTGTTGCTGCTGGGATGATTGCGTAGCCTTGAACTGTGTCCAAACAGCGGACTTACAGTCTGACAAACCAGGAGGTGCACAGTTTTCAGTTTATCAACTATATCCCACTTAAAACAGCGGTACGGTCTAAAAACAAGTGGAGAAATTCAACCCGCACAAACAACACCATAGCTAAACACCACATCAAATGCTATTATTACTTCCACTACATGCAACATTCACTGCACCTGGAAAGGAGATGAAACGTATTGCGTGATCATTTTTCTTAACGGAGCAAACAAATATGTTAGTGTTGTCTTCTTCATAACCCCGTTTGTTCGAAATCAACAGTTCAAACATTGATTTTACATGTACAAGCCTTTGTGACACTTATTTTTCTCAATCAACCCTGGGGGAGGTATCTGTAAATGATGACTTGAGGTGTTTTTTGCGACAAAGATCCTTTTTTTTTATTCTGACAACAAATTGAATTTTCTGCGCTAACCTTACCTTGTGGCGCTTGATATGTAATGGGACTCATTGTGCGAAAGTCCAAGAGTTGGACACATGCTAAGAGTTACAAATCATCTGTTGGGCAAAGCGCTGGTCGACAATAGTTAATGGATTACCCAAACATCTGTAAGCTGCGCAGGGAGCAATCGATAAGAATGGAGAATTGTCGTTGAAAGTCATGGGAGGTTAAATGTTAATATTTAAAGTGTGCCCCTTAGTCTCAGCTTCTGGAGCTACGCATTATTGCCGCACTTTTGATTTTACGTGAAAGACTTACAAATGACCTACAGTAATAGCTCCAATATTAATTGATTTCCATATGATGTGATGAAATGTGTGAGAAAATATGCACACTCTTTCCAGTTCGTTCTTTTATGGTCAGAAGATGCATATTACATAGTGAAGTGCTAGAGCAGTCAACGTAACCAGTGGCCAGCAATCTTTGTCAAATGACGGACTGAGAACGAGGCAAGTTCTGCATGGACTAACAACTGTTTCAAAATATTGTGAAATTGCAAAGGCATTCTATTGAATCAAGATACAAATTTGTGAAGGTTAACAATAAGCAACAAAACAAGCATCGATTGTGTAAAATGATGCAGTTATTACGCATGTCAATCATCCAATGGTTTTCGTTATTTTCAGAAATGTTTGAAAGCTTGATGAATCTCCTATTTAACAATTATTCTTCTTCAGAGCATTTGCTTGTTTCCCGCAAAAAGAGATTATCATAAGGTCGTTATCTGATTTATTCATGAATATTTTTGTCTGCGTTTCAAGAGATTTTTTGTATAAACACCAAGTTAGAAATTAAGACGTGCATCAGCAATGATAAGTTCTTTGCGATTTGGGTTACTGCAATAGAGAAAGTCGCATTCCACAAAAAATGCAAAATTATCTGTTCTTTGTGGTCACAGGGCAGTAAAATTTGAAGCACTGGATGAAACTTCGGTTTAACGTCTCAGATATCTCCCTTTTTTTGGTTGTCCGTCATGTTTTGCTCGTCATCTGCCATTTTTGAAGCACAGCAAAGAACTCAAACATATCACCAGATGTTGCTTCGTTTCATATGAGCGCTAAAAACCGAAACATGTTCCCGAAGCTTTTTAAGGCTGCGCATTATTTTTGTTCACGTACAGAACATAGCGACTGCAGGAAAACCAGATTAACATGGTGTATGGTTGCAGATCTTGGGGTGACATGTTTTTTTTGTGGAACAAAACCTGAAAAACATAGGGTGAATGGTTTTCACTTTTTTCTTTCGTGTTTTTTTTCAATTTTGGAAAATGGCAAAAAGTACTTGTTTAACGGCTGTAAGATTTTCGCAAATAAGAGCATTACTTTTGCCAAGAATTTTATTTGTAAGACGTTTCAAATGATTTTTCCACTGACATGCTTCTACTGTGAAGTTCTTCAGCTCATTTGACACTCGTTGCTTGCATTGGCAGTCTGTTTCAGACTTTCACTTGAAACAATTTTGCTTCATAGAGTATACACGTGCTTTCTAATAACTGTGTCGCGACACTAGTAAGACATCAAAATTTGTTTTGAATAGCAAGAAAATCGTGTCATTTTAATGATATCTCAGAAAAAAACTTTTTTATTGGTGTGCTTTGTCCGTCGATACACACTCAATGTAGAAGAGCCTGATGCATCTTATACGACAACCGCATTTACCATGTGTTCGAAATTTATGGAATTTTACCTTCCCATTGTTTTGCTTCTAACAGCAGTTAGGAATTAGAGCGAAGTTTCAATCTGCAAATGGACACTGATTCTTCCTGTGCTAATAAGTCACGCATAAAAACTGATCTAAGGCATTTGAATATAAGTATTTTACTATCAGTTTTGCATTGTGTGAGTTGATCCTTAGAATTTTTAAAATTCCGACACAATCTCGTTGAACTTAAGTTGCAATAAGGCAGGTGGGCTTAAGTACGAATTCCACTAAGAAAACCCTTTACGTCCCGCGTGCGCCACTTTTTTTGCATTTTTTAAAAGTTTGCAACGCCTGACTCGTGAGCCAATTGAGCTAGAGAGCTGTTCAAAGTCTCTAGGGAATCAGCAAGTCTTCGAGTGCAGATTGAAAAAAAATTTTTCGTTTTGGATTTGGAGTTCTCTGGGTGAGACAGCACAAGTAGGGGTGTTTTTGCGTTTTTTTGACCATCTTTACCTGGCCCTGGGCGCCAATCCAACGAGCCATTTTTTAGCTCAAGTTTATTTGGAAACTAGGTCAAAATCCGCGTTTTTAGAGCCCTTGATTGACTTCCTAGCATATCTGGAGCCAAAATTATGGGCCAAAAATCAAAATATGGTAAAAATTTCTGCACCCACAAACGCTAACCTGGAGTGGATTAATTTTGTTTTCGCAGAATATTGATGCAGGGCAACCAATTTTTTGACCTAAAAACTAAAAATTTTGACTTTATAATTTACAAATTTTGACTTTATTTTGACCTATAAATTTTCTGGGTTTACAAATGCAAAATAATTCAGCATTAAGCGTTGAGGTTAACTCAGAAGCGTATTTATGCACTCTGCTTCAAAATTAAAAAAAATTGGTTGTTTAACTTTGGGGATTATATTTTGATAAGTACATGAATAACTACTGTAGAGTCATACCCGAGAACATCACAAAGCTGAAACACTATATGCATAATGGATTAAGCATTTACCAAAACAAGTGCTGTAAGACCACATTTCTCGCCTACCATACCTATCCTACATAATCTTCTATCTTCCAGTAGTGGGCAAACAACATTATTACGTCAGAAATCGCAACAAGCCCATTATTTTCACAGAATTGCAACTAAACTTGCAAAAGTATATCACTATCTGTTGTTGCAGTTTCAATAAAATATCGATACAAAGAAAAAACTGTGCTGCAAGAAAATTTTGACTTAACGATAAATTTTGACCTAATGATAAATTTTGACTTTTTTTGACCGAATAACTTGGGATTTCCTCATGGTATGAGAGAGAAATTTGGTTTGTGGATGTTTCATAAACTTCAAAAACGGCAGAAAAATTTTGACTTTATTGACTTTTGGTTGCCCTACTGATGAGGTTTTACATTGTCATCCGGCAGAACTTAAAATAGTCGTAAGAGAGCCCTACAAGACCATGTTGTCGGAAAGTTCCATCACAGTCTTCCTAAACATAACAATAACAATCGTACAAGAGCTGGGTCTTAAAATGTTTTCCGCGGTTATGTCTACGACACAGTAGATGTACGGAACCAACTGTGCTGTTACGCAATGAAATATGCAGTTGTTCAGATTACAAGTAAAACCGAATGCGGTGTGTTTCCTTCTGCAACATGCTGTATTAAGTCTGTGCAGGTGAAGTTAGCCAGTTCCTGACCTGGGAAAAAGCAAGAGGAAATATGTGAAGCTGACGACATTAATGATACAGATTAACGTGCCTATGCCTACAGTGCTTTCAAAACAATCTTGTGCATTTTATTGAAAGAAGAAAGGTTAGCCCCACCGGAGAAAAACTGCAAAACGAAAAAAGCACTGCATTTCCGTAACGGCCTGGCCTTCGCATTCGCTGACGATGGTTGCTTTCCGCCGGCAGGCGCCGCCTTTCACCATCTTTTCAGTGCTCATATGGCAGTTTCTCGCGTGGAGTAGAAGTGCACTTGGCCCTCATTTTCAGCCTTTTGAGGTTCGACGTAAGACAAGATTAACTCCGATTGCTTCGGCATTGATCACTGTAGCGCCGGCACAACCAATGCCCGAGCGACAGCACCTTCGAGACAACGATTTGTAAAGGTGGTGAAATGCGATCACAGGGCGATGATAGTTCACTTTGTGCGGAAGGTACGTTTCGAGCAGGTCTGATACTCTTCTGGGTGAAGCATCTGTTCTCAGCAGTCATTGTGGATGTATATGAATGTTAACAATCGAAGCCAGACAGTTGAGTAAGGCTATTCGACGATTTTTTCAGTCAGAAAGTTTGAATGGTTTCATTTGCTGCATTGCTAGGCGTTCTCTATTGAGTTCCCTCTCTGCAACCATTGGACATAGAAAGAAATATACCTCAGATCCAAATTCAAATTAGCTTTGAAGGCCTTTAGCTTTTCTCGAGCAGACGAGTTGGTTGTTTGTCCCGTAATATTTTTGTGAAGACGTTAACTGGTGAAACACAACTGTTCACAAATATTACGCTATGAATATTTGATCAAAATCAACATGCTTTTTGCTCGAAATATGTTTCAAGGAATAGCAGGGCAGTTAAAGCTCATTGATTTGTGGCGATTCAGTTGCAGGTGACGTACTAATGTGGACTTACTGTATGTGAGGTTCGCTTGACTTTATCTTTTGAATCGAAACAAAACGTTGTTAAACAAACTTCACGGTTTGGTTAATTAGCAAGCATACGCTCTTTTAGAGTGCATCTGTGTGATGTTTACTAACATAGGATTGTAAGTAACAATCCACTTTACTGCAGTATAGAAAGTGTATGATTTGCGTTTGATATGCAAGTACAATTGGCACTTCTAGTCATTAGTAAATTTTTCACGGCTTACCTTCACCATGTCTGCAAAGCATGTTACCAAGGTAACACCAAAAAAAGTGTATTTTACCACTATTACCAGCAGAGGATTCTTTGTGACAATCCACTTTACTGATTGAAAAAAAGAATGTTTTCATTATTTGCTCAGTGTTTTGTATGAGCAGGGCATATCTGTAGTGCTGGGTCCCCGGCCTCCGAAAGCCATAGCAAAACCAAGTGCCTAGCTGTACTTTTTTGCATTTTCTTGACAAAAATGTGGTATAGCTGTAATGGAGGCAACACATTTATGTTTGGGGTATGTGAAGAAAAGACCAACTGTCTAAAACGCGTTTTCCATTTCCTGTGCGAAACCCAATTGCAGCAGAATTTTTGGATTCACACTCCAGAGAATGAAGTGCCGGACTTTGCTTAGCGTAATAGACTCAATTTCGTAAACACGTACACGCCAATTTATGCTATGATGCTGTACGAGCAACTTGTAGCAGACCTGTGATTACAAAGGAAATAGTTATGTGCATTTGCATATGTACACTTTATGCTTTTTCCGGAAAAAGTTGTGTACAATTGCATATGTATAATTCATGCATTACAAAATCAATGAGATGTTCAACCCGTTCCGTCATGTTCTTGAAATGCAAGCCTTTATGAAATGCAAAGAATTTTGAAAGCATCATTTTTCTTACACAAAGCGATATTGAAAAACCGTTTAACCAATGTTTGTGCTTTTTTCAGCCAATTCAAAACGTGTAAAGGCACTGAAATGCCTTTGTTTACGTGACGGTGCTGCTACCTGCGATGCGATATTTCCGACTGAACACTTTCAAGTGTTTCATCGACTGTTTTTAAAAATCTACTGCAAAGATTTTGTAGCCGAACCATCAGACTGCTGCAAACTTTCTTTGCTTTTTATTCACGACACGACTGGCGCAACAACAAAAGCAGGAACAGCCTATCTGGTTGCCAGAAGCGACAGATTATTAAAATTATCTGCAAGGGTTTACCTTCAACTTCATTTTTGAGAAACGCAGGTAAGCCTTTGTATTCAGCTGAAAACGCTATTCCTAAGCAGTATGAATTTTGACATTCGCATCGGTGAAGTACCTGGTTCATTAATTTGGTGTTTGTGGAAAAAATCAAATTGACGAAAACGAAAAATTTTTTTGGTTGACATTGTATTTTCAGCAGACTGTTCAGCAAATGCAGTAAAGCTTTAGCTTACGACAGTGGCTTTCAAACTGGAGGGTGCGAACCAAAGGGGTCGTGAACCATTTTTGGAGGGGTCGCGACTAGATGCTTTATGCACACTGCTGTATTACATTTGCTATATTCGAGTTTTGATGAGGGTCGTTGGGTCATACTAATAGTGGATTGATGTGTTGTGTCGCGGTACAAAAAAGCTGAAAACTGCTGTCTTAGAACGTAGATTAAAGCAAGCTAGAAAGTTAAGATGTAGTTGTTCTGCGAAAGGGAAATATAATTGAGTGTACAAGGAAGAAACGGGTTCGTTGGCCTCCCTGTTACCTTTTGCAGGATAACGAGTGTTTAGCGTACAAGCTTGTTATTTGTTAAACTCGACCTTTTTCTATCTTCCGCATCGTCCACAATACAAAGAGATTGTTTTCAAAGTTCAAAAACTGGTTTAAAATGTAGACTCGCCTCTTCGGTAGAAAAAGGTGATCTGCGTTGCTGTGGCGTTCAAAAAAGCACAAACAATTGAGAAGGAAACAGAAATCCTAACGTCGTTTCAACCATTATGCAAGTGGCTGAAACCACTCACTGAGACATCACAGTGTGTTAAAAAGGGTTTCATTTGCTGTTGGTAGCCGCTAAGACGCATTTTTTGAGCGTTCGTGCGGCTTTTGCCATCTGTGTTTGAAACCTTGTAACATAAGTAACTTAACAAAACGTTAACACCAGTTATCCTGATTGGCGCAGGCACCAATGTGCTTGTGAAAGTTCTTCGGGTAAACGACATAACTGATTCAACATAAAGTTTGAGCCCAACACGCACGTAAGCACCAAACAAATGTACTTGTGCAGTTCAGCAATGGAAAGCCTGGAGAACTCGTTAGAAAAGACCGCTGTGGACCAGCTGGCAACGATCGACGAAAAAACACATGACGCTCGAGACGACTCATCCGCTCAATTCGATGAGAGGTCTGTGCCAGAGGCGTCGGCTGGCAAAGCCATAAGTGACGAAGCTCTGTTTGAAGACGGCGCTGAAAAGTCGGAAGTCCCAGAGCGGAAGC
>JGI24021J15306_10008977_pt1 | contig 12337 bp, 9 predicted proteins | sample Ectturendosymbi1_FD_15306 | JGI IMG/M metagenome (IMG submission 15306)
TTTTTTTTTTTTTTTTTTGGTAGCACACTTTTCCGTTTTCTGAGCATTCCATCCCGGTGTTCTCCAACTATTATTTTCCAAACCTCTGTGTTCGTTCTCGCCAGCATGCCAATCTAATTACACGTTTTCACACGTTGTTGCTATTGGCAAGCCCGCGACATTGAACCTGCTCAGCCAAGCGCAAAGTTTCCTCGAGCGAATCAGCACCACGCTTAACTCTTCTTCAGTGACGCATACAATTATTGAAACTTATGCGGTTTCGACAACACCAAACACATCATTATGCACTAAAGTCAATGACTTAGATCAGGAGTTTACCAAATATGGGTCTGTGACGATTGCACGGGGGGTGCGTGGAGATATGACAAAAACTAAAACAAGTCGAACATACTAATTACACAGCATGTATTGTACACTATCACAGGTAATTTCCGCAGTGATTCGTAACTGAAATGATTTCGCAAGCTTTTGCAATCGGAAATCTTGGTTGTTGCGCCATCTCACAATTCTCAGTCAAAAACGTGTTTACAGTGATTCTCGCATTCAGTGTCTATGACATAACAATCAATCTTATGACTTGTCACTAGCCGGGAATGTTCACGCAGGCTACGACCGCTACCGAAAAAGTGCTTATATGATGCGCAATGTTATGCAATAAAACATCATTCATTGTCATAATTATTCTATATTTTGTATCATCCTTTTGCGCTGGTCGGGCGGATAAATTAATGCGAGGTAAGATTTGGGGTCTGTGACCAAAAACGTTTGGGAAACCCTGACTTAGATAACGGTTTGAGCCAATGTGCTCGAGAAACACCATCAACTTACTAAAGAAACGTTGGAAACACGTTGATCAATGCGCTGCTGAATGACAAGGAGCAGTATCGATGAAGGGAAAACGATTACAGGTTGCCTGCAATGTCCAAGTTTTCTTATGAGCAGTTATGGGGAAGTCAATTGTGGTTGACAAAATGAATTGCGTGAAGCTAGCTTGTGTGACTCTCGGTAAAAGTTACACAAAGTTGAATTGCGTAAAATTCAGTTGTATGGACGTGACAAGCGTGTGAAGTTGAGCAGAAAAATGACTTGCTTTAAAATGCGCCGAACTTGGTGAGGACACTTCGCGCGTGGCTGTGACGTTTTGATTTGCGTTGACGTCACATAGCACAACATTGAATTGTTCTTCCGCATTTTCGGCGTCACGTTTCGTTAATCGTTCTTAGAAAACAATTTTGTTCACGTGGTGAAAAACACATTGTGTTTTGTTGAAACATGATAGCTTCACGTTAATTTTTAACAGGATTTTGATCAAGTGCACTCGACCATGCGGTAACAGATTCAATGCTGAGTGTTTTCGTAACAAATCCTACAGATTTAGTTACTTTTCAGAAACTGTTGCCGAAGCTGACATGGATTTGACTGGACACGGCGCCGAGCAATGCGCTGAAGAAGACGCCGATGCATCGCGAAAAGTCGTCCAGAAACTTAAGCTGAGAATGGTTAAGTCGCAGGTCAATATTACTTCTTGGTCTTTTTGCAGTCGTGCGTGTTTTGGCCTCAAAACAAAACCCTGTTCCTGACAGTTGTCTGGGACATCTTACCAGCCAATGTAGAAGTCAGATCCCGTCGTTCGTTTGAAGATGTTTAATTCCATTTGTTGAGGCAGCCTTCTGTAAATCTTCATGCAATTGTATTTACCAGTACCTGACAAGCCAGTGGAGTTGCTGCCGACACTTTTTGTTCTTCCCACACACAGGACCACGTGCCAATTATTTGTAGGCGTGGTCTCCGGTTTCACGTCACTCGTCCAATCGCGTTTGCTTAATTGCTGAAAGTTGTTATGAACAGAAAGCAATAGGGTGTCACGTGATCTTTTACGACAAAGGGCGTCGGAGAGCTCCAGTCGTCCTCCGTTGATTGGATTCATCGTAACAAGAAAATTAGATTACTGCGAAAGCGATTTTTTTCAGGAATATATGTTCACTTCCTTTTGTATCAGTAAAATCCGAAATAGTATTTTTGGTGTGTCTGCGTTACCCTCTACAATTAACAAAAAAATTCTTCGATTCCACGCATTCATGAACCAGTGCAGCTATGTCCAACCCAAGACTTACTGAGCCAAAAAGTATGTCACTATCTTAACCGGGGCCGCACATTGAATGGCTTACTTTGATCTTAGCAAACTGAATTTAGCTTTCCTGACTGCAGTGGTAACAGACATGATAACATAGCACTGAGGACCATCTGCATACAAAATGTCAAGTTCAAGATTATCAAGAAAAGGACAGTTTTTCAGTGTGTGGGATACTTTTACTACAGCCCAAACCTAAACTGGGCCGCCGTTGGCAAAGCTGAACTAGTGTATGTAACCGTACTAGAGTTTGGAAAACTAGGTATGGTTGATTGGGCGCACCATGACGTCACAAAGTGGTATTACGTAGATTTCTGCTTTGAGGGTAAAACTCTAAAGACTTACGTTAACATGGTCTTGATCTAAACTAGCAACGGATTCCGTTGCCCATTTGGAGTCTATTGGGAAACTTTTTTTCTAAGTTGCTACAAAGTTGTTCTGTAATGAATGCTGACACTGTACAGGAAAAAGGCGGCACTGTCGGTCCCCAATGGACATTGGTCGAAAACGGACAACGTAGCGTTGCCCACGTGACTGAGCAGACGACAAGTCAAGTTGACGTCACCAACCCATCCTGCGCAGCAGCTACTTTCGGAAGTGCCCTCGTCCTCAGCGAAAATGAAGAACCAAAGGTTTGCTACTTGTTTGAAGTAAAAGAAACACGTACTTGAAGCAGAAAGATCACGAGATTCAACAATTTCTCATCCAACCAGGCAAGCTGGGCAAATGCCTGTCTCGGGAGAGGGATGATGACTGCTGTTCATGGGTTTCATTTTTTTGCTTTTTCCACTTTGGCCAAAAATCCGCATCTGCGGAGGTCCAGAACCAAACGGCGAAATCTTTTGGGCAGCCTCTGTTTTGACGAGTTATGCGTTCTGGTGCAAGCGAGAAAGACAATATTAACTGTTCGTACGCCAAGGCAACTGTTGGTACATCTGTTCAAGTTTTGCTTAACATCTCCCCAGCGTTCCGCCAAGGATGATAACTGAAAACTACGTAGAACAAGGCTCACTGCCTTTAAACTAATATTAAAGAATTTAAGCAGAAGACCGCATTTCGTAAGAAAAACAACAACTAGAAATTGAATTCTGTTTAGTTTCATGCTCTTTCCTCAGTCCGTCGTTGCTTGTTTGCAGAATGAGACGCTCCCGCCGCCTGTCCAACCAAAAGTGGATGAATCGAATGAAGTGGATGAAAGTGACTTGGTTCCGAACGTCGATGAAGGAACAGCAAAAGTGGGAGTAGCCACAGCGGATCAGCAGCTATTAGCAAAAAACACCCAGGTGGATGAAACTGAGGTAAAGCTTTGCTCTATTAAAGTCATAGCTTTCTTGTATTGCTGCAACTATATTCTTCATACTACACATGCAGAAGATTCACGCGGCCAAATCGCACTGAAAATCTCTTAGGTGTCGGGTGAGCAAGTCCACAAAAATATGGTCAACGCGCTTGTATCTTAATGTTTCGGTATTTAATGTTTGTGGGTTCCCGTGTGTACTGGTGTTATGAACTTAAAACATGATTGCAACCACCGCAGAGCGAAACTGTGTCAAATAAGTTCTTGAAAAGGTTGCAAACTTCCCCGTTGTCGAAATAATGACGTTGTGCTTCAATTTTTTGTAGTTTTTAGTCCTTTAGAAAAACCCGATTTCTGGTATCACACCTCAGTGAGTTAGTTTGAGCCAGCATATACGCTCGAATGATGCAAAAGTTTATGCTTGGTTAATAGGTTTGTGACCTTTCATTGAACAGGTTCGGGAGACGAATGCGGAGGCCGAAAAGAAGATCACCAACGATGCAGTCCCAACCGTCGCCAAACCACCCAGCCCAAAATCGCCAAACCGCCAAGAAACCGCCAAGCCTGCCTGTACCAAACCGCCCAACCCAGAAAGAAGGCTGAGCTCCGTTGAGTCACCGTTCTTTCCATTCGCAGACACCTTTCTGGTGCTGCTTGACCGCGAAGCGGCGCACATTGCCATGAGCGCGCTGCAATCTGAACAGCAGTTGATGCGGAAGCTTCGTCACGAGAAAAACAACCTGCTCAAGTTGCAGCTTGAGGCTGGCAACGTTGCCTCGCCCAAGCCAGAAGCCACAGTCGGTGCCGATAAGCGACGTCCTGCGGCCACTGGCGAAAATGACGCTCCAGCCAAAGCCATCAAGCAGCCCGGTGAAGAACCACCTCGGGTCATCAACCAGGAACAATTGTCCAGCAGGTGTACCACCCCCGTTGCAAGATCTGTGGAACCACTCGTTTCTTCAACGGAATCGCAATTTGCTAAAAGGAGCGTTGATCAGCACGGAATTGAGAATCTCGTGGATGCAACACCTCAAGCTATAAACGACTCTGGGTCGAAAAAACAGAAACGAGCCCGACACCCCACCGACACTGCTCCTGCGTCTGACGCCAGTAACGCGTCCCCCTCAACCAGACCCGCCCCTGCCAAAAAGCCCAAGCTCTCTGCGGGAAAAAGCAAGGGAAAGGCCGAAACGCTTGGCAGTTCCAAGCCTGACGTGACAAGCAGTGCTGCAGCAGACGACATTCCGCGCATGCGCACTCGTTCCGCCATGACCGAAATCAGCTCGGCTGGAGCTGAGCCAGCCTCGAGCTCGCATTTGAAACCAAAGCACAGCAGCAAAAGCGCCGTCCAAGAGCCGCGCGAAGCTGCTCCGGCTGCTCCACCGTGCGGCGGAGGCAACGCGGTTCCAAAGAGCGGTTCCGCCAAAAGCTTACGAGGCAAGCATGGCGTGTGCAAAGTCCTCCCACCGGTCAGTGTTCCCGCCAAACAGCCGACGCCGACCCAGAGCGTTGCTACGAAACGCCGCTCGATCAGGAAGTACTGCAAAGATGTTTCAAAGCAAAAATGAAACCTGGCGAAAGACGACGTTTGTGACTTTTCTGGGCACAACGATTTTCGCTTGAGCGTCTCTCTCTTTCTCTCTCTCTCTCTCTCTCTCGCTCGCTCGCTCGCTCGCTCGCAACCATGGCATTCCGCTTTGATCAGGCCTACAGGCACATGCAAATAAGACAAGATTTTATTCTGGAATCCCATGCTTTGCTCCACTGTACCAGTGACTACTACAAGATGGCTGCGTTTACCTCTACATTGGTAAACCCAATTCAAAGGTTATCAACAGTTGATAAATCACAGTCACCGTAATTTTATGGCAAATCAACTGTGCGAGGTGACATTTTCACGAATATGCAGTAGCATGGCAGTGATGATAGGGCATCGGATCCCAACGACATTCCAAAAATGCATATCAATGGTTGTTTGAAGCAGCGAGCGCAAATTAACCGCAATTTTTTTGACATTTCTAGCGCAAAGCAAAACTTAACGCAAGTTATTGCGTTCCTAGTGCTACAATTTAAAGCGCCAGTATTTTCGGCTGAGCGAGTCGCAGTGCTCTTCTGTTTGTCGATAGCACTTTTGCGCCCTGAACAACAATAACTTGAGTGTTGTTAACGCACTAAGTGGGTAGAACGACTTTGGCGACCTGGTGGAAAAAGCTCTGATGAAATCCGCATGGTCGCTGCAACAAAAGTTTCGCCGTTTGCTTCTCAGCTCTCGGTTTGATGATTTCCAGATATTGTTAGGTAAGTCACATCCGAAGTATTTTTCTCAGGAAAGAAATTCCTGACGTCAGCTCAGTGCTGCTAAGTTATCTAACATTCGTGTACCAGCTACTCTTTCGTTTAATTTGTTCTATCACAACAAAATTGCTGCATGAAATTTTTTGCCACAGCTATTATGTTGTTATGGCTGCTCAAACAAACACCTTCTTTGGTGTTCGTTCCACTCGCCACACGTGAAGTGCTTAAGTGTCAAATTTCGAAAACACCCCAAAGTTGTTGTCCAAAATCTGTTGCACGCTGGTGCGCGTTGATTCGGCGATGCGGATCTCCCATCGTGTTTCGCAGAGACACAAATCATTTACGAGCCCCTGTAAGCTCAAACCGTGCAAGTGCATTCGGCAGAAGTTGCTTGGAGTGATAAAACAATCTGCAACGGCAGATGTTTCTCACTGAATGCCAGTGCTGGCCACAATACGTCGGCAATACTGTGTCGACGGTGCGCAAAGAGCATACGTGCAAACTTCATGAAGGCAGCTACAAACTATAACACGCAGGAACGGATGCTGGGACAAGCAGTGTCGATTGTTTTGTCGTCGCATTGAACATTCGATCGATCGCTGCCGGGCCCGCCACTCCCCGTGATACAGTGTTGCACGTTGCTTATTCGTTCGCTTCAGAGTTGTGCTCTGCCAATGTTTTTTTGGTCGTAACGCGACTGGTACCCCGAGTGGTTTATTTTGATTATTCTTATTTTTCTATAATTTGTTTGTGAAGACGTTGCTGCCTGTTTTATCTATTCACGCCTGTGAAAGACTATTTCGTTCATGTTCGAGCGTCAATTGGTTTAAAATATCCAGGGGCTTCGAACCGGAGTGGATTCATCTCTGGTAACCTGTCTGTATACCAAAGTCGTTTATGTACCTGACAAACCTGATTGCTTTTGAGCGCTTGCAAAGTATTTTCTTAAGCTTTTGTTTTGCGACAAGTTGTGATCTTGCGCCCAACAGTTTACCGGCCAGCGTGGTTGTATTTTTATATCTTATCGTCGTTTCGCAATGCAATCCGCTGCATGTGAAGCACGCGTTGCGCCCACTTCCGGACTGACTGATCGTCATATCTGTCCACCAGCGGTGCGGTTTCTCGTACTTCGCAATAAAATCTGCGACTTCGGTTTTACTTGGTGGTTTATGAGCGGGATAACTATTACACGGTTCGCAGCATCCAACTTGGATGTTGGGCGTTTTTTCGCCCAAAGTCATGTTCGGTGCCAGGCGGGTGGAGCGGTTTTCCCGCCGCCTGTTAAACTGAAAAGCAATACAAACTAACTGGATTGTCGGAAGAATTGGCTTTTTTCACTGACGCATCCCAGAAAGAAACCATGCTAAAGCACACCATGCCTCAGTGATCACGCCTCAACATCAGAAAAATCGATCTATATTGCATAAAAGTTGTGCAACAATCCACAGGCAACCGTCCGTGGTTTCACCAAGCTACCAATAGGAAAGTCTGCACTTGGCACCGTACGTTCGTGCCAGGCGTAATCTACTTTTCGTATTGTCACGTAGCGGAGCTTCTGATGACAGCGAAGACATGAAACGTACGCGCAAGAGTGAACTGCGACAAATAAAGCAGGGTTTGAAGCGAGTACTTATATCAGTGACAGCAGGCACAGGTACACCATACTGTGACCACAGCCTACTATGAACAAGGGTTTGGTTTACGTTGCTATGGTGTATCCGTTTATGTAGACGTAGCCAGAAGGGGTCGTGACCTCCCTGTTCTGAAGAAAAAATCAAAGTACAGCGAGAATGGTCACATTTTTGTAAACGGTGACGCGTTTTGGTGATATTTGTGTTCAGAAAAGTAGGTAACTTTTTGTTTGACTTGCGTATTGCTTAACTTCCTCTTTCTCAATTGAATATCCTGGTTGAACCCCTATCACTTCATAAACCTGCAGTGACAGGCTTCGGTAAAGAAACAAAATCGAGCCGCCAAGTTTGTGACCTTGCGACACGTTGGGAGGCATGGTCCTGTCTTGCTGTGACTCACTGGCTTTCATGATTTTTCTCCCACAATACCTCAAAGTTGCTGCAATCTAAACCAGTGGCACCGGTTGTGTTCTACCTGGATCACGTCGAGAATCACTGATCTGCACTTAGCATCGCGTTTTATTCCTTGCTGGAAATGTCGACAAAAAAACTGATGTCTCCGTCAACAAGTACCTCGGCCTGAGCAGAGTAATGCGGAAACATTTTCATGTGGTTTTAGCTCATCGCCTAAATCAGTCGGCGTTTTCTAGTGCTTAATTTCTGCTTCTGCCAAATAAGCTTGCAATGTTCATTTGATTCACTTGCATATATTATTGACTAAAGCAGAGCAGATAATTGCTGATGTTAAGCAGGATTGGCGCCGGGTTGCAGCCCGGTATGCCAACCGCATGGAGATAACCTTTCAATGCTTCGTGGAAAGGCCCCAAAACCAGGCTGACGAGTTCAAATGAAGCACTGCGCACCTCAATACGGTTCCTTTCATTGCGTTGCATTTGTCCGATGTGTGAGACACCGCAAGTCCATGGAAGCCTGTAAACAACGATGTACCGGTTAAGCAAGGCTTACCGTCCTTTGATCGAAAACCAGCTCTGCAGCTTCTGTGTTTTCTGAAAGCAGCGTAGCTTCAAGATCACTACAGCACTTCGTTTTATAAATCCGCTGAGTTCTCTTGCCGTATGTTCTTAGATACGGCCCCCAATTACGGTAGATGTAATGATATATATTTGGGTGAAGGAAATGGCTCATAGGCGTGCGAGGCGGGAGGGCAATTGCCCCCCTAGGTTCGGGCAATTAAAAAAACTCAGGCGAAACTGCCCGATATGTTTGGGCAGTTTGCTTAAGCAGAATCATCTCCCTGCGAACTTTCCTTTTGTTTCCCTGTTTGTGGAGTTACAATTCAGACAAATCGAAGTTTGTTCCCAGTTTGCGATCTAGAAACCCTCAGAACAAGGATGATACGCTGTCTCTAATTGTATTTCTTACATCCTTGCCCATCAGGGCTTTCCTTTTTAGTTGGTAAGATCTCTTAGTCATGCACGTTTGTGTAAGCCAGTGGTCTTCAACGTGGGCGAAATCGCCCCCCAGAGGGCGATCTTATGCGTCGTTGGGGCGATTTTGTGATTTACGAGATTTGGGGGGCAATTTCAGATTCCAGGGAGGCGATAACTGCAGTTTAAGCATACTAAATTTTTGGATTGATTACAAAAAAAACAATATTTGTTACTTTGGAGTCGAAGCAATTGATGCACTTTCGACTCCATGGTTCGTGATCAGGGCCGGCCTTAGCAAGTGCGGGGCCCGATTGGAAGCATTTTTGCGGGGCCCCATTCAGTGCCATTTGCAGAAATATTTGAAGAGGAGCACCAAGTCACAATGATAGAAATTGGTGATGTGAAAAAGTGAGGCCCCAAATGGCAACTACCCAACAGTTTCACCTTTCCAGAAAAGACGTCAGCGCCGTAACACCCAATAAATCCATGAGTTACTAATCTCAAAACATCCAGGGGGAGTTATTCTTTAATGCGAGTGGACACTCATGGCTGAAAAGTTTGCAGTGTTAACAAAAGATTCTATTTTTCTATGCCAAGTACAGTAGCCATGGACGACCTACCGCTTCACTAGTTGGCAGTACTCTTTTGCAGTGAAACTTAGAAAGCTGTGTCCTATAACTTTCGTTTTCGGGGAAAACTTCTGTTGTGATTGAAGGTGATCCCACTTGGGCTAAATAGTCCCCAGCATTCCGATTCATTACGCCAGGCCGTGTAGCAGAACCGTTTGCTTTACAAAATACAATTTGAAGTGTGTTGAAGTGCACGAGAACCATCTTCACCGTGGTGTGACTCTTCCAGAGATTTTTTGGGATTTTGAGCGGTAGTTCTACTAAATTATTGTCCAACGCATCTCTTTTTTTATGTTTCGGCCTTTTTCAGCTTTAGCACTCTTGACTGCCGCATAATATTTTCGGCCTATATCTCTGATCTTTGACTCATAGTATTTAATTAAGTTGCAAAACCGAAACAACGTATTCTTAAAACAAATAACCCACATTCGACTGTTACAACCAAAAAACAAAACACCACTATAAGACTTGCATATCAATATATAATTTACGCTTAAATAATGTTCATCGTAGAGCAACTGTTAAAAGCAAAAACCGCTGATTAGAGCAGGTTTTAATGAAAAATAAAAAGTTTTCTCTTCTTACGTGGAAGAAATATATCAAGTAATTACAGATTTCCCAATAATGATAAACAGATTTTTTAGAAAGTTTTCAAAACAGCCAAGTACTTTGGTAGCATTAAAGACGTACGAGGTGAGGAGGGCAATTGCTCCCACATATTCGGGCATTGTTAAAAAAAGTTCAAATAAAACTGTCCGATATGTTTGGGTAGTTTGCTTGAAGTAGAATCACCGGCCTGCAAAATTTTCCTGTTGAAGATTGTGTTTTAGTGGCTGCAAAATTCGGGCAAATGGAAAATCTCTTCAAACGTAACTGTCACTTTTGTTTTTTTGCAAATGGTTTTACTGTCAATATTCGTAAAGAAATTTTCTATACTCTTTCAAGGAACCATTATTTGTTGCACACCGGGAGTGTTGGCATAATCAAAACTATGTTTATTTCAAACAATTTCGCCATTGTCAGGTTGACTCGTCATATCCCTACGAGAGGGAAATTGAATATGACTGACTAAGCAGCACACATTTGCCATTGCAAACTAAAGTTAACCTTTAGAAGACAAGTAGCAGTAACCATTGAAACAGCAATAACTATCGAACCGTATTTTGTAGCAAATGTTGAAACTTGACCAGCCAAATACGAAACGCTTATAACCGCAACAGAAAACAGCTTCAAAACTTAAGCCCTCACGGCCCTAATTGTAGTAGCTATTGAAAAAGCTAGACTACAAAACGTTCTTTTCCATCCATTGAAAAAACTTAGCTTCACATTACCGAAATCAATTGCCATTGTTACGACTAAAGAACAAATTGTGAGGATCAAGGGCGTTAGAAACCGCGTAGTTCACTTTGATTTTCGGTGGTAAAGGGTCCCACGGTTAAAACTATTGTGGGTCCCATGCCGGCACTACACAAGCAGCTTCAACTGAAAGTGCAAGTTTGCTTAGAGGCTTGTAGTAGGCGAAGCGCGGGGCCCCCTTTGGCGCAGGGCCCGATTGGAAGCAATCGGTCCAATCGGCTAAGGGCCGGCCCTGTTCGTGATAAAGGTTATAAAATATATCGGAGTGGTCACGTAACAATCAAACTATCATCGTTCTGTGTAACGCTTCACTGTACCAACTAACTGAGATTTTCACTGGTTGAGAGTCAAGCTTTGCCGTTCTCACAAAGGTTGTGAATGTACAAGTATTTTGTTGAAACTAATGTTCAAAATTAGATAAAAGAGTAGAGAAACTGTTGCACTGAGTAGTTTGTTAGGTTGGTTAACCCAATCGTTGCATGATAAACGTCTCAAACAGGACATCAAGCAAGAACATTTGCCAGCTTGTACAGATCAGCACTCGGGGTTTTGGACGTTTTTCGTATTGTATGCGTTAATTAGTTATATCGTAATGATTTTGGTTGAAAGCCACCAGTACTGATATAGCTATCGGAAAATACCCAATTGGTCAAACCCCATCTTTCAAGAGGAAAACTTCAGCTTTTTTGAAGACAGTAGAAATGGCCCAACAATCATAACATTGCTACCACTAACTCATTGCATCGACTTTCGCAGCAAAAGCGAATGTTAATTGAGAGCGGCCGTCAATTTTAGCCTTGAGAATTTTCGTCGTGAACTGTCACAAATCCCTCCAACCGTATGTGTTATTATCAGCAAAATTGCAGAGCATTGCCAAACCATTGTTTCGTACGCAAAAAAATATGACCGTCCTTTATCACGTGTTTTATAATATTTGATTGGTACCTAGAGTAAAACAATGTAGACCTAATGAAGTGTGTTCTGTTGCGAAAATACTGGAAATATGACTGTTGCGAGACGATTTGCGTAGCATTACCAGCTAGTAAAATCAGTAACTGCTACCCGTAATTTGTAAAAACGTGCTTATTTTTTTCAATCGGTGGCTAAACTAAGGAGTCCAAAAAAACTTTCCGCTACTTGTTTGAGGCTTGCTATGAAGTCATTCTGTTGTGGAGATCACGCCGAAAGTTACATTGCGTAAAAAGTTATGGGTGAAATGCATTTTTGCCAGCAAACCAGCATAAGCAAATGCGACCACCTTTCAGAAACGTCTCATCGACATCCAAAGCGATGATGAAGCCCGTGCTGTATTTCATACACACGAATGATTGGATTTTTGGATAAAATGCAGTAAGCGTTTTCCAGAACATTGGGGAAAAGTGAAGCTATTATTATTGGCGTTTCCCACGACGTATTTTGCTGAGCAAGGTTTCAGCCAAGTACTGCACATTCGTCATAAATACCGCAATCATCTTGACATGAACAAGACCGGTGGAAACGCCATAAGACTTAAGCTGATCAACTTGCAAACTGCTTTGAAAAAGCTTGCAGATAAACACCATCGCAAGGTTGTCAACGGTTGGAACCAGCTGTTTTTTTGGAAATGT
>JGI24021J15306_10008978_pt1 | contig 12337 bp, 9 predicted proteins | sample Ectturendosymbi1_FD_15306 | JGI IMG/M metagenome (IMG submission 15306)
CTCCTCCCCCCTTTCCGACGCCCATGGCCCCACTCAGTGGCTTGTGCAGAAATTTTTTAGGAGGGTATCAAGTCATAATCATAGAAATCATGAGTTATGTGAAAGAGCGAGGTCCGAAAACGGCAATGCCAAGCAAGGGATGCTGGAGCATACTCCCCAGTTTCACTTCTACAGTGGAGACTTTCCATGTCCGTTCCACGAACATCTTCGTATCACCCAATAAATTCATGAGTTGCTATACTCAATACCTTCTGTCTCGCCAGGACCTACCGCGGTATACGGCAGGCCAATTAGCCATGTGTTAAATTAAATTAGCAACACTGCTTGATAAACTCAGCCAGCAAAGATAATCTTAACACCTTAGCAACAAAAGATCAACAAACGAAAATGGTGGTAACAGGACATCACACAAAAACTATAGTGCAACGTTGTATTATAATGCTGCACAATAATAGCAAAGCCAAATGAAACAGATAAATTGGCTGTGGAATTGGAGCCCAAGCAACTTTGGATGGTTGCAGCTGGAGCCGAATCCAAAAACTGTTACATGGTGGAGCCTGAAATTTGGGTTCCGATTACACAGTCCTTGGGCTTCAAGGACTCCAAGGCTTCGGGGCAAGCGGTTACGGTAACTTACTGCAGGACGAGCGTGGTTTTCCGTACGTGCACACAATATCCTCGTTTTCATAATTGTCCGAAGTGGGTGCATGGGGTCCTTGGACCCCCTGGATTTTGAAATTTGAAAATATTTTTCTCTTAGTTTCGAGTTTGTAAAATAAAAATTTAACCGTTGTTTGCCCCCTTGAAAAATCCTTTTGGCTACCACCTGTAAAATCCACTATTGCCTTCCCTGGAAAAAATCCTTCCTACGCCCAAGTTCGTTTGTGTGTGGATCAGGGGTTCTCAAAAATTTTTGCACATGTTCCACTATCTATCAAATATATCATTTCGCAGCACCTTTTATCTAGGCTGTTGTAATAATACAATTGTACAATTAAGAAAATTATTTTCAGTTTTCAATGTACCAAATCATTTTGGGGCCGGAACTCGAGCCAAAAACTTTAGATGCCTGGAGCTGGTGCTTGAAATTTTAGGTCTGGCTTCACAGCCCTGCTTTAGGCTAGGTAGTCTACAATACAAAAAATGCATTTGCTAAGAGAAACATATTTTTCGTGCTGTAGCATTAGCAGCGCCCTTCAGAACTTTGTCCAAGATTAAGCCTCTGCTAATTTCGGATTCCATGGACATAATCGTCAAACTAGTTAGGCGCTTTTGCTGGATTGATGATCTCAAAAACATTTGCAATTAGTGTCAACTTATAAAACTCCTTTCTCCGGATGCCACAGTCACTGGGATGGTCAATTATAAATTCTGAGGGCAATATAAGGAAAAGAGGCTGCCTAATCCGATCTCTACGAAGGGAAATGCATAACGCTACAGTATTGAAAGACCGACTAAGCAGCAAACATTTACGATTACGACCTAAACTTTACTTTCAGAAGAGAAGTTGCAGTAACTGTTCAAACAGCAATATCCTTCTGCTTCAAGTAGGCTACGAAACGCCTACAACTGAAACAGAAAATAGCTTCAAAACTTAAAGCTTCTCTGCTTTAATTAACTGCTATTGAAAGGACTAGACCACATATCGAAGACAATGACCACAGTTACGATTCCAGAACGAATTAGGATTTATGAAAATGTTAAGAAACGCGCAGTTCACTTTGAGTTTCGTTAGCAACGGGCCCCACGCTTAAAAAAAACTGTGGGCCCAGCTCCGGCGCTACACAAGAAGCTTCGATGGAAAGTGCCAGTTTGCGTAGGTTAGTAGGCGTAGCGCAGGGCCCGATTGGAAGCAATCGGTCCAAACGGCTCAAGGCCGGTCCTGCTTTAGAAAGCTACTGCACGAGAAACTTTGCCTATAATGTCATAACCCCTCGATTTATCCAACAAACTTTTCTGTACCAACAATGAAGAGATGACGTCATGGCGCACGATAGGCATATAAAAAGTTGGGCTGCCGGTCCTCCATTGGTTATGAATTAGGCTTTGAGCCTCTTCCCCAGCAGAGTGTTGAATTTGCAAATATATAGCCTAATAAGTCCTAATAAGTCCATTAGCATGGCATTAGAAAAGATCGTTCCAGGTTTCAGCAGGTCCCAGAAAAAAAAACTATTTTACAAATGCATGATTAAAAAACCCAGAAACTTTAACAAGAACGAATAAAACAGTCGGGTTTAGAATTCAGGAACAGCATGGCTGAGCTTATCTGACCGATTGACACTGCACGATCATGATCATCAGTCTTTAGGCTGCGAGGTGCATGAATTAGATGTCCTGGAAACCTATTATGGTTTTATATCTCATAATCGAAGTCATTTTTCGTTTAACTTCCTATCCAAAACAATTAATCAAGGTAAATTAAAGCACAGTGTGTAAAATTACTGGTACCACCGGGTTCGGGACGAAGTGTAGATTAGAGATGACACGGGCCAGCACTTTTGCAGCCCGGCCCGCCCGGACCTAACAAGAAACCGCCCGGCCCGGCCCGTCAAAGCTAAACCGCAACTTATTTTCTGGCCCGGACCGGCCCGTAATATACCGTAACCTTGAAAGAAAAGTAACAACATTTAAGTTTTCAGTTCATTGTCCTTTGGACAATGAACCTGTAACGTGACACTGACACACGACAAGTGTGTGCTAGGCTGCACTACACTTGCTAGTAACATGCTGAACACAAACCTTAAACCCTAACCTAAACCTAACACCTAATCCTAAACGAGGGGTTCACAAAGTGGGGTACATGTAGACCTAGGCTAGTAGGGGTGCATTTGCCTAGCTGAAGGGGTACATTTGAGGTTAGCAATAGAAAGGATAAAATATGTTTACATATTATTCATTTCGAAATATTTATACATACATCAGTGAATATTATTTTCAAAATCATTATATGCTTATCGGTAAATACATTCTTGTTATTTTCCACAGCCTTTTTGTCATAAAAAATTTTAGGGTTACATACTCATCTATCCAAATGCTGAAGGGGTACATGGCCAGAGAAAGTTTGATAACACTTGTCCTAAACCTAACCCAATCCCGTCGCCACGGGGAGCTTTGTTGGGCTTAGTTCCCCGAACAAAGCTTCAAGCCCCCCAAGTTGAAACATGAAACACTATAAATCAGTAGAGTTTTTGTCAATTTTTAGAATGTCAAGCCACCCCGCGCAAACGCAAAGCCCCCCTATTGAAAACTTTATGGCGACGGTTCTGCCTAAACCTCGGCGACAGCAACAGACTATAAATGAAAGTGTTTGTTGCTTTGAGTGATTCACACCATGGTTCAATGGTTTGTGTGGAAACAAGTGAAACAGAACATTAGCAGAAAGGTAAAATGGAGAGAACAGCAGAAAAACATTTCCTTGTTAGATTTTGAAACTCTGCAAAAACAAAAATTTTCGCCTAATTGGCGAGCAGACCGCAGCGGCCCGGAATGACGTCACCGATAAATCAATTGTTAGCGGACTGCTTCAAAACCTTTAGCGGACTGCCCGAAGACTGGACTGTTAGCGGCCCGTGCAATCTCTAGTGTACATTTATGTTAATGTTATTTGTTGATGCCACGGTAGGGGCACTTTGAATATCAGATAGGTTGTTGCAGAAAAAACAGGTACGAGTTTCCGTAGTAGGTATATCACAAAGGTTGTATGCTTTATAGCAGGGTCTCCAAACTACAGCCCGACGGCCAAATCCGACCCCGAAACCATTTTATACGGTCCGCGAAGCTATTTCATCAGGCTGCAAAGACATTATGTCATTAATAAAAAAATAAAAATTTACAAAAAGTTTGTGATTTGATAGAATGCAACATATCCTAAAAAAATCGCATTACGTAAGATCTCCGGCCCTCGAATGTTTGTACAACAACCCCACAAGACTCCGCACTTCAATTCCAGACACCGGTACACACACACCCGGAATGACCCTACCAAGAAGATGGGTCTGGCTCAACTGCCGGTGTCGGACGTTTTCGCTCCCGCCTGTGCAAATGGGGTATGGCCTCTTCTGCGGCGTGTGAGTGTGGCGCAGAACAAACCGTCAACCATGTCGTCCTCCACTGTCCAATCCGTCCACCCCCCACGGACTACACGGCCTGGCGGTTCTGGACGATGAGACAATCGAAAGGCTGCTCAACACCTGCCCCGATATCTGGACGGGCTAGCAGTGGATAAAAGAACTCGCTCAAACGAAAGAAGAAGGTTGTATAAGAGCTTACGTGGCCCTCGGATAAAAAAGTTTGGAGACCCCTGCCTTATAAGTTGCGTGGTCGCAAACAATTGAAATGCAACGCAGCATAGTGATCTGTGACAAGCTCAAGAGTTTTTTTCGCGCACCGTTACCAAGGAGGGAAAATTACCGGTGCGCGGATTAAGAACTGCTTGCACGTGGCAGGAGCGCATCAAAAATCCAACCTGTTAGGTACGGTGGCAAGTAGTGCAGGAAACTGCACAAGTGTAGTTCAATAACAGGCAGCAAAGCACGAAGTACACAAACAGCTTAAAACCATTTTTGTTGCCCTTTTATGCAGTCCATACAAATGTTATGACTTTCGTACAATAATGAATTTTTCGTAAATCTGTTGATTACGCTATCTCAGTCAAAAGCGTACGATTTTTTCTTTACGTTTTTTTTTTCACAGTTGATATGCAGACACAAACATATTAGTACACTGTTGCCACCCTCATACATAAGTATCCCAATTTCAAAGATATTCAAATGGTAGCACGACGTAGAAAAAACTAAGAGATTCACCGGTACGAAAGCGAAGCTGCGATTTGTTGCTTAAAGCCGTCTTCCCATCAGCAAGCATGGTGGTTACTTGCATCGACAAATAGTAAGTGCGATTAATCTCAAGTGGCTTCGGTGCATATACCTAAAAGTAAAAAAATTGATAAGTAAAAAATATGCCATTACTTACAGTCATATTTTTAAGCAATCCTGTACGAATAAAAAGCAAGTGAACAAGAGCCTTCTTATTTCATCAAAATAAGTCATCTGTATTGCCTCACAATAGCATTGGATGTCAAACCATGAGTTGGGCACCAGGCGTTTCATATCGTACGAAAGCCCCCAAATGTATTAAAAATATAGTCATTTTGTGCTTTGAGAGGCGTTTTTCTAAGCAAAATAGTGTTATTCGCCTAAAATAAACATATTGGTCCCTCCAAAATTTTTTGGCCCCCCAAAATTTTTGAAATTCCAAGTGGACCACGATGGTCCAAATGGACCACGTGGAGAATTATTGCTTAGATTGATTGACGAAATAGTCTTGTTCGTAAATAAGTTGCATTATTAATTTTAAGTCAGCTTCTCTTAAAAGGAGAAACCGCTTGTTTTTACAAGCGCGCTTGAAGCGAATACTAGAGTTTGCTCATTGTAGACGACTGGAAACCTATTTTAAATTTTGATTTAATTGTATAAAGATGAACTGCATTGAACTTGTTATCTGATGGCCTTTGACGCGTTAAAGTGCGGTCACAATGTTTTAATACTGGAGTCAAAAATCTCCTAGTTTGCGTAGTTTTACTGGCGCTCATTTCAACAGAGTGTTCAACCAGGGTGGGATTTTACAGCAAAACCCGTTTGAAAACCAGTTACTGCAAAATACCAGTGAACAGCATAAAAATACTTTCAGTTTTTTCTGGAAGAAAAATGTGTTATTCCAAACTGGGCCGACGCTTCTAGTAACATGCCTCAGACAATACAGAAGCGCTTTCGTTTGTTGTATTTAGACATTCAGAATGATGAATCTCAACACAAGAGAAAGAGAGAATACATCAACCGTGGGCGCAGAGTTGCTTTTACGAGAAAAATATTAAGTTTGCATATGACAATTTAACACAACTGCTTTATTTGTAAAATGTCAGTATCGTAAAGAAAAACGATTTCTAGGTTGCTTTATCAAGCTGTTTGCAAAACGCTGTTTTCGATTTTATCAACTCTTTTCCGCCTTTATTGGAGATGAGAACCAGGTTTTACGTTTCGCGTAGACCCACTTTTAGAAACTGTGAGCTGTCTAGCTCCACTTCCTCAATCTCCATCGACTGCAAGGCTAAGCTGCCACCGTCACTTATGGTGAAATTGTATCGAATAGCTTTGGAGATCGGCTGAATGTCAAAGGCAACAACTGCGAATGGTTCCGTTGAGTAACTGAAAGACGTGTTGATGGCTTCAGTATTGTTGTTCATCATGTTTGGTCCTACATCAGTAAATGGAAAAACTCAGCATTAGTGGTTTTTGCACATCTACTCCAACAGTCTTTACGAATTTATTTGCCAAAAACGACGTTGCCTCATAGAAACTCGCGTTTTTCACCCATATTTACACATGCAGTACCAATATATAAGGCTCCAAATCAAATAAATATAAAATAAGAGACCACAAGAAAATTAATCAAACTCTTGGTGTGAATAAACACTAGTAAAACGTATTCTATTTAGCGCAAAACATCACTTTCAGCATACTGTAACTTTATTTGTTCGTTGATTTAAGTTCATGATACGATAGAACGTCCAAATACGAGTAGAATAGATCATTATCTCCTTGAACAGATCAAGTTGAAAATATCATAATCAGCGCTGATGACATAAGAAATAGATCTTGTCGACTTGAATAGATCATAATCAGTCCTTATTCTTAGTCGCGGTATACTCAAATATCTTCTATCATCTGTAGCTTCGGCTCAAGTACTGTAATTTGCTAAACTAACCTGTTGTGTGCACAATCGTGTACACTAAACCAGATGTGAATAGTTCAGATGACGCGTGAAGGCGATCGTAGATTTTTTCCGTTTGACTTCCATTTACACAAGTTTTTATGAAATACCTTTGTTCGATTCCATAAACAACGTTAGGTTCCAGGGGCAGGAGAGGCTTAGAAGCAACTTGTATTCCTTCAAAAATCGTGCAAAAGGCTTCACGTTATGTTTAGCAATTTCATCATAACGTTTCTACAGTAATGTCAGGAAAACAGCGTACAAGCAAAGAGATCGTTACTTTACGCATAGTACTGTAGTATATCAAAGTTGCACAGAGGCTTTCCTCGCTACAAGGTTTTAAAACCAATGTTTTAAACCTTTACGTGAATGCAAATTTTTGTACAGCAATATCGTACTAGGGATTTATTGTTTTAAATAGACCAAATGTGACATTCATTGCAACTTACCCTTTAAAAATCCAAATTTACGCGTTGCAAGCAATGCAAAATTTCGGTTGAATTTAGTGGTTGTGTTTCTCTCACATGGCTGTACTCGTAAAGGAGCTACAAAAGCTGAATGCTTGTCTACCTTTTATGCCTTTTGAACCTCGTCAATTGAATACTGCACGGATTTTTCCATGGACATTTTAAACACTGAAATACAGTACCCTCCAAGTCCATCGGAACGTTTCAATTCTCCACCCTTCTGTGTCACAGATTCCCACTCCCACAGCAATCATTACATAGTGCTGAACAGCGGAGTATCGTCCTTCAAAACAACCGCTCTACCATCAAACTGAGCTTTTGTTACTTCATTTGGAACAGCCCATTAACCAAAAACAATGTCAGCCTCTCAGTTGACAAATAATGTTGTACAAGTAACTTCCTATGTTTTTGAACCAAGACTGTTGTTCCCTGGTGCCTGTCAACGCCAAAACAAGAAGACAAGCTGCTCCTTATCATTAACTAAACGTTCCTGCTCAGGTATGATTTGTCCACATGGGGCAAACGTTCCGATGGTGTAATGCGGGTATATGTAAATGACCATTTAAAGCTGATTCTTCCAGCTGCTGAGTTTTTCTATGAGGTCTGTCGAGCAGTCTTCTTGAAATCTGCATAAGCTTTGCATCAGTCCCGTCGCCACGGGGGGCTTTGGTGGACTTAGCCCTCCCCAAACAAAGTACTAAGCGCTCCCAAATCGAAGTATGAAACACTATAAATCATTGGAGGTTTTGTCAACTTTTCAATATCAAACCCACCCGGAACAAACGCAGAGCTCCCCACACGCACGTAAAGCACCCCCTAGTGAAGACTTCCTGGCGACGGTTCTGCTTTCTATATATCAAGTAAGGGGAGGTAATTGCCCGGTGTGGGCAAAGTACACCTGAAGCACGTTTGCCAGATTGTCATGAGTAAAAAAGGCCGCATCAACCGTTAAAAAACAGTTAGCACCAGAAAACCCAAATACAAGGTAAATACACAACGACACGTTTAAACACCCAAACGCGCGTTTAAAAGACAATATATACATATAAAGAATAAAGCTCCCTGAATTGATAAACTTCTCGAAAATTTTGGTCTTGCTAAGAAGTAACCTGAAACAGCAAAACTAAACGCGTAAAAGAGCAAAATTAAAAATTATAAAATTCTAGTGCAGAGTTTCCAACAAAAATTATCATTCTGTTTCAGAAACATTGTCCAGAAATCCGCCAAATCATCTTTAAATCTACCAAACCGACATAAAAACTTAATTGGCCAAACAAGTCAAAACAAGCAAAATTTCATTTGGTCATTTGGCCTTAAAAAAGCCAAAGGAGTTGAAAAAACGCCAATATTTAAATATTTGGCCTCAAAAAGCCAATCTGGCATTACTGACATAAAGTGTTCATTACTGACATAAAATGATGTGGTGCCAAGCGTGTTGGTTTGCCAGACCAGTGAAAACAATGTGAGAAGCAGATTCAACCTGTGTGACTCATTTCAACGTTGGTGATTGGTTCTCGGACCTGCCAAGAGGCAGAAACCTTACTGTTCAGGAATTTCCTCTGAGAAGGGATTGTCCTGAGTTTGCACTGCAAAGCTTGTGATGTTCTATTTGTACAGGAAATGCGTGAGCTTGGTGCACCTACTTACAGAACAGCGATGATTAAAAGAGGGTTTTGTTTTCTGCTTCCTTGCCTGCGTTTAGACAACAGACAGAGGAGGGCACTTCGAGAAAAAATTATGGTTTGACGTATGTGGGAACCGTGCGTACAAACAAACAAAAAATTCCTTTTAAAATGCTTGACACGGGAAATTAATCCTTGGGTCAAAGTGCTTTTGCTTTCAGCAAGGAATGACACTGGTTACTTTTGCAAGTGCCACAAGCAAGACAAATAAAAAGCTCGTGTGTCTGCTTCCGTCCATGCATGACCATCCAGTGATCTGTGACAATAGCAAGCCTGAAATTATTATGTATTATAATTCCACGAAAGGTCGTGTGGATACATTTGATCAAATGTGTTCTTATCAGAAATGCAGCCGCATGACGAAAAGATGGCCTCTTCTACGTTTTTTATGGGGTTTTACAGCCGTGGTTGATTCTTATATTCTGTGTAAAGAATACAAACCGCAAAACACCTTGAAATGGCGGTTGTTTTAGAAGAAACTGGCAATTAATTTGATCAAGCTTTTGGCGCAAAAGCGTCGTGCCAATTCCCAATGTTGCCTCCTGCTATGCGGTCCACTATCATACAGTACATTTCCTGATTTGACGTCAGCGGTACCGCCGCAAGTCCATGAACCACTGACGGCAAGAAAACTCTGCCAAATATGCCATCCATCGCACCGAAACAAGACGAGGTTCGCTTGCCGGAATTGTGGAGATCCGGTGTGCAAGAAACACTTTCGAATCTTCTGCCCAAACTGCTGAAAGGTAAGCGTGGCATGCAAGTTGGTTTTTGTTGTACAGCACATATCAACGTTGCTGTTGTGTGAAAGAAGTCTGCAAGCGTTCTGTGTACAAGTACTTAGTCCAATTACGCTTGTGAGACGTAAAGTCAATAGCACATTAGTCTGTCAAAAGAACACCTTAACTCAGAACAAGCGTTGCCTCCACGATATGTTGGAAGTCACTATGTTTTACCTTTTTTTGATAGATTCTGTGCAGATGATTGCTAGATATTGTCGTAACAAAATTTGTCCAGTTCGGGCAAAATACACCTTGTGTGCAAGAATTCACAAAAATATCCTAAAAATAATAAACCTTTGTGTCTCAACCTAATTTATTTTTTGCATGTACTTCCTCCGGATTTGGAACACATCACGACATGGGTTTTGTATAGACCACCAATAAAGGCTACTGGCGGAATTTCGGATGCTTTCGCATGTTTTTCGTGTCGTTTTGATTCGCACTACCCGCGTTTTTTGAGAGGGGTATGTGTTTGGTTTTGAAATAATAAAATTTTTCCGACTTGCAACAAGTATCTGTTTTCAGGATGAGATGAGCTTGGGAACAGTTCCTGAGTTGTTAAAACACGTGCTTGTGCACCTAAAATGTTTGCGTAAGCCTTGTTTATGATGAGAACAATATTAGCCCAATCGGGGCAAGTTATACCGAGAATGTTAGTTTTTCATTCATACAAGAATGTAAAAGAAGGCCTCGTTAAAACTTTCGGAAGAGAAAACTCTAATACAACTGTAAACTAAACATTTACTGTTTGAGGGCTATCCATTTCCTTGAAGTTTCAGAAAATTAGAGGGGACATAGCTCTCTACAATTCTACATCTAGAATTCTGCAAACCATTGCCTGCAATGCACAATATAAAGTATGGTGTTCCAACTCTTCGCCATTAAGTCAAAAGAAAAAAATAAAACGTGCCTACCGGTGAGATTAAGCAATGTTACGAGCCAACAAAATTCTCAAACCGTTCCAAAAAATCAACCCAACTGTCTCAGCCTGTCCTTTCTACCAGAAACATAATTTTCAGCAATTTTGTCCAAATCAAGTCTGTCAACTCGTTCTTTGTGATCATGCAAAATCATCGAATCATTCAATCGTCCTCAAACCATGGTTGTACGAAGACCGATACCGGCCCCCGTAACTTTTGGTTCCCTCGTCGAAGCTTGTGTAGCTTGTTACTATAGTAATCATCTTATATAAAAATCAGCTACCATGCTAAGATTTAGAAATAGATTAATTGTTATACTGGTAAACAAAAAATATTAACGTACGTATTTTCATCCTCCCGGGCCCGGATGTGATGTACATCTTACAGAGCCGTATCAGCCGCACTCCATACCTCCAATTGGGGGGCACGCTGTAATAGGGGCCCCAAAATTCAGTCCTGTCACCACTTAGCCCCCCGAGAAAGCTTCGATCCCCCAAATTGAAATATGAAACACTGTAAATCAATGAGGTTAGGGGGCCCTTTGAAAGAAAAGTGCTTATGCATTACAGTTACTTTGGTCCCATTTGAAAACAAGGTATTTACACATTACAACTGCTGTCGTGGGCCCATTTGAAAGCAAAGTAGCCTACTTACACATTACAGTTGCTGCTGGGCCCCCTCGAAAACAAGGTACTTTACGCATTAGAGTTGCAAAAGGTGGCCGGAGGTAAGTGCCTCGCTTGCCTTCCCATACTTAAACACACTACTGTATATAACCCTGACAACGATCTTATATGAGAATATGAAACCGATCGAACACGTTCTGATTCATCCGATATGCGTACTTTCTCACTTGATGTGCGCATGTAAACACTGTAATGTAAAGTTATCCTTATATTATTGAACACATTGAAGTTGCTGATGAGTTTATCACTTCAAAAATACAGATTTAACGCGATTTTTCATAAACTAGACAAGGGATGGCCAAACATTTTCTACGGAGGGTCACATTGAAGATTTTATTGCTACCGAGGGACGCATGCTCGTATTACATATATTTCATCTATGATCGCTCTGGGACCTTAAAAAAAGTTTTACATGAGCTACCACAAAATGAAGGTAACAATAGTCACTTCCGGTTGAGTAAAACTGCGGTTTCGAATGAAACGTGTGAAAAAAACTTGACAATTCTAATCTAATCCATTAAATTACTTTAACATAGATTCCAAACATGTACTATCTATGTACGTGTGACTGCACTGCGGGCCGTAGTTAGCCCACCTCTGACCTCGACACACAGGTCGACTAAAAAAAACAGATCTGGGTGGAAAAAAAACTCAGTGGGAGCCCTGGTCACATGCGGCAAAACGCCTACTACCATTACTTGAAGTGAACATTTGAAGTTTTACTGCCGTGTTATTGTTACGAAATAACGACCAATAGTACAACAATCTGCGAGCAAGTTTCGCAACCTGCCTCAACAGGCAAAGGGAGCGAACGCTTGCGCTAAGCGTGTCGGGGGCCTCGTGCTCACGACTGTGCCCTAGGACCGTACCAGGGGTGGGGCGTGTGAAATTTTTCTCGCACCCCTGGAAAGATGTGTTGGATATACAGGGTGTCTATAAAGTCCTGCAGACATTAAAAATTTTTATATCGCAAAAACCACATAAGGTAGAAACTTTACATTTTCGACAGTGAATTATACTACCATAAAGTTT
>JGI24021J15306_10008980_pt1 | contig 12336 bp, 5 predicted proteins | sample Ectturendosymbi1_FD_15306 | JGI IMG/M metagenome (IMG submission 15306)
TCAATGAAAGCTCAGCAAGGACAATAGTTACATAAACACGTAAGACAAATTTCAATGTCAAAATCATTACTTTTGACCGTGATATACATGAAACATTAGATTCGTTACCGATGCAATACTCTTTGGAATGTTAATGAAAAATTTGATTTTATTGCAAGGTCCCTGAAAAGTCATGCGGATACACACATGCCTGTTAGGAAATACAACTTGAACTAAAGCCATGGATAACATAAGGGATAATTTCTTAGCTATCAAATATAGAGACTACTTGTTTTGCATTTACAAAAGATCAAAACTACTCACAGATTTCAAAAGTTACAAAAAATTCCAAAACCACCTTACCCCATGTCAACGAATTAGTTAAGCGCAAATACTACGAAGAGCAATTTGTCCAAAACAGCAGAAACTCAAAAAGAACTTGGACATTAATTAATGATATTTTTGGCAAAAACAAACCATCTAGTTTTCCCCAAAGATTAAAAGTTGATGGACGAGTTTACTTATACACAAAATTAATTGCAGATGCATTGATCATAGTTTTGTTACCTTGGCTCAGGCAAATTTCACTCCCACTGGCACATCTAAAACTACTGATGCAAATATAAACAAATATCTTCTACCATACTGAGTGAATTCTATTTCTTATCACCAACCACTCCTGAAGAAATACTTATACTCATTAATGGTTTAGACTCCGAAAAATCATGTGGACACAATATTCCTGCGCATGCTTTGAAATTGTCAAAATATTTACTGGCACCCAGGGCCAGATTTAGCTGATGCGAGGCCCTGGGCTAATCTACTTGTGAGGCCCCCTTTTCCCTATTGTCACAAGGAAAAAATGGAAAAGCGTTTATCAATTTGTGAAAAGCCAAAAATAGCGATATTGACGCTCTAAAATTACGGTCAATGAAAAATTTCTAAACTATTACTAGAGTGCCCCATGAACACTGCACTTCATTGTGCATTCGACGCAAAAGCATTTAACGACACGGAATTGTTGAAATTGTCATTTTAGACTGGCTTGAACAGGATTATTAATTTCTACAGGCAAACCAATTGAAAATGCTGCATATGATTAAAGTATTTCACAAAGCACATGTCTTACATTTTTTTATAAGTTTTACATCTGTTTTTACTTTATTGGTGCTAAAAAAAAACAAACAGATGCACTGCACATACGTTTAGTGGGACAAAGACATGAAAGCACAACGTGAGGACCACATTGAGACTAGCTTTTACCATGGGTGTAACAATCTCACACACATGAGCAAAAACATGTCAAATAAAACACACCCAAATGGTTGCAATTGCTAGGTTCATGATTCATGTGTTTATTACTTTTTCACACTGCTAAATAAGAATCAAACGCAATGAAACCTTGGCGTGAAAGGATGTGAGGTTTAAACCAGAAACGTCGCCAGAAAGTCTTAAATGGCAGGGTTTCACACTTGCACAGGGGGACTTGACATTCTAAAAAATTAATAAAATCTCTACTGATTTATAGTATTTTATATTTAAATTGAGGGGCTGAGCTCACCAATGCTCTCCGTGGTGACAGGACTGATTTAAACTTCTCTGCTGTCATTACTGAAATGCATATTAACAATTAAAAAGCTACAATCATTAATCACGTAAAGCTGAACATGGCACAGTCAACAATTGAAAAGGTTTTTTCCTGGTCTTCTTAACACTTTGAGACGCCTGGTTTCGGCGATTTTCGCAAAAAAAAACAGCAGCTTTCGGTTGCCTTACCAACGCCCTAGCTCCTCCGCCCATTGCGCTACAGAGCTGTTCAACAGCTCAAACGGATCGGCCAGTCTAGTAGATTGCAATCGCAAAAAAATTTTTTGCTTGGGGGTGCGGTTTTTTTGTGAGTGACGTCAAATATCACGTAGGCCGGCAGCCAACAAGTTAATCAAAAGATGTCATGAAGTATGGCGTTGTTAACACGTATAGAACCGGCCTACGGTATATTCGTAGTTTGATTTCGGCCAAAAAACAGCAATTTTCGGTTGCCTTACCAACACCCTAGCTCCTCCGCCGATTGCGCTAGAGAGCTGTTCAACAGCTCAAACGGATCGGCCAGTCTAGTAGACTGCACTCGAAAAAAAATTTTTTGCCTGAGGGGTGCAGGTTTTCTGTGAGTGACGTCATAAGTGGAGGACCTTTAGGCCACCTTGGCCCACTTCGCCTGGCCCTGGGCGCCAACCGTTAGGTGGTAGTATTTCGCTGATATTTTTTACTAGAAACTGCGTTTCGATATTTTTTTTTCAAAAATCCCCTTATTCGGCCGGACGCCAAAGTGTCAAAGTTAGTGTTGAGCAGAGAGTGCTACATTTTGTCAAGCTAAATTTTCAGTTGCAGAGAAAAGAATGGCTAAAGCTAAGAGAAAATATAACGATACTTTTCTCGACTATAGATTCACTTCCATAGAGAGAGGTGATGAGTAGGGCAAGTTTTTGTTGTAGTAAAAAAGTGAGAAAGTTGCATTTATTTTCAACGAAAGTTGCATTTATGTGCACATTTGACTGCGAAAGACTTGACACAACCTATTTTCGTTAGCGCAAACTTGGCGAAAAGCCAAGATTTTCTGCACTTCCACCTCTAATTGAGTTTGGCACTGTCGTACTTGGCTGGAGTTGTTAAACTTCTAGTTTGTGAACCAACTGTTTCGTCATAGATAACATTGAGACGCAGCTAATCCGTCATATATATAGCTCTTTTTCATGTAATCAAAGAGAATAGAACTAAACTGAAATAGTTCTGTAGTATTTTTTCTCATTACACTTTTACATTTTGCACAATACTTGATAATTGTAGCAAAAAGTTGCACGTAAAAATAAAAAAAGTTGCAATACAAAATTCCTGGAAACAGTTCAAAACATTGAACTACTTATGTTTTGAGTATATAGCAAGCTGTAAAAAAAGTTGCAAAAACTTGCCCTAGTGATGAGCAGTTGCCCAAATGTGTCATTTGTTTCAAAACCCGCTCTATCAACTGAAGCAGCATCTTTCGAACACCCACCCGCAATTCACTGACAAAAACAGGAGCTTCTTTGAAATGAAAGCATCCAGCTTAAAAAACTGAAATTGTACAGTACAGGACAATTTTAGACTCATTCGAGGGTGATAGTGACTGCGTCTTATGCAATATCTCTTCAAGTGGCTAAGACCAAAAAAACACATGACATTGCTGAGATGCTGATAAAGCCCTGTCTTGTAGAGTGCACTGGTATTTTGCTGGGTGAGAGAGCAAAATCAAAGGTAAAGCAGGTCTCCTTGGCCAATGACACTGTTAAATGTCGGATTGCAGATATGGCCTGTGATATCAAATCTCAACTCATCGAAAATATCAAAGCTTCACCTGTGTTCGGAAGACAGCTAGATGATTGGGTTAATTCTGCAAACTCCTCTAAATGAATGGTATTTGTTCAGTATATTCACAACAAAACTATTGAGGAAGCCTTTCTTTTTTGCTGCCCATTGGAAACAAGTACAAAGGCTAATGATATGCTAAAGCTTGTGGAAGACTTTTTCCAGCAGAAAATTTGGTTGAAACAAACTTGGAAGTGTTTGCATAGATGGGGCACCTGCTATGCTCGGGGTGCGATCTGGCTTTTTGACACTTGTCAAACAGAAAAATCCTAAAGTAATTGGAACGCACTGCATTATTCATCGACAAATGTTAGCATTAAGCAGTACCAATTTTGGGTGAATGTCTCAGATCTCTACGTAACTTAGTCAAAAGTTGCAGTTGGCCTCATTCACAAAAATGACAGAAAAGGTTGAATCAATTATTGCTTGACGCCTCCTCTATGAGCCTTTCCATGGAAGCAACCCAAAATATAGAAAAATGCAATATCTCAGCAACCGAATGAGCTAGAACAAATTTTGTTTTTAATGAACCAGAACTGACATGTTCCTATATGCATTTAATACATGATCTCTTAATTTTTTATGATGTTAGTCTTATCTATGAAACTTAAGTTGAGAATTTAGAAAAAAAATCTTGTTGAACATTGTAATCCACAGGCTAATGATCAGCCAGAAGCTTAATGAGTGCATTTTGAAGCACACTGTCATAAAGTTTCTTTGTTATAATTCAACAAAGATATCCTGTAGAAATGTTTGTATTACGCAACGTTAATACGTAGAACGTACATTTGGCAGTGGCTATAGATATGCCAGTGGATCTTGAAATTCTAAAACTTATTCATATGCCACCTGTGACGTAACAGTAACGCACGACAAGAGTGCAGTAGGCTAGGTAGAAACGAACTAAACGTAAAAGATAACCCCTAAACCTAACCTTAAGCCTAGCTGTAGCCCTAACCCTTATTAAACCCTAAGCTAACATAACCCTAAGCCAGTGTTTCCCAAACTGTGTGCCGCTGAAGAAGCTGAAGTATGCCGCGAAAGTTTTATGTTTTGATAAAACCTTATACTTTTCATCTCAACTTAGGCTATTTGTTTCAAAGTATGTGTGCCGCAGCCAAATTCGTATTAGTGTGCCGTAACATAAAAAAGTTTGAAAAGTGCTGCCCTAACCCTAACCCAGTGGTGGCGAACCTATGGCACTTGTGCCAGAGGTGGCACTCATCGCCCTCTCTGTGGGCACACACACCGTAGCTCCAGTGCAAAATTCATTACCAAAAAGGTAGAGGGACTCGGGCCAGGTTGCTCCCAAGATCGGACAGCCACCTGAGAAGACACTGCTAAGGCGTGGAGGACTAGTTATTCTCCCAGTGGAATATCTATTTTTTAGTGTTAGCGATTTTTGCATAGGGATTGCTTGAAAATGGGTGCTTCATTTTTCAAATTAAGTGTTTTTGTAGACTCCCAAGTTTTGAACAACAAAAAATGAGTGTAGTGAAAAAAGCTTAAAAAGATAGTGGAAGATCATTCCAAGAGGCCTGGACAGAGTCATTCAGAGTGATTGAATGCAATGGGAAGTATTCTGTATTCTATGTATTGAAAGTGTAATGTGCTGCACATTAAGTGTCAGGTAGTACTTCAACACCAAGAGAAAAAAGAGTTTCTTGAAGTGAAATTAAGGAAATATCATTCCCAGTCTGTTAGTTTTTGCAACTATCTTTCAAACAAATTGTCGGATAGCTGCCAGTTCTCAAATTTCACTGTGTCTAGCAAAACATGGCAAGCCCCTCTCTGATGGGGATATTATGAAAACAGCCATGTTGTCTGGGAGTAATTCCCTTTTTCATGATTAACAAACAAAGATAAAATTATTCAATGAATCTTTGAGATGGCACTTAGCAGAAATACTGTTAAAGATCAAATCCAGCGTGTGGCAAGTGATGTTAGTTAGCATCTCACTACTGACATGCAAAGGCAGCCTGTTACTCCATGTAGTTCGATGAAAGCACAGATATTAATCATCATGCAAGGCTAGCAGTAATTTTGCATTATGCTGTTGGTGACATCATGAGAAAAGAATTAGTAAAGCTGGTGTCTTTGCCTCAAAGAACACAAGGGTTAGATATATCTACAATGCTGTGATGGAGGCTTACGTTTCACGAGGCATCAGCCCAGAAAAGATAGTTACTAGTAATGGAGCACCTTCTATGGTGGGGGCAACATCTGGTTTCGTGCAGTTCTTTGTAAAGTAACAAAACACCAAGTTCCTTTGCATTATACATCAAGAAGCTCTTTGTGCCAAAGAAAGCAGCAAAAAATTTGAGATTGTTCTCAGAGACATCACAAAAATAGTAAATTACATCATGGCTCGTGCTCTGAATTGTCAACAGTATCAATTAAGGAAGTTCAGGAACAATATAAATGTTTTCTTATGTAGAATATTGTCCAGTGGCTGAGCAAAGGATGAGCCCTGGAGAGATTTGTAACCTGCTTAGATTAAATTTAGAAAATTCTACATCTGCAGACAATCTAACAAGCCATCAAGAAATCTACGAGGAACATTCTAGCTTTGTAGCAACTGCAAAGGTGAATTTTAGCAACAGATTTCCACAATTTAGTAAAATGGAGACCACCTCCGTTTTCTCGGTGTAGCAACAGAACCGTCGCCCGAAGGTCTTCAGTAGGGGGGTTTACATTTGTACATGGGGGCTTAACATTCTGAAATTTGAACAAACACCAAGTGCTGTTTCAAAGTGCTTCATATTTTAATTTGGGGGAGCTTGGAGCTTTGTTTGGGAGGCTTAACCCCTCAAATCCTCCCTGTGGCAATTGGACTATGTGGGAAAACTTCAGCTTGCTTTTTGATGCAATTGATTCTGAAAAGTACTTAGGTTATGCAAGGTATGTCAAACTTTCTGTTTATAAGCATGACAGGGCCCAACGCATTCAGGTAGTGTCTACTCTGCTTCATGAGGCAAAATCTATGCTGGGACTATTTTGACTTCATTCGAACACAATTGGTTGAAGTGGTCATGTGACAAGTACAATACACAGAGACAACTGGTTGGGGCTTAAGAGTTTCTGACTAGGATCTTTAATCAGGGCTTATGGCCAAGTTTTAGGTTTGGGGCTTTAGGGTTTAGCATAGGCTACAGTTCACATAAAGCAAGCAAGAAGCTGCCAGATCTGAAACCATGATAACACTCATCCATTCACGGGACTGAAGTGTTACAGAAGTCATATCCAACAAAGCAGGACATGCATTCCAAACTGGTCATGTGACTACTTCAACCAATCGTATTCAGCTAAAGTCAAAATAACTCCAGCAGTTGTTTTACCTCACAAAGCAAAATAAAAGCAGCATAAAAATGCGTGTTGTGCATCATACTATACTTCCGGATAGTTTTTGAATACGAATAGCAAGATTTCAACCAAAACAGGATTCGGATCAGATATCATTTATCAAAAACAAGATAGGATCAGATAGTAAAAATCCACTATCCGATCATCTCTGGTCTCCAGACTTTTGCCATTTGCAGTGCTTCTTGTACAAAACCAAACAGATGTCAAATATTTAGCATTGTGGATAAAGTTTTGGGAAGGGAGGATACATTGTCAGCTCTTCTTGTTAATATAAATTTAATTATCAAAGTAAAACAATAAACTGACCTAAAAATGAAATTTACCGGGAAAACAGGAGGTGCTGCACTTCCGTAGTGCCTCCTTGCGAATCGCCACTGGTTGTGGACAGGAAAAACAGACTGTTTGTAAGAAGTTTTTGAAAAATGAAGCGTCAACCTGACTTGAGCACTCACAGTACAGCTTATAGTTCATATTGCTTGTGACAACAGATGAGGAAATGATTAGTTTTCAGCAAGGAAATTTACTCTTTACTTATGATCTTCTTACTAGTGTGACATGAACCTTGTGTCTGACCTAAACAAGTAAAAGTATTTATATAAAGTAGTTCGCGATTGTGCATGATTGTTTTCATCAAAATTTATTCGTGGACATCTCAAAAGTCTGGTTTGTTTTCAGGTCATAAATAATTTTATGTAGTTTTCATAACTTATCACACACAAAAATGGTTCTGCTTTCCTGGATTTTTAATGGAATATTAACTGTGTTAGCCCTTAAATATTTAAGTCTTAAATAATTGTTTTTTATCAGGGTTGCCATATTGGTAAATTTATCTCCAGATTCCAGAAATCTGGCAAATTTTGAAAGCGTTTAGCCACAGATATTTTGGTTTGGTGATTTGGCAATATTTGGAAAGCTTTTGGTTCCAAAAGTTTCATTTGGGAAAATATTCTGACATATCAATTTTTGTAAAGTATTCTCTCAAAATGTGCTCCAGTGTTCATCAGCATCCGCTTGTGTTCGGCAGTAACTTTGGGCCCCGGATGCTGTTCCCTTAACGTCAGTTGGTGCGTTCGCACATTCGTGGTTGTTGTTGTCGACTGTGGTGTCACTGGTCGTTTTACTGAGACTAGTAATGTTACTTTGTTATGTTGCAGCTCGGTAAGGTTTTACATTAATAAAACCTGGATTCAGTCTTGTGTTCCTTCGAAAGGTTTATGACAGTCATTTTTATGTATGCCCTGCATATTTGCACGTATTTCCTTACGTATTCATAGGTAGGGTTACTATTTTTAAGCCTGCTGATGGCTTGAAGATTTGTGACATCAAATGATAGTGTGATAGTTTTGAAAGTAGGAGCATGGTTTTTAATACTTGCTATAAAATGTGTTTGTAAAATGTGGAAAACCATTATGCTTTCTGGCAAAATACAAGGCAAAAGATAAGAGCTGTGTATGACCGACTTCTAGCGAAAAAATAAATGTTTTATTAAAGATGCAACCATTTCCAGAAGTTTGGCTATTTTTTGAAGTGAGTTTGGCTGTAGTTTTTTTTCTATCTGGCAACCCTGTTTTTCATCCTTCATTGACAAGACCAACCCTAGGTCTAGTGGTGAGGGGTAAGTGCCAGAGGTGAGCAGATAGTGTCTTTTCAACTCCTGATCCATATCCGATAAATCTTTGAATATCCATAATCCAATCCTTATCCTAAAATGTCTGCAATTTGGTATTCGATATCTATCCGTATCCAAATACGACACTGGTTAAACACAAAACAAACAGGCAGTGGTTATATGTCTACCAGTGGACCTTCATCTTTGAAAACTTATTCATCAACTGTTGTAACATGACACTAATCCATGATAAGTGTGCAGTAGGTTGGACTATGCTTGGTAGAAACTTAGTAAACCTAAACCTAACATTTATTCAACCTAAACCACATAGTCATATCTGACTGCAAAAGTTTGAAAACTTTTGAAAAAAATAAATAAAAACCGGTACAATGAAAAGTGCAACCACTACAACCAAAACAAATGGTGCCCGATTATGGCAAGAGTCAGCACGAAAGCCGTTCACACAGTAAGACACGTCTACATGACTACCATGACTGTGTTGCTAATGTGACAAACTCAGCATTTTATTCTGTGTCACTGCGACCGGATCTATAGCCACTTCCAAACAAAAACACCTTGTAATTTTGTGACCCAATCCATAAAAATAACATCACATGTTGTTGTGCACTTTAAATTGTAAAAACAGAAAATTAGTGTATATTTTGCTGCCAAAGATATAGCTTAGCTATGCTGCTGTGGTTATTTCTTCATTGAACTATAGTGTATCTGGCTTTGTCCACTTATCACACTGAGTTTGTGGCACTAACAGATAGTACAATGAACCTGGTCCAAAGGGAATTCCTGCTGTGTGAGTGGTCGTCATTTGGGTTCTCAGCATTGTTGTTATGGCTGGGTTGATAGAGACGACTCTTTTTATGGGAAAATTTATGATGTAAGCTACACAATTTTTTAAATAAGTTTTTAAAACCAGACACAGGTTTACAATTTGGGTAGGGTTTTTGGTTATATGGCAAAGAAGATCCGCTAATCCAATGATATAGTCATTGTCATGTGACCAATTCTACCTGCATCAACTAATTGCAAAAGAGCTCCACCATTCATCAATTCATAAAATAAAGAAAATATATTTTGTAACACTGACAGTAGATCACAGCAAAAAATATAGTAAAACTATGTAGTTTACAAAAACTACACACTCAATTAGACTTTTAGCAAAAGTTGACTGTATAACACTTGAGGTAGAATGTTCAACATTCTAGCCAAAAGAAATGCAGCTTAAACACTGAAGTAGACCAGGGGCGGCCAATAGGTTGATCGCATCAACCGGTTGATCGCCATGTGTCACTTGGTCGACTGCACCTGATTTTACATTGAATTGACAAGCTGCCTAAAAAGAACATTTTTCAATCAATATTCCAGAAAGTACATAAAAATTATCTATCAATTGGTTGGTCACCTATATTCTTTGGTGCCTCTTGTGATGGCTGACGATACGCTAGCTCAGCAGATGCCGCAAAGGTATAGTAATATATTTTTCTATTATTGTGTGGCAACCTTGATTTAGGTGTAACAGACACTTTTGCCTTCTGTCTGTGCATCACTTAGAAGGCAATGGTACACTGAATTTGCACGTGATACTCAACTTTGGCATTTTGTATTTGTGACTATAAATATTACCAAATGGTCAATCGCGAGTTACCAAGAAATTTTTTAGCCGATCTCAGTCGAAGACAAGTTGGCCACCCATGAAATAGACTACATTAGCCTTCACAATACACACATATGCCACACAGTGCGACAAAACAGAGCAGCTAGTGTTGCCACTGGGGTTAGTCGCATTAACATCAGATTGTTACCTTTTTCAACATCAGATTTATACATATTACAGTTTAATATAAGCTAAATGCTTCTTTATTGCCAATACCTAACAAAGTGTGATAACCCACGATGAATTTGAGACAAAGAAGTATCGTCATTAAATGGAAAAGTAGGTTATTTACGCGTAACGTAAGTTATTCCCAACGCTCTGATGAAGAGAGCTTCTTCAGTTTGGAACAATTGCCAAACACACATGAGGGTGAGAAATTGATGAAAGAAACTTAAAAATCATGAATCTCACTAAATTCCATCCTAAAAGTATAGAAAATTTGTGAAAAAACAATAGCTTAGTAAACATCAGATTTGTTGCCAAAACATAAGATATCAGAAATTTTTCTCAATACATCAGATCCGATGCTGAAGCATCAGAAGTGGCAACACTGAAAGCAGCATACAAGCAATACAAGAGCAGCTTACTACTTCCACCTCGCGGGAAAATATTTACGATGAAGTAACACGAATTATCGTCGATTGTGATGGGTGCGGTGCAGTGCAGCACATACTGACAAAATCATCTTGATTTTTTGTGAATATAAAAATTATAACAAACAAAACAACAGCACCATCATTTGTGACATCTTGAATCAGCCTCAGGAAAATTTCGTTATAGAAATCAAACAAATATCCTCTCATCCTGTCCTGATCCAATTTTTTTCAAAAATAAATATCCGAATCAAATCCTGATCCAAAAAAATCGCAATTATCTTGCAGGAATCCAATCCTGATCCTGCCCATGCTTACCTCTGACTGTCCATGCTCATTGCAGAGGTGGGACCGGATTACCGGAGTGGACTCCGGCAGGATTCTGCGTTTTTCTTTCGGATCCGGATCCGGAGTAAAAAATTTGGGAAAAACGGGACCCATACCGGAATAACTTTTCCATTTCGGCAGTAGCAGGAGTCTGTGCGGTCATTTCCTAGGTAAAAACATGGGTAAATTAGGGTTGGATGGATGATTGTAGCCGGAGTCAGATTCTCAAATTTGCAGAATAGCTGGACCCGGATTTAAAATTTTTGGAACAGGAGCGGAGTTGAAGTCTGAAAAAGTGACCGGCTACCTCTGGCTCATTGCTCAGTGATGCTCACCTCTGTCCGTCCCAGTGTTGCCAACCTTGCGGTTTTCCCGCGAATTTGGGCTTGTTTTTTCGTGGAGTTGCGGGTTTTTGTGAAGACTTGCGGGTTCCTTGTTTTTGGGCTTGTTTAATTGAAATTTGCTGTTTGTTTGAGCTTGTTTTTTTGCAGATTTCTGTTTGTGGATTGCTTTTTTTTAAATATTGTGGCACATTTTCTGTTTTAATCTGCTGCTAAAGGCAATTTGGGCGTTTTTTGTGAAAATATGTTCATTTTGGGCTTGTTTTATCGGATGTTCCTCCCTGTTTTTCTATTTAATTTTTTGCCGATTTTTTATTCTGTTGAATTTTCTTGCCAAACGCATGTTGAGCTTGTTTTTCGGTTAAATTACCTATTTTGGGGTTGTTTTTCAAATTTACTTGCTTATTTTTGCAAAATAACATGACATCACTGGTGTGTCCGCTTCGATGCTGGTAGGTCGAGGGTTCGACTCTCAGGCGGGTCTTACCACGATCTTGTAAATTCGTACTGTCTGTAGCCTTCTTGCCAGGCGGACGGTGTGCAGAAGAGCTGCAGGGAACTCATCCAAAACAGAAAACGAGTCCGATGAAACCAGACATCGTACAAACTCAGTCGTGGTGCTACAAGACCATAACTAGACTTAACATATTTTCTTAGGCTTAAACTGGGACAAATTCAAAACCATGAATGAAATAACCTGATGAGCGGGCGAAGGCCTGAGCTTGGCAAATTTTATACATTCTTTATTTGTTTTAAGATTGTCTGAGAACACACATAAATTATTGTACTTAGATTAAAAGGGAAAATTTTTGTTACTTTGTTTTAAAGTTTTATTGAAATTAGAAGCAATCTCGCGACACATGAAACAGCTTCTAACTGCAGCAGTTGCTGTAGTTACATTGAAGACAATAGAAAAGAAAAATGATGCAACAATAAGCCCCCAATTTTACAAATGGCCGTTGAGCGGAATTATTTCATAACAATGCATCATCAGGCTGGAGTTCATTTTGAAAATTTCACTGAAGTGAAATTCCGGGACATTTTGCTAACCGGGAC
>JGI24021J15306_10008982_pt1 | contig 12336 bp, 10 predicted proteins | sample Ectturendosymbi1_FD_15306 | JGI IMG/M metagenome (IMG submission 15306)
AAATGATAACATCCAAATCCATCAATATATTGAAATGTCGCAAGATTTAAATCCAAGTACATGTTCATCTCTGGTCATTTTCATGTACTGGGCAATGGGCATGCGAAAACCACACTTTCAATGCAACGCCAACCGAGAAGTTGCAACAACATTCTGTCGTTTTTGCAATCAACCGCACCTATTGCACGTTATTTTTGTGAAAGTTGTGCCTGGCACCACTTCACACTGTGGCAGCAAGCAACAATAGCGATCGCACGTCGTGCTCATTCTGTTTCTGCTTGTTCGCGCCACATGGGTGTTGTTCTTCACGCACATCCCGTTCGTGGTGAATCACACATGTACCACAACGCTAACTGAGACGCTGCAATACTTGCAGCAAGGCTAGGCGAGACTTTTTGAAACGACCGAGAGTGAAAGAGACAAGTAAAATGCAAACTGAGAAAACCTAGATATAAATATCCTGCAATCAAACTTGTTGAAACAAAGTCTCTCTGAAATTATCTGCCCACTCTTTGGCACACAATTTCCCAAAGCCAGATGCAAATCGTTTGAAGAGTTCAAAGGGTTTTGATACTTGTTTTTTAAATGCATTAAAGTGGAAAATACAGATTCGCACAAATATGTTGTTGCAAAGGGCACGAAATAGACAGGGCTTTTGCACTCGATTTCTGGTAACTTTGCATGATTGCACACCAGAACCTTTCGAGTTCTATCGCATCAAACAGCAATCTTGCCAATAATTGCGCCATAACCATTTAAACGTAACAATCGCATCACCGGCCATCTTCAGCATAGTAACTGCAGCGTGAAGCAGAAATAGCAATTTAAAATTATGAAATTGTAACTTTAGCTGGAATAATTAGGCTGGATAATGTTATTTTGAGTAATAGCACTCACAAGTGTTCATAAATCTTGTTTATTTTGAAGAAAGTACATTCAAGAAAATACAAACTGTCACCCTCGAAAATCGCATTTCGGACCCCCAAGATCCTGGAAAACCCGGTTAGGAATCGCCGCTTTGAACCATGTCAAAGATCAACAAAGTTATGTGAAACGTAACCAACCTCTGTTGCAGCTATTTTCATGGACAGAACGAACGTAGGAAAATGACGAAACGAGGAAATGTTTCGCTAGAAGCGTAAATGATGTCAGAGTATTTGAGTTTCAACAAAGTCTTTGCATGTCCCTCTGCGGCGCTCACCACAAAGTGATGAGATGTTATCAAGGTNAAAAAAGGCCGCATAAGGGGTCTCACTACTTTGGTCGTTAAATGTCTCTGCAATCGCGAAATTTGGTTGTTTTTCGCAATTATGTTGTGATATTCAAATACGTAGCGAACTCTTCAATCTACTTAAACGTGAAGGCAANCCAACGTAACGTGAAACAGTCTAGTGTCGAATAACGTCGAACAACAGCGTNAAGCGTTCATAGGATTGGCTGGAAACAGCGACCATTCGTAGTATTATATGAAAGCAGGCTGTCAGTTTCAACCGTTAAGCTGTTCACTAACACGTATGTTTGGGTCTTGACAACGTCAATTTGCTGCAAGTTGCTGGCTTTACTAGAGGATAGCAGTGCATGCNGTCAGGGTTGAGGAGTCGAAGGTAAAATATCCGACCTTTCCAAATTTCCGACTCCGACTGCTTAACATAAAGCAGGGTTTCTCACCTGTGGGGCACGGAAGAATTTTTGACGGGTCACGGCCTAGTATTATTGAAATCGGGTACGTTATGCAAGATGACTCGCGAAAACCGGGCCTCTTGTTGCCATGAAAGCGAAATCTAGATGCAGACTTAATGTGTAAGATGACTTGATCTGTGCATTTTCATGTATTTAGCCTTGAGTAACTTTTCTTTCTAACAACAAACAGGCTCAGCCTTCGTAGTGACTGTAGCGCACGTTGCGTTATTAAATTTTGTTTGTCGTTTTTATTCCTGATCTGTGCATGTGCAACAGCTGTCGCATTGGAGTATTTGTAGGCTATAGTCGGTAGGCAATGGACCCTCTGTTGATTTATTAATTAGGCCACATGAGTGGAAAGATTGAGAAGCCCTGACATAAAGAGAATCAAAGTTGGCCACTAAATTCAACGAAAATCGTGGTGCATAGCAAAAAATCTCTGTTTCGACAAAAGTTTCAAAACAAATTGTACCATTTCAACAGGAATTCCCAATTTAGGAGTGTGATGTAAAAAATGATCCAATTGGAAATCCGGAGTTGGAGTCGGACAAAAAAATCCGACTCCTAATCCCAGCCTTGTTAGGAATCCAACTCCGACTCAACGCAAAAACCTCTTGACTCTTTACGACTCCGACTCCGGCTCCGCAATCCTGCATGCTAGATTATCAATTTTTCTATTATAGCGATGCCCAATGTCTATAATAGTAAAAGCATAAAAAACACTTGGTTTAATGACGTTTTTCGTATTCATGAAAACTTGATAGAAAATTTAGGAATATTTGATTCTTCATGAGGTTCACCCCTCTTCCATAATGTGTTCCGTCAAAACTGTACACAAGGTCACCTAGTTGACGAAAATCAAACAACGGAATTCTCAACGCGGAGCAGTAATCAGTCAAGCGTGACACGAATTTATTTAGCTTTCTATTGTCTTGAAACTTAAAGTAAGCGGGAGGTTTCAGTAGTGAGCCTCTCATAGGAAAGACAAAAAATATTTTAGGCCACGTTGCCTCTGAAGGTTTATTAGCGTTATAGGTTTTCCACCTTTGGAGGGCCGGTTCCAAATACTTATTAATAACAATATCCGGATCAAATGCCATGTGAGCACCAACTCCAATTAAAACCAGTGTGTTAGATTTTCCTTCCAGAGATTTCATAAAGTTGTGAAACATGTCAGTTTGTCCGAGGCTATAAAACATCTTGAACGAAGCGGTGAAATTAGGCTTCCTGCCGCCGCACAAATTGCTTGGGAAGAAAACATCATCCATGTCTCCCACGAGCTTCCTGCACTCGTCCCAGAAATAAAAAGTGTCACTCTTGCAAATCTTCTTCCATTCGGGCTTCGTCTGCTTGCTCCACGCACCATGAACGGGGTCATCCGACATCAGCATGAGAAACGTAGCGAACATGTTACGGATAAGCGAGTCGCCGATGAAGTATATCTCATTGAATGGAGATTTTTCTATGACGTCACAAGCGGATGAGCCGGAGTGATTGGTCCACGAGCACCTCGGATCATTTGTTACCCACCGCGATGATTCGGCGTGCTTGTAGAGAAGCATGTTCACGCAACTGAAAAGGATTTAGATCCAAGTGGCAACGTCACAATAAATGCGTAAGCAGGGGAGAATGCACGAGGGACGAAGCGTTTTGCAAACAAATGTTTTAAGGAATTTGTTTCGTTTTTGCTCAAATCTGAAAGAACACCTTGGTAAAATTTGGAATGCAAAGTGCAAACTACCTCTGCTCAACAGCGTTTTAAATGTTCATAAGAAACAATGATGCATATCACTTGCTGAATTTTTGTTTGTGAGGCAACGCGCTATTATAACTAAATCCAGCTGGTATGAAACATTATTGGGACTATTTGATTCGGCGCTCACTTGAAATACCCGATTTGAAGGGTTCTTGGAAGAAGAAATACTTTTGTGACCCCATGATGGATCTATTTTGTAAATATAACGTATCATTACGGAATACACGATATAAGTATTTGATTTGCAGTATATCAATATTAAAAAGACATTTTCAGAAAATTCGGTTATGCTTTTGTCATGCTTTAGCTGCAGCTAGGGTTATTATTCGGTAGAAGCTGCTCCCTTTTGGATAAAGGAATAGTTGCATTTGTTGAAATCTCCGTTAAAACACCCATGCAAGTTGAAAGAGCAGATCTGGCAGACTGTAGATTATTTTATGGAGGATTATGAAAAGGTAATTGCACAGGCACAATTGTCGCTCTTCTTTAAATGCTTGAAGGCCCAGACTGCCGAAGAACAGCTTGCTTTCATGGAAGCATTACTAATCACCCAAAATTTATTGTTACAAAGAGCAAAGAAAAATAAAAAAAGTAGACAAATTTGCTTACTGTAATACTCACATTCATTTTCGAGAAAATGGGAAGAGACCTAACTCATTCAATTGATTTTTTAGTTTTAACTCTGTACAAACTCCCCAAGTAGAAAATATTATAGATTTTACTGCAACATGCTGCATGCCAATTATTTAGTCTCGAAATGTGGTCTCAAGATAGACCCATTGTGTTAAATCTTTGTCTTGGTTTCGTAGGATAAACTTCTTTTGTCAGTTCAAAGGACCCACGTTTCTGTCTCGAACTCTGTCTTGATATTTTTAATGCTTGATAAATCTGGCTTGTTTAAAGCTCTAGAAACATAGCTTGTTCGTTGCTTGTCTCTACCTTTAAGAGAAATAAACCAAATGAAAGTCATTGAACAAAGACATTGGGTCTGGTAGTTTTTAAAACCAAGATGATGTTAACAACTATATTTTTTGAGACTTAAAGTTGTCGTTTCAGGTCCTACGTCGAATCTTGAAACCATGACTGATTGTTGAGGAGCCAACGCTGATCTTAAATCCATGATGGACTGCTATAGGTTTACCTTTCGCAAAGGCACATTGTTGTTGTGTTGGCCAAAGTACATATTCCATCAAATGTATCGTTGCAGCATGTTTTTTTCCCTTTCGGATTGCACCAAGCTCCAACTCTCGGCCAAGAACTTCCTTGCGGCTGAGGTAAAAAGCTGGAAAAGAAGATGATGGTGATAGATGCAGCATTTGCAATTGTCAGAAAAAAATCTTTTGAAGCAAAAATAAATATCATCGATCAGATAAAATTTTATTTGTTAATGCGTAGTGTTTTGNAACTTAAAATGNCCACTAAGTGGTTCTTACGTTATTTTCTCANGGAGAAAATAAAGTGCACGTNATCCATAAGCAGGCTTATTTAATAATTTGCATCATCTATCTTAGTGTTCCTTAAATTATTTAGGCCTCCACTTGCTTATTTCGCAAGTATCATTCAATTGCAACAAATAGTTAAACATTGATTTTAATTATTGTTTGTAAACCAGGCAGCCTTGTTTATGAAAAGCTGGGTCACACTACAAGTTTCGGCAAGTCTAAACATTTGTTGAGATTAAATTACCATAATAATTGTACTGCTTTTNCTGAGGCAGAAAGTTTGTTGATACTTTTAAAAACATTTTTCTAAATACAGATTTTATTCAAGATGCCAATGGCAAAACCGCCAATTTAAACAATAAAGACTGCTTGGTCATGTATGTCATTTGGGGATTTGAAATATGCACATACAGTATAATGCGTTGTTTGGTTAACTTTGCATCGATAAATCCGCAAAACAACCTGATCATATTCTTTGGATTCTTGGTTATAGCAACCATAATTTGCTTTTGTTTTATCTAAATTTATTTGGTGATCGCGCTTTCTCAGTTGTATGAGCGCAAAAACAAAACACCGTGTTCTGTGGGAAGACGTAGCGCATCTGCGTTTGTTTTGTTATAAACAAAAATTATGGAGAACAAAGTCAATGAAAAAATCAGCACTGAAATTAATCTTGGAACAGATGCAGTAACACGTGCGAGAGAAAAAAGAAAGTTTAATGGTGAATGAGCCGTATTTTTGGAAAAGCAAGACATAAATGACCTCACACTGACGTCACAAGGAAAGGGGGTGTGACTTTTGTGACGTTAGTGGGAAGAAGGGGTAAATGAATTTGTTAAGATACAAGATGCTGACGCAGGAGAATGAAAGCTCTACACCGATTCAGAAAAAGGCTCGAAAAGCTGCTCAGCAATCAGCGATGTCTTCATATTTCTTGGCTCTCCTACACAACCAAACGGTGACCTTTGGCGTGCTCTGCGCTAGCATTGCTTCACACGACCTCACAGTGTGCTTTCTTGACAATTCTATCCCTGTAATCGTTACCGACGCAGAACTGCGCACGTCCATGTGTTGCACTCCTGTGGCAGGAATGAGGAGCAGGATAGCCAGATGCTTGGCATGAAATATGGCAAATGTTTGTCCAGGTAATGGTAAATTTTTGAAAACCTATTCACAATCGCAAGGTTATTGACAATATTGACTTTTCGATACTTAATGTTTTCTGTAATTCATGATTTTTCTAAACTTTTCAATATTTAATTTTTGAAAATTGAACTGAAGTTCCACTGTGAAGCACAGTAGGCTACCAGTACCTATGTTTCGCGGAAACTGGAGTGTGACCAGAATAATTTCCAAAGATTAATGTTGAGCTATATTTTGACTCTTACCTTTGGGTATTCATTTAGTAAATTATCCAAAATGGATTAATGAATTGTTTTGTAAATACTGACAATTGGTATTTCAAAAAATGGAAAACGTCTGGCCATAAAAATACTGCCAAAAAAGTTGGCAAACTCTTTGGAAACAGTTAGTTTTGGCAATATTTGCCAAATTTGCACCATCTGGCACCACTGGTGAGGAGTGCCGAAATACAACAGAAGAAACAAAGAAGTGCGAGCCTGTGCCGAGCTGCACTGCAGAGAAAGTTAGCTTTCTTTCGAAGGAGAAAAGAGAACTCAAAATGGATATCAGGTATTATTGTTGCATCACATACAGGGACGCGGGAGAGCAGGAAAATAACGTGGGCATTGCCCACCCTGCCCTTTCAGAAGGGAGGCAAGGGGGGCGGAGGTGCCTTTTGTTATAATAGCGTCATCGATCATTTTATGGTTTATCAACATCGAATTGAAACACATTTATTGCAGCAATTCACGCAACAAGAAAACTCAGAATGGTTTTCTATAATTTCTGTTATTATATTTGAGGTCAATATTGTTGCTGAATAGAAACAGACATATTGGTAACGATTTGTTTTTTTCATAAGTTTCCATTGGCGTTAACATTTTTACTATCTTCTGCCCTACCGTTGTTCCAGCGTCCCTGTTCACAGATACTTATATGTTCTATGGTGACTAGAACGTGACAAAGAGTTTGTTTCCCATTGTATAGAAGACTGCGCTGCTAGTACGTGAGGCGACATTTGAAGAGCAGGTGTATTTTCATTTAGAAGCTTTTAGCAAGATGGAAAACAAAAAACAGTCGTTTCAGTCAATATTCAAGTTACAGTATATGTTATGGTGTATCCTTAAAAAAGTGAGCACGTCTCTCCGATTCAGCTTACAGAAATACAGAATGACATCAAAAAATCTGACGATTTTTAAAAAAGAGGTGAATGCCTCAAGACGTAACTTGAACATACTGCTATTACAGTAAGGGTACTCTATTCAGGTTTTGGTCAAAACAAACATCTTCTGCGCCAAACATGAAGAGCAAATCATCTCATCTCGATTCAGTGACGGATAAGCCTGTCGAATGAGCGGTATGCAATACAAGTCTCGCTGCCAACATGGAGTGAAAACAGGTCTGACGTGAGAAAGGTGCCAGTTCAGTTGCAACTGCTGGCGAGAGACTAATGTTCCAAACTCTGATTTTGTAGGTTTGAGTGAACGTTTAAGGCAAGGACAACGTGCAAATGAGCCGCGTAAAACGCTGCAATCGCTTAAAAAAGGAAGGTTGAGTTGGAAAACAAGTTCAAAACGGTCTCAAAAGTCAAGGCAAAATAGGAAGGGAAAAATTAATGCCATCTTTGAAGCAAATCCGGAATTACGCGAAACCTTCATATCTAGGATGCATCTGGCAGATCACTTGTGATAGAGGAGCAGCTGTTTCTACTCAGATAATACTAGATGTTGCTGTATGCACGGATCGACTTCTAACGATTTTTCTCCATTGTATGAGCCAGCTCTTTCAATCCACGGCTAAGCCGCACAGCTGTCAGGGCAGGTGTTGAGCAGCCATTCGCTTATCTCATCATCCACAACCGTAAGGCCATGCTGCCCATGGGGAGTTCGATGGATTGGACATTGGAGGACAACATGGTCGACAGTCTGTCTCTTTTGTGCCACACACAAGCCCCAGAAGGGGCCATACCACATTTAAACAAGCAGGAGTGGAAACGTTTGATTTGAGATGCATTTCCACTCGATGGACAGGTGAGGACTGATTGGAGGAGATGTCCAGGCTACGGTCTACGGTGTGGCTCCTTTGCCACGAAGCTCAGCAGGTTGGAATGCCCGCGGGGATAGGGAGATTGTCGGTTGGTGCAGGACACAGGTATCCAGTCACAATTCGCAAGGCGTCATTGATGACTGCGTCAGTGAGACGGATGTGGCCACTGCGGCGTTATGCACTAGTGCAGTACTCTGCTGTTGAATGGACCAAGGCTAAGGTGGCTGTTTGCAACTTTGTTGTCCCAGCACCCCAGCTAGAGCCAGCAAGTGGCCTCAAGTGTGCGACGGGTGATGTCAGCTTTTTATGAAGTCACTCAAGGTATCGGCGATACGTGAGCGTCCTGTCCAAAGTTACTCCCAGGCATTAGGGCTCGGAGAAAAAGGACAGGATGTCGTTGTTGTAGTTGATTTTCAGCTCACGTTTAGCTTTCCTTGTTATTGACGTGGAAGACTGCCGACACTGTTTCTGTAGTGCTGAGCTTCATCTTTGACACTGTTTTGTAGTGCTGAGCTTCATGTTTAAGGTCTGGAAGTATTCACCTACAATTGCCATGTGTTTGCTTAGCACCCTTTCCACTGTTGCTCGTAGGGTTATGGAGTCGGAGTTAAAATGTTAGACTCAAAATTCCTAGTTTCCAAAATTTTTCGAACCAACTCCCGACTCTACTTTGACAGCCAAATTTCATTCATAACGTGAATGACGTTGGACTGCCAAGTGTCAACAGTGTCAAAGAAGCAAACTAGGATTGTTCTCTTGAATCTTTTCAATAAAAGTTTAAAGAAAACTGTACCATTTCAACAGGCAAGAGTTATAACTTATTAGTTTGATGAAAAAAAAAATGATTCAGTTGGAACTTCGGAGTCCTAATCGGATAAAAAATCCGACTCTTAGGAGTTCGTAGAAATCCGACTCCGACTCCACCCAAAAATCCCCGACTCTTTGTGACTCCGACTCCGCAAGCCTGTAATTACCAGGGTCCATCAGCATGCACGATTGCTAGATCGTCGGCATATGCACACTTTCTAGAGGCGGTGGTTGGCAAGTCATAGGTACAGAACAGCTATGTCCAACCCGCGGCCCAGTCGAAGGTTTCGTGCGGCCCAATTAAGGTTTTCGCTGTAGTAAAAGTATCCTACATACTGACAACCTGTCCTTCGTAATAATATTGAACTGGACATTTTTGATGCAGGTGGTCCTCAGTGCCTCTTTATCATTCCTGGACAATTGCAGTTAGGATCAGAACGCTTTCAGTACATTAGTTTAAGCTAAATTTAGTTTGCTAAGGTCAAAGTAAGCCATCCAATATGCGGCCCTCATTAATATGTCATTTAATGTGCGGCCCTGTTTTAAGACAATGACATAATTTTGGCTCAGTAATCCATTTGGGTTGGACATAGCTGGTGTAGAAGTTGAAGAGAAGGGGTGCCAGGACGGATCCCTGTAGGACGCCATTTTCGACCCGTCGTAACCTGCTCCGTTTGTTGTTACCGATGCTAAGGGTGAAGATGAAAACAGACTGACATAAATCGAAGCATCAAAACGTTAGTACAATTGGTAGAACATTTGAAAAGCGATGGATTTTTCATTATCAGAGGTGTAGTTCAACGGTCGTCGTTAACCGAAATGCATTTCTATCCACTGAGACAAATACTACGTGTTGCCGGTACCAGCTACGTTAATTGGAGCACGAAATGATAATCATGCAAAACATGCTGATAGAGAGTTTTATAACTGAATTAGAACTAGGGTTGCCAGATCACTTGAGATTTTTTCAAGGACATTTTGTTTTGTAAGAGATACGGTGGACTCCTTTCATGGGCGTCCGCAGGAATGGCGAATCGGGCATTTCCTTCACGGCAACTGGACTAAAAGGACCAAAAATTTCTAGAAAATCTGAAGTCAACATCTCGATTCCCATTAAATTGATTTAATTCTTGCAACAACATTTTATTTACCGATATGGCACTCACACTGCACAAGAGCCAGAACTGAAGATGTGTTAATACACGAAACTAGTTTTCTTGTGCAAATAAATTGCGACACGATTCGCTTGAGTGCGTCACTGCTGTGACCATTACTGCTGAATGATAAGTCAAGCTCGAATCGTCGCAAAAAGATGAAAGCAATTCCAAGCAGGAGATTCCAGACTCAAAACGTTACGAAACTTGCGAGCGCATTGTTCTGCTGTTGCTCTTTGTTGCGTGACAATAACATGCGAGTTTTGGTAGCAAAATCAAGGGCAATTCTTGGCGCTCAAGGACGTCTGGTAACCTTAATCAGAACTAGCTTAACAGCACTTTGTGTCAAAAGATCAGGATTGGTAGAATATTCACGTCGGAACAAGCCAATATCTTGCGCAGATTGTAAAATATAAGAACAAAAAGTGTTGTGCAAAGCCAAGAAGTTCCTATTTCAGCGTGAAAACAAATGTCTTCCACCACCTTCGCTTGTTGCGCTAAGAAGCTAAGGAATCAGAGTGCCTGAAAGGTCGATTGATGGCATTAATAATGAGTTTATCCATACCTATTTGTTAAGAGTGGAGAGTATTCTTTACAGCTGCGTTGCACAATTTGGATGTGCGCGTATGATCTCCATTGTCCTTTGGTCCAGACAGTTTCGATTCACGTGGTATAATGTGCATAACATGTCATCTGTATTTTGCTTCACTGGTGATGTTGCAAAACTGCATGGTTGCAAAGAGTGCAAACCAAATGGTGCCGACGCGTGCTTACGTAGGTTTCACGTGGTGAACGTATTTGAGCCGGGTAACGCTTGCGCGCGTTAGTTTCCAGGGTTAAGACAATTCCGGGTTTACTTGCGAAACAATGAGGAATGCTTCTGCTCAGGGTCGCAACCAGCTGATATTTTCGGGGGGGCGGGGCAGATAATTGCAACTTGTTGTGTACCTAAAACTAAACGTATTTTTGAAAAAAATTTGGCGGAGCAATTGCCCTGTTGCCTACCCTGGTTTCAAGCATGCTCCTGTTGACAAGCAGAAAACTGTGAATAAAAGTATTAAAAAAGAAAGCTTTTCATCTAAACAAAATTAGGATTTCGCTTTCGACAGTAATAGACAACCACCGTTTTGCAACGTACCAGGCATGTGCGCAAAAACGCAACGTTACTTTTGACAGGTGTGACGAAATATTATGAGTGCGAAGAGGGTGATTTGTGACGTCATTTATGAAAGGCCTCATAATCAATCAATAATAATTACGACGCTACAAATTTACTGAACACAAATGTTTAAATGTTTAGTTAAAAGCAACGTGATATGCAAAGCCATCGTTGAAGAAAAATTTCTTAAAGATTTTACGTCAAACGTTGAGGAAAGACCTATCAATGGTAGTGTTTCAAGCTTGCTTTCAACGTACTTTTGATAGCCGCACTTTCCGTCTTCTCTCCACAGCATCCTCAAAATTCCTCGCTTCTGCCAGAAACTTGACAAAAGATTGTCGTAGTGCTGGTTTTGCGCTGGTGATGTCACAACCCAACGACCGTTGGTCAGGTTTGTTAAAAGATTTTCGCACACGTGTGACGCTGTTCGACCCCTCTGGTGCTGCCCGAGCGGAAGCGTTTCCTGGATCTTTTTATCATTCTCGAGAATAACCACTCTTGAGTGCTGGTTTTGGAAAGTTAGCCAATGAATACACACCCAGAAAGTTGATATTGTTACTACCGCTGCTGCTAGTTTATGCCCAGATTTCATGGTGGTTGTCTGTGGATTAAAACAATGTATATCACGCCTGTAGAAGAAATGTCTGATTACTAAATTTAAATATTTTCACTTAAACTTTTTTTCAACTCTTTGCTAATATTTTTAACAACTCAGCACACAAGTTAAATTCTCAAAAACGATTTGAGATCTAAATTATAAATAACGTTATTGTCGCAGATATTGAAATTGGCGCTACTCTAGTACTCTAGTCAGGCCTGAGAAGTAATATAGATACTGGTCACGCGTGATTACACAGGCCATACCTGATTGCACGCGTCAAATCATACAGAGGTAAAAAGCTTCTGGGACAACTGCCAACTGAACAATTGACAACTTGGACTATTGCAAACCGGACAACTACCAGCTTGGAAAATTGACAATCGGACAACTGCCAAGTGGTGTATAGGAGCTGGACCAAAAGGTTTTATCTGTCACAAATTCGGGCAAAATCTCACATTCGGACACAGACGTTTCGAAAATTCGTAACAATATCAATGAAATTACAATTTTTGTTGTTGAGTTTATAAATAAACATTTGTTATACCACAGAAAGCACATGTAACTTTGTG
>JGI24021J15306_10008984_pt1 | contig 12335 bp, 14 predicted proteins | sample Ectturendosymbi1_FD_15306 | JGI IMG/M metagenome (IMG submission 15306)
GGTGATTTTCTAGATGAATATTTCTAGCAATCAAGTAGAAATATTACTTAAGTTGATAAATATTTAATAGGATTCAGTGATTTTCCTATCACATGTTCAAACCGAGTTAATTTCAGTAGTACACATTTATAAACTCTGATAAAGACATTTAGTCTCCACATTAGGATTTTGCTTCGTTCATTGATAGTTAAAGAAGTCTGTTATTCCTTGCATTTATTTATCGTAATCATTGTTGATGGAACTGTTGTTACCTTATGAACCTATTTATCGTTGCAGGAATATGATAGCAGTGAATAGTGTATATGATTTGGAGAGGTTAATCTCCAATTATTCAGGATCTGACTCGGAGATATCGTCCCTATACGAAGAAGAAACCACCCTCATAAGGCGGGAAGCTTGTTCCGACGAGGCAATCATGGTAACCATTGGAAAGAAAACTGAACGTCAAGATGATTGTAATGAAGTAGAACGAAGTTGTTTCAACAGCGCTGAAGGTTGTAGCAAGAAAGAACAACGAAATCATCCTTGCCAACACCTAAACGCACCTACAGAAAGTCCAATTCCGGAACCAAAGGATCCATTAGATGAGCAATGGTGTAATCCATCAGAAGGGTTAAATGAAATGCTCACTGAAAGTCAAGAAAATATCCCTGATGGCAGGATCCCTTATTAACTGACTTGAAAATGGAGAATCTAAAAGAGTCACTACAAAGCTCCTCTACAGACAAAGTTTCAGAAATTCAAGCCAAAACATCACCGAAGGTAAGGAACGATAAAAAAGTTGAGAAGACGGTACCATCAAATAGTTAATTGCAAAACTTCGGTAGGAAAGATATGAAAGAAGTTCAAAAAAGTATGCAAATATTGTATCAAAAGTTTAATCGTCTTTATTCACTTATCAGTGATCTTTTAAATATTTTACATCCTAAAGTCAACCCCAAATTTACTGAAACGACCATGAATCCAGAAGACTTTCATTTAACCCCATCACGTTTAATTGCAGTGACCAATGCTTTGGCTGGACGTATATCCGGGAACCCTTCTTTTAAAAGGATTCTCGTGGCCAAAGATCATTCTCAAATTCGATGTTATAAGTGCAACAAGATCGGTCACATTGCTAGATATTGTCGTAACAAGAAGAAATCCAGTTTGACGTCAAGAATGACCGGATATAACCTTTACAAATACCAAGAATGACCCTCACGAAGTCCTGATAACTAATGTATAGGAAGAGTTAATTTGTCTATTTATTCATTTTTAGGTTACAAATTTGAGTCAAAAATGTAACTTTTCCTTGCCTTCCTAGTAAATAAGTAACCAAATTTGGCTTTCGTCACAAATTTACCACCTTGATAACAGTGTTAGAATTAACAATCACCGTTTGCAAAGAGATCACCGTAACTAAGATTTAAAGCAATCCTGAAATTGTTCCTAAATGTAGCAAAGTGCTACACGAAAAGAAGGTTTGTCAAATTATTAAATTATTAGATGGTTGACATTTTGAGGCCATAAAAGGCAGCCTCTTAGTGAAATTTATTGAAATTCTTAAAAGACATGATGAGAAATATTGTAGATAATCTTTTCTTCAGATCCTACAAAATAAATATTGTCAGCAAGTTATATTCGTTGACAATTCCTTTATCAGAAAAACACTGACGAGAAACCTTGATTAAAAAACTTGGAGATACGATCTTCCATGATCCCGTCTCATTCTATGTGTTCCGAACATTTGGAAATAATTCAGTTTTATCAGTGACCATACCCAGAGTGACTACGCATCCTAATAACTGTTAAAAACGCTGAGAAGGGAGTCATCTCTGGTATGAAAATCCACAACCCAGGAATTTTGAAACAAATCCATTCACTGATAGTTGGAAAGAAATTCGAAAGATGAGGTAATCTGTCCTTTGGACGATTAGCAACTGGATGAGCTGTTTTTTTGGGAGCAGTTGCAAAGGTGTGTTTTGTTAAAGTGATTTACGTGCGACTTCGCATTTCACCATTATAAACATTATTAAAATCGATATACGTTCTATTGTCAGGTAGTAGAATTCAGCATCGGCAAGCAAGCGGTTCTACTGTTTGAGCGACTACATAAAAACGTTTTGTTCCTTGACGTTTGTATTTCACAGCGAGGGGTGAGCGGGCCTCCTGTTGTTGTCGCTATTACGTGTTCTTGACGCTGCGCTTTTTTTATGCAGATGGTAACTGCGATTTTATGTTGATTAAAGCCACAGGTGTACGGGAGTGCATATTTTTGGGGATGCAAAAAATTGTTGCCCAAATTTGTTCTTGTTTTTCCCAAATAACTTATAAACAGCAAACTTATGTTAACACTAAAATGTACCATTGTAAAGAAATCAGGGTTTCTGCATGCCTATAGGTCAAGTCTCAAGTAAGTAGAGGGAAAGGAGGCAATTTAATACATAGCATATAGATCAACCTTCCACATTGGGCAATCGTCACTGCAATGTGTTGTACTTAAAATACTACAACTTACTTAAACGTTTACAGCTTCTAAAGTCACATTATGAAAACCAAAAAAAATCCACTCCAGTTTAGACCGAATGTGCATTGAACACAGCATGCTAAGAAAAATAACAATATGGGACTAATACACGCAAATACTGCAGCCTATATGATCAACTACCAAGGAATGTGTACAAATGCACATTTACAATGATAAATGACGTATGACCTCAACAAGAATATTTTATAGAAATAGCAGTGCTTCACTGGACTGCATTAACGTTAGTGAACTATGCAGGGAAATAAATAGTAAAGTTGCTACAGTTCATGAAAACTTCACTTCACAGCATTAAATTGAAACAATAGAATTTTGCAGGATGCAGCATATACAATTCATTGCATGAAACAAACGGAAAATATGAAAACCTAAACAGTATAAAATCACAGTTACATTACAACCACGCAACATATTACAGCTGCAGTTACGTAGTTAATTCTATTCATGAATGCTTCATGGAAACAGATTTGCACTTGCAAATCTCACAACATCAAGCAAGTTTGAAATACAAAAACTTCACAGTATGATATCACAGCTGCCCCACATTACTACCGCAAAACATTTTGCAGCTACAGTTACATTTTAGTTGTACACTTTGCAGCATCAACAATTTGAGGTACAAAAATTAGGGTTAGTTGGAATGGTGGGTTACCACTGCATGTTCCAGATTTTAAAATGTTTCTAACTCTACCCAAATTTGAATGAAGTTGTTTCAGTTGGTCCAATTTTGATTTGGGCTGTTGTAATCTGCTCAAATATTAACAATATATGCAAATCTGAATGACACTTTTCAAATTTGCCCAGATGGTTCTGTACCCAAATTTGAATGAAGCTCTTTCAATTACCCAAATATGATCAAGACTGTTGGAATTTGCCCAAATGTTTCTAAGTGTATGCAATTTTATATGTAGTGGTTGTAAATTATTCAAATTGGAATAAAGCTGTTTGAAGTTACCCAAAATTGAACAAGATCTTCCACTTGGCCCGAAGTTGAATAGAGCTAAGTGTTTCCAGTTTTCCAGACTTCATCCAAGTGTTTCCAGTTAATCTAAATGTTTTTGCTTTCACCCAAGTTTGATTGAAGCTTTTCTCATTTGACCAAATTTAATTGAAGCTGTTGTACCATACCCAAATGCTCCTATTTTACTCAAATGTTTCTAATTTTACCTAAGCGTTATTAAAGGTTTTTAGTTGGCCCAAATTCGATGAAGGTTGTTGGAATTGCCACATGATTCCAGTTCAATCAAGGGCAGTGTCTATTTTGCCATCCGGGCAAAAAAGAATGGCAAAATAGTATATTTTGCTATACTATTTTGTCGTTTTGGCTGTTATTTTGCCGTTGATTTGGTTATTATTTTGCCTTAGTTTGGACAATAGACACTACCTCACTTACATGTGAATGTAGCTGTATACTTTGCCCAAATTTTGAAAATTTTTGCCCAAATAATGGTCAATTTTTCAGCATTGGGGATGCAACCACATCCCCATGCCACACACTTATGATTAAAGCCTAGCGTACTAGAATCGCCTCGCAGTTTTCTTGTGCCACAATTTAATCCACATAAAATCACAGTTATTTCGTCCTCTCAAGCTACATATTGAACCTGAGCAGCCTGATGCTGCTAGCGTGTTTAACCTCTAGTTGTGAACAGTCAGAGGTTTCATCTCTGCTCTGCAGGAACTCCGAAGAGACGATGATCCTGTAGTCAACAAAAAGCGTATTATTATTAACTGTCTTTCTCCTGCTGTTTATCCTCACGTCGAAGAAGCAGAGAGCTATGATATGATCGTTCAAATTCTGAACGTTCTATATGTCAAAAAGAACAACAATGTTTATGCTCGGCATATGCTAGTAAGTCATCGTCAAGCTAGCGGTGAGTCGATTTCAGAGTTCCTACACGTCCCTAAAGACCTTGATAAAGACTGTGTTTTTTCCGATGTGACCGCTGACGTATACCGCGAGGAACTCACTCGTGACGTCTTCATAAATGGACTCACTTCTTCTGCGATTCATCAACGTCTACTTGAAAAGGAATAACTCTCTTTGAATGAAGTTTTTGAATTAGCTGATAACCTTATTAGAGCTCATTGCTACTCTAGCGGCATGGGCCCCACTTACAGTGGCGTACAGAAGTCTGTTGATGCCCGACTGCTTGATTGGATGAACCTCCACCAAATTCTGGTATTGAGCAGTGGCGTATGGTGGTCATTGTTACTGGATATACGTTGTTTGTGAAGTTACAATATGACGTCATATTCACGTTTGCAAACACCATTTTGGCTAAGTTTGTTGACACAACATGCATATTTATGGACGCCGGAGCAGAGGTAGAGCAGGGATAGCAGTAAAACAGTTGAGGGCAATGGAAACTTATAAAAACAAAAAATCATCGTTACCAATTACGTTTGTTTCCGTTCATCAACAATGTTGACCACAAAAAATAGTAACAGAAATTATAGAAAATCATTCTGAATTTTCTATGTGCCCGAATAGCTGCAACAAATTTTTTTAAGTCGATCTTGATAAACTACTAAATTACCTATGATACTGTTATGAAAAGCAGTTGTGTTGGAGGTGGGGGTGCAGTGGGTGCAAGCACATCTCCAAAACGTTTAATTTGCTGAAAATCTGGGTAAAAATGCCACCTAAAGTTGCTTGACTTCCAAAAATGGCACCCAATGTTTGCAGGAAAACACATGAAGATTGTTTTTGGAGGTCACACCAAAAAAAGGTCTTAATGATCTTTGTGGGAGAAACTTTGTAGGCAAAAGTTGCACAAAAAACTTTTCGGGCATGTTTGGGGAAATTCGGGAAAAGATCCTTCAGTGCCCAAAAATTTGCCTGCTGCTACACCAATGATGAAAAGGCACCTCCGATCCCATTGCTCCACTTTTGAAAGGACGGAGGGGGAAATGCCCCCGTCATGCCTCAACTCTCTGGCGTCCCTGTGCATATTATTCTACACGCGTTCTCTTAACCCGTTGTTGTAGGCTACAATGTGTCACTGTAATGAACATAAATTATCACCGGTATCCAAAGACAGAGCAGTTGAGAACTGCAAAATTACCTTGCAACGCGTTAAAACAGGGGGTCAGGGCCGGGTTTAGCTGATGCCAAGCCCTGGGCTAATCCACTTGTGAGGCCCCCTCTCGCACTGTCACGAGGAAAAATGGAAAAGCGCTATTTAGTTCAACCTTAGCCGAATATGGCGATGTGGACGCTCTGAAAGTACGGTCAATAAAAAATTATAAATCGTTACTGGAGTGCCCCACGATCACTGCACTTTTTGCTGCCTTCGACGCATAAGCGTTAAATGGCACAGAATTCTTGAAATCGTACTTGGCTGGCGGGAACAGGATTATTAATTCTTGTTGTTTCAGTTATGAGCCTACCACCCAAAAACTTGTATAACAAACGCTTCGAAAATATGTCAAATTTTTAGATTTGGTTTACATCCATACAAGCTGGCAACACTGCGTGCAACTGTAGGACTCTTTGTCACGGCATGTTATCGCATAAAACTTATCAAAATCAAGGGATTTGTTACGTCACAATAGCTTAATATTACGTCACAAAAACGTTTGTGGCCCGCAATAAACTTCCTCATGTGAAATGTTCATAATTGCACACTCATTTCGTTTTGGTTTTTTTGGCAAAGTATCTCTCAAGAAAACACCATAAAAGTTTTTCAAACCAATCTTTTTCGCCCCGTCTTCAATTTCAAAGCTGCTCAGAGGTTTATTTGACAAAACAAGGCCTTCTACTTTAATATTTATTTGTTCTAAACGATGGTTTCCGATTTCGGGAATTCCAAATTCATCTCATCAAAGCTTCTGTACGTTTCATTCCATTTTGATATCAGAGAAAGAATCTTCTCAAACTCACCTTCAGAAATTTCATTGTTTGACAACGCTTTCAAAACCATGTTTCGAATCGAGTTGATTTGGCTCTCAATCAAAGTTTTTTGCTTCTCATGTTTTTGAATTTTCTTGAAAAGGTGTTTTTCAATTAATTTCAGAAAAATTGAGATACTTCCGAAAAGCAAGTTTAATCCCTGCAAAATCTGTCCTGAAATGTTGCCTATGATTTCTTGAAAATTGGATAAAAAGCCGACACTCAACAAAAATATACAAAACTGAATAAGTATGAAACAAACATGACAAAAATTGATCACCCGATGATATTTTTTTACGACTGACTCTTGTTTAATTTTCTCAAAATGGATTTCTTTTTCGATTTCATGTATTTGTTGAAGTCTGTATAAATGACCCAAAGACCCTTATTCATTGTTATTAAACGAATAATAATCACTTTACATTATATTTTGGTTGATGTGTTGATTCAAATGTTGATTTATTTGCTGGTAAATTTTCTGGTTAATTATTACTTCTTTGCTCCAATTTTGCTTACCGACGGCTTGGTTGATGTGTTGATTTTTATGCTGGTTGATGTCTTGAGTGACTTTTTGCTCAATTCGTTTTTCCTTTGATTAACACATTTACTTAATGCCAAAAAATTCACAAAACTTTCACAGCAGCCAGCCAAAAACTGGTATATTTTTAAAGGAGAATCTGGACCAAAAAGAAGACCAGAACCGTCAAAAACTTGACCCTCCTGCTTCAAATAAAGTCCATCTCCGCCAAGCCCCGAGCCTTCGAAAGCTTTCAAATACAAGCCCCGGCCGTCCGTTTCAACACTTGCGATGTTTGAGCCTTTTTTCAAATACAACCCGTCGGCCATTGCCTTGTTTGTTGCTTTTTGTGCCAAAGCCGACCCGACACCTGGCAGTGCCCCAGTTGCAAGAGTTGGCAAGACAGTCTTTGCCAAAAATGGCGAAGCTTTTGTGGCCAGACCGGCTAACATCGAAAGGAACCGCCCTCTGTTTTTATGTTGTGAACAACCTGACGTTTGCTCATTTTTATTGTGATGCCTTTTCCATTCTGAAAGGCTTTTGTCATTCTGTTCACTTGAGAATTGGTCAAAGCAAGAACATCATCTCCACCATACAAGTCTGCATGTCCAAGATGAATGCTCACGGGGCTCTTTGTATCAACAGCGTGTTTCAATTTTTGTTGTTGATTTTCAGAAATGTTTACATGCACATTAGAATAACTCATTTATATTATGCAATTAAATTTCCATCAACTGAAACCTGATTGTCAGGGTTTCTTCTTCACAAAGATCCAGTTTTTCCCATTTGTGTCAACCAACCTTGTGATCATTTCATGTATTTCTCCCTTCGAATTCACTGGATGAAAGATTAGCGCGTCTTTGGATTTTGAAAGATTTTTATCCCAATTTCCAAAAATGAAAACACATTTCCTGAAACCAAGTTGTTTTCAACAAAATAAATTTGTTTGAAAGATCATACTTTTGAATTTCGTAATGACCTTCTCCATATTTTCCTGGTTCGAAACCAAAAAGAGAACAAATTTCAAACCGGAAACGTGTTGAGAAATCAACCTGAAAACCTTTTTTGATGTCAAGCTCAATTCCATTAGTATTCAACTTTGCATTGAACACAATGGGAACGTCCCCATTTTCATCAAAATGCGCATGTTTGCTGATTTCATCTTCAATGAAATCAACAATTTCAAAAAAATCATTTCTTCCTTTTGGAATTTCAATTTTAACCGTTCTTTTTCCTCAATGTTTCTGTATTTGAACAATGTTTTTTCTAGAAATTTCAAGAAAGGGGAAGAATAGATGTGCATTAAAGCCATTTCATCCTCTCGTTCTGGATCGAGTCTCAAAACTGGATTAAACTTTGTTGTGATTTCCGCCTTGTTTGACGAAACATGGATTACAATCATCTTTTCACCCATTTATTATAGCAAAAAAATTTGTCTTTTTAAATTTATCTCAAGTGATATCTGATTGTCAAGTTTTCTCCACGAAGATTCAACTGCTTTCCATTCTGGTCTGTGACAACCGTTTCCATTGTGTTGATTTTATCTAAAATCACTGGAAGCTACACAAGGTTGCTCGGTTTCTCAACAATCTTGAAACCCGGCGAAATGTCTGGAAAGAAACTGTAAATTGTGTTTTGAGTCTTTCCATTCACATAAGAACCCCCAATAATGTCCACATTCACGAGAATTGAATTGATGCTCAAAATATTGACAACACTCTCCGACTCGTGAATAAACCTGATTTCAAAAGCCAAGAACGCTTGAAATTGAATTTCGCGCTCTGAAATCAACCTGAAAGTCGTTTGAAATTTTCAAGACACTTTTCAATGTGCTCATGTTTGCTTTTATTTTAATATTTTTGTCATTATGTCCGTTTCGTTTCATTGCAATTTTTATTGTTTCTGCAATGTCAGTGATCTCGTAACTGCCTTCGGGAATTTGAACTTCGACCCACTGTCTTTGCCATGTGTCGTCCTCATCATCTCTCCTGACGTCAATGAAACCGGGAGAATATCTGAAAACGTTGTTTTCATCAGACAAATTCGGAAAATAATAATGCGTCTCCAAATTCACCAAATCCATCTCGTATCGTCGTGTGCGATCCAACTCGAGTGGTGGGGTAAAAGTTGTCTTTATTTTTGTTGAATTATCTGAAACCACAATCTGAGTTGAGGTTTTTGGCGAAGTATTTCTCTCGATTATTTCTAGAATAAGTCTAGTATCAATTTTTTGGAGAAGTTTAGGTGCCATTTATTCTATGATATAAAAGTCGTCAAATCCAGATCTGAATTTGCCGTTGTGCCTTGGTGAGGTCAAATCAATCACAACAAAATTGTGTGGCTTTGACCACGCGTGTTTGCAAAGTTTTTTGAACTGTTCTTTCGTCACATCTTGGGACACGTGGTCGTTAAATATGTGGTCAATATTTTTTTGGTCTTCAGGAAACAGGTAAAAGAAATTTGCATTTTCTCGAATTGTTTGACGAGGCAATTTGAAAAAATTTTGTGATAAATACAAACAATCACAATTTGAATGCCTTCCACGAACGTAATATACTTCACACTTGCTCTGCTTCTGGAGCAGGAGGACATCAAAAATCATGAGATTCTTTTGCTCAGGAGACAATTCTTTCGGGTCAGGCACATCGTCTGCCGATTCATAAAAACTGCACTCAATAGGCTCTTTGGAACGAGTCTTTGCGTGCAAGCACCGATTTTTTGCCAATGCCTCAATCACACTTGGTGAGATTTGTTCTCATTGTATTTCATTTTGATTTTCAAACAAATTCATAATCACCTCTTTTGGAAGTTGTTCTTCGAAACCTTTTTTCAAAATTCTGTATTCTGGCTGACACAAACTCTTGCCAAAAACTGACAATTTTGAATAATCCAGCCAACCAGGTTGAAGCAGAAGGTTCAGCAAAAGTGTTGTTTTTATACAGCCTGAATTTCCAACAATCAAGCCTCTCAAACTTTGAAGCAAAAGAGGATGGTTGCTTTTATTTGTTTTGTTTTCGTTCCATATAATATTGTTTACTTCCATTTATTTAATAAAAGCATTTAATAAAATGGACAAAATGTAGTGTGTAAAATGTCGACATTTTACGGAAACGAGAGACGTCAAACAAAAAAACGACCAAGAACAACCTTCAAATGCTTCAAGGTATCTGTGTTGTTTGTGGAACAAAAAGTCAAAGTTTATAAGCGCAAGCGTTAGCGCCAGCGGCAAAGCGAGTGGAAAAGGTTTTTTGAACAATACAATCAACAGTCTCCCAATTGAAATGCACCTTCGTGGACATAATTTCACAGGACCCGGCACGAAATTGAACAAATGTTTGAACCCTGATTTGACTCCAAAAGAATGGTCAAAACCCGTCAACAGAGTTGACAAAGCCGCTTATCATCATGACATTTGTTATGTGAAAAACAAAGTTATGAAAACATGAAATGAAAAGTGTGTCACCGAAATGCTGGAAGAGCTTGATGGACTTTTCAACCCCACGTTTCGGGAAAGAAAGGAACGAGGAGTTGTTTCCAAAATCATCGGATCAAAGAAGCGTTTTGGATGGGGGTTAAAAAAACTACTTGACTTCAAGCGTTACGTGAACAGACCAACTTGCTGATGAGCTTCATAAACCAGCTGTCAAGAAATTTTGAAAACGAAAAGTGTATGTGAATGGAATCGATAAAATCTGGGCGGCTGACCTTGTGGACATGCAATCATTTTCAAAAATCAAACCGCGGCGACAAGTATCTTTTGACTGTGATTGATGTATTTTCAAAGTTTGGTTGGATGCTTCCGTTGAAAGACAAAACTGGGGTTTCTGTCGCGAACGCGCTGAAAGAGATTTTCAAAGAGAGAAAACCAGAAAATCTTTGGACAGATAAAGGGAATGAATTTTATAATAAGCATGTGAACGCTCTCGCTCACGCGTTGGGTGTTGAACTTTACTCAACTGAAAATGAAGAGAAATCGTCGGTCGTCGAACGTTGGAACAGGACGATGAAAGAAAAAACGTTCCAAGTATTTCACGGCAAACACCAACAAATATATTGACGTTCTTGACGACTTTGTTGACAAATACAACAACACAAGGCACTCATCAATCAAAATGACGCTTGCTTAAGCGAGCAAAAAGAAGAATGAAGTGACAGTTTACAGAAATCTCTATCCAGACTTAACAAGGCGGCCTATGAGAGCAAAATGCAAGATTGGAGATAAAGTCCGAATTCATAAGAAAAAGCTTTTTGAAAAGGGCTTCACCCCAAACTGGACAGAAGTCTTCACCGTTTCAAAAGTTCAAAGAACCGACCCTATCACTTATAAAATAACGGACTAGGACGATGAAGAGATTCAGGGCATGTTCTATGAACAAGAGCTTCAGAAGACATCACAAGAAGTTTTCAGAATTCAGAAGGTTGTGAAGAAAGGCAAAACAAAGTCGTTGGTTAAATGGAAGGGCTATCCAGAAAGTTTCAACTCTTGGGTTGACAACAAAGAACTTATTAAACTTTGATATAAATGGATAAATGTCTTGGAATAAAAAGCTCAACAGTCACCACGTTTCTGAACGACAAACTCAACCCAGCGCAGTGCAAAGAATTGCAAAAAATCATAAACCTTGATCCAAAACTGAAAAGGAAAGTATTCATCTATCGTGGTTAATTGGACCCGGTCCAAATTGACTGCCCAAATTGGCCCTCCAAAATTGGCTCTCCAATTTGGCTGCCCAAATGACTATCCAAATTGGCCCTCCAAGAATTTTGAACATACAATGAATGAGTTTCATAAAAATCAAAGATCCATCCAAAAGAGATGCACTTGTTGCTGAGTTTCTCAAAACCAAGAACAAAATTCAGAATGATTTTCGCTCAGAACGACTGGGTGAACAATCACTTTACGAAGATTTTGGATAAATCTTCAAGCCAATAACTGAACAACAGAAAAAGTCATCTGAAGAAATTGTTGCTAAGTTTACCTCGCTTCAAGAAGCAATTGAAAATATACCACCTGCGTTGCCTTGGAAGCCAGAACTTCCAGAGATTGAATTTCCAATGCCGATAAATGTTGGCCCGATTGCGCATGAATATTTGAACAATTATTTAACTGAAAAAGGAGATAGAACCTTTGGAATAAAATATAAAAATGGTGTATATTACCTCGGAAACACAAGAGTAGATTTTAATGGAAATAATTTAATAATTGGTGGTAAAGAATATGAGGGAACTCCAAGACTTTGGGGCTTGTTGACTTCAGTGAAGCCAAGTTTTGAAGATACAACAGATAACGATTTTCAAAATTATGGTGAATTAATGATTGCCACTAATGCAATGTCACATTCAGAAAATATAAATAGACCAGCTGCTAACAAGGGTGATAAATGGAAAGAAATCAT
>JGI24021J15306_10008985_pt1 | contig 12335 bp, 13 predicted proteins | sample Ectturendosymbi1_FD_15306 | JGI IMG/M metagenome (IMG submission 15306)
ATTTGGCACATTGACTTTTTCTGGAACAAGGTGGTACATGATGACAGTACGGGACACACAAATGGTACGCGATCAGAAAAAGTTTGAGAACCACTGGCCTAAGGCATGCAGAAAATTGATAAACTGCGCGACTAAACCTCGCACACCGTTGAGTTTACCTCTGCTTTTCCTGCGTTTTCGTTATGACTTGGCCAACAACTGGAACACAAATACCCGCTATACTTTCTGAAAACGGGCGTGCTAACAACTCTATATCCCAGCTGTAGCAACCAATTCTGTCGCACGGCGAAAACCAATTCTGTCGCAAAACCAATTCTGTCGCACGGCGAGCATCTGTCGAATGAACTGGCATAGTGCTTCGTTTAAATCGGTTGGTTGTATTTTTGTTAGACTGTGTATTTTTCCTACAATTGAAAGAATTTAACACTGATTTCAAATGATCTTTGCATTACTCAAAACATTTTTCATCCCTGAGTAGTCATCTTGCGTTAGGCCCTTCACTCAGGAGTCAAAATTTGTCGTGGTTTCAACGCTGTTTTAACTACTTGTAATATCTCTTACTTACATAGCATACAAAAGCACTAAATCGTATTGCAGAAATATCTTGAGAATGTGCAGAAAATGTAGCTGTCTATCAGCAACGACATAGTGCGACTCACGACTCGCATAAGTAAATTTTCCTGTTGTCTGTACTCTATGAAAATTTGTCGCATCAGGAGCAATTCTGTCTTTAGGGTCGTTTGATTTTTGCAAAGTGCTTTCACGTCTGTTACTATAACATGTTAGATACAATGGCTGTCAGAAATCTAAGCTGACGTATTTGATTTTTTTCAAACCAGCACGAAAAAATCTTGTAATTTTGTTCGTAGTTCTGCAAATTTCCATGCAAAAATTCTTCAGGTATTACGAAAAAGTACGCAAAACACTGAATGTACTAAGAGGAAAATATAATATTCATAAAGGAATAAAACAAAATGAAGCTCCTTTCATAGGTTTTGTTTGATTCCTTTTTGAATAACATTTCAGGACAGAGGATACGTTGTGTTTCGTGATATCGATTTCCTATCAAAATAATATCCTTGAGTGATTCGCTTGTTTAACACCATTTCGGAGATTAGTTACATGAACACAGATATGTGCAAGTTTCAATCATCTAATAAAGATGAAAACAGAGCCCATTCGGCTGATTCCTCGAAAGCTTTTAGTGTAAACCGAGATCTGTAAATTGTTGATGATGGGAGGGTAATTTTTGAAAGCTGATATGGGTTGCCTAATGCGCATTGCTCACCTTTGAAGCTAAAGCATTCAACACTTGGGCTGCACATTCAAAAACTGGAATGTTAAGTAAACGGTGGTTGGTCAATTCGCTCTCAAGAATCTAAATAACCATTCCTTGCACGCAGGCTATATAAATTACGTTCTATACCAAGCTGCTATTACAAATAACCTGACCATGTAGTCAATAGCTTTTTCAGGGAGTTTTCGCAGGAAACATAGATCAACATAACATTTTTATTCTCCAACGATACATGAAATTTTCGAGGGCGGCTTCAATCGCCCGGTTTGACACCACCCAGGTTGCAGGCCTGATTCAATTTACAAGCCCATTAAACGTCCGGGAAGTAGTTTTGATTTTCTTGTTGCTTGACCGTTCTTTTGAGTTCTATATTCGACTCCAGCGAGAAAACAGCACGGATAAATGTGATAGATAAATCTGCATAGAACGACTCACAAAGCTAGATGCACTCTGTAGATATGTCTACACTTCGAGCTTCGTTGGTATGTGACAAGCTTCATTAATACACTCTAAAATAATAAAATCCTCTATCATAACTTTTCCATGACTATTATTTTCAGATCATGCTTTTTGAAAAAAAGAAGCATCTAACAAAATTGAAATCTTTTCTTGCAAAAAAAAACATTTCAAGTTTAGGCTTTTCAAAATACGAGACCCCACGTCAGCAAAAAAGCACCAAAAACGATTTTAAAAACTGCATCAGGAGCGGTAGATCGCTGCTATTTATATTCAGTAGCGGTAGCGGCACCGCCACCGTTAACTTTAGCCAATAACGGTAGCGGGAGCGCAGCTATTTTTGAAGTAGCGGTTGCTCACCTCTTGATTATTGCACAATAATAGGATCGTGGACACTACTCGATAATACAGGCTGGGTAAAAGCCCGACAGAAAAAATCCTGCAGTTCAACGAATTGTAAAGTATTGTTCAGTTTAGTTTAGGTCAGCGTGGTCCACACACTGGCACGCGGGCCGCATGCGGCCCGCGAACCCTTTGCGTATGTCGTATATTACACAAAGTCATAAATACATTGTATCAGCAACACAGCCCTTGCAAGTCACACATCATTGAAGTGCAGGTCAATATGTCACTATTAGGGGGTAGCAATATCTTTTTATAACTTACGACGTTACAACCTACAATAGCTATACTCTGTCGAGGCTAACGCTGCAGTAATCTGTGACCACAAATCATGCGTTTATTTTTTATCTTTTTTGCAAGCATAGACTCTGTAATTAATTTTCGAGTTAGATTAGAAGATTTACATTGTGGAAGTAATGAATTAATCTTTAGACAAATATAGCAATTTAACAAAAAATGAGTGTCAAAAGAGAAATACCAGGGGAAAACAGAAAGTTCAAGCCTCAAACTTTTTTTGATAAAGCTTTTGCTCAATAAACACCTCTGTGGCCTTTCTTTGTTTTAAAATGTTCACCAGGCGAAAAAATCAGCACGTTTGACCATATTAATCATGTAAATAGCGCAAAAAAATGCCTCAAAACATACTTGGGCACATATACATGATTCTAGCACGTACAGATTTTTGACAATTTGCTATAAATCACCGCCCAGGAAAAATTTTGTGACTTTGCAAGGGTTCCTCTGCTGTGAAAGAAAGATCTAAAAACCAGAACCACCAACTGTTGCGACGTGCTCTACCTGCTGCATGTTGCTGATTTCAACGGGAAACAAAAACCACTGAATGACATTCATTGACAAGATGCTCACCTGAAATTACTCCAGAATGTATTGCAGCCAGGCAGAGATAAGAGTCGACTGTGTACACAATCGTTCCCCATATCTGAAGATTCTTTTCAGAACCAACACATCCAGACGGACAAGATATGAACTCAGAATATGCTGACCTTGTTGTGCAATTCACTTGTCCTAAAAGTATTTTCACAATGCTTTCATGATTCTCTTTAACTTTAGTTGCATTTTTAACAGTATTCTTAACTACGCGCACTTCAAAAATGTTGAGGTGTATATCTTAATCGTATTTGTGAAAACTCATGATTCTGCGCCCAATGAACAGTTTAAAATCGATGCATTTTCAGTTTTACTGAAGTCCCAAGATGAGATATTCAGAGAGAGAGAAAAAAGCGAAAAAAACGAAACAAAAGAAGAGTAAGGTATTAGGAAACCGATGATGATCTTACGCATCTTTAAACCAGAAATAGGACAGTTGAAAAATGTTTACTTTTCAAGTCGAACAAAGCCATGTTCACTTTTTCTTGCGCGTTGAAGCTTGACATCAACAAAAAAACGTAAAACTGCGTATTGAATAACCAAGGTAAAACGCGTAAATTGAAGAAACGGCAAAATGATTTCAGGTTGTCAATTCAGAAAACGTTTTGGCGTTTTGCTGAGTTCGCTTATTGCTAAGGATTATGAAAGTTAACGCGGAAATTTTAAGATTTTTACGCTATTCGAACTAAAACGCGTCACATACGACTAAAATATTGTCACAACCAAAAACCAGCTCAAAACGTTTTCCATATCGACATAACTTTCCATGCTTCGCTCTATTGTCATGAGTTACACAATTTCTAAAACCTCTTCACTGCAAATAGACTGTGAAGTACCAAGAAAACGTGGCTATACAAATAAAATATCATAAGAACATTGATGTACAATCGCAGCATTTTTGTTTTTGTAATCATCAAATTTAACTTGATATGGAAATTATGCCAGTCCTCTTTACCAATGTTGGGACCATTTCGTTTAACTTAGTTTTGGAACAGGATACTACCAAAATGTTTGCTATTTCTCAAACAACGTTTCAAGCTGTAAACCCTTTCGAACCTTGCTCATATTTTAGACTTTTCGGATTAAGCCTTTGCTCCAAGAGCTCGACCTTCACTCAATTTTATGTGCGGCGCATATATCGAAAGTTTATAGAATTTTATTCTAACAGTGTTCTGATGCAGTAAATGTGTGTAAAATTATGATGAATTTATTAACGATCTCACTTGGTCTGTAACCACTAAACTGAAAGCTTGGACCTGTCCCTTGAAACGATTCACTTGTGATTCCGTTTTGAGTACTTTGAATAAACCTTTGTCCTTGTGGCGAAGGGTAAACTGTAACGTATCCTCCGGCATCTGAAAAAATTAGAATATGAAAGGACGATAAATTCATTTTTTGAAAGAAACCTCTAATTTAGAGTCTAAATTATAATAACAATTAAATGCTATCGGATTGCTGCAAGTTTCCAGAAATCAGACGACTGAGCTCTACTTTCATAGCATTGCGATGATACGGACTGGAACATATCTTTGTTCAAGTAACTAGTCTGCGCATAAGTGGCGCAGTCGTATCAATCAGCAATTTTGAGAAGAGATCGAGTACTCGTAAAAATACACAAACTCAATTCTGAAATCATCAAGCAAAATATTACGTGTGAACTGCTGAAGACCCAAAGCAAAATAGAGAAAGCAAGCAAACGCAAGACTATAATAAACAAATCAAAACGCAATATGCGATGAGTAAAAAGTAGAAAATAGATCGTTTTCATACAGATTTTTGGACAACTGTCTGATCTGAAGATGCACAACTACATGATGCCAACCACGGAGCAACGAAAGAGCACATACGATCAACGCTGCCGTGACGCTAGTAAAGCAGCCAGCGGGATGCGCAAGCTCTAAGGTGGCCAAGAAACCGTAAATTTAACTGACATAATCTAGGGAGGCCTTTACAATGTCAAATGCTGAAACGGGAGGCGCAAAAGTCGGTAAAAATCTTAGATGTGTGGCACCAAAGGGTATCAAGCAATTGGGCAAAGCGGAATGGCATAAAATATCAATGAACACCACGAATTGACAAAAAAAGGAGACAAATGTGTATAAATATATTTTGCATTTCCTGAATACTGTTCGTGTCTGAAAGGTACCCAAGACCCAGGAGATTACAATTGCGTGATAACATGCAAGAAAATTATGTGTAACCCAAACGAAACGAAAATATATCTATATTTAAAAATACGTAGCTTCCTATATAGAAAATTATGATTGATAAGCGCCATGTAAATAATATTGAAGACCCTATTGTCTAGTCGTGGCAAAACAGCACAGTTCAACGCACAAGTAATAGCTGCCCTTTGCGTGCTCACCATGTTGTCAGTCTTTTTAACGTGCATATATCTTTTCAACTTGCTTAAATTTTGAATTACACAAATTGGAAATATTCGACTGTCAAAACCATTGCCAAGCACAGATGCCATTCCATAAAAATTTTGAATGCAAGTTTAAATAGGAAAAAGCAGATATTTTCAGTACAGACCTATCATACAAAAGTTACAACTACTTCACTGAAGTTTTCATTATCAATGCGGATAGACTTTTTGCACTTCCTGCTGTACTGAAAATATTACACCAATATACGAAATAAGCAGCACGAAGTGGCTAAGGTGCTGTATGTGGATGAAAAATTTGAAGAGTTTGCAACCTTTGTCAACAACCTACCAACCTCGTGTATGAGACAGATGTAACAAAATTTCTAGAGCTGATAAAAGGGAAATTAAAGCAACTGTTTGATTTGGAATAGTCTTTTTTCAACGGCATTAGTCGAAATTAGATCGCTTTTTGCTGCATTTTGGTTTCTTGCAGTGGTTTCCTTTAACGCAGTTGATTATGACGTCAGTTTTGAATTCTGTATAGTAGATCTTTCAAACGTTATGATGAGACTAATAGGTTTGACTAATTGTTTTTCTTGCATTTGATGCTTGAGCAAATATTCGTTTTTTTGGGTGACCTCATACTCTAAGTATTAAAGGATGAGATACAGTTTGAAGCGTGCAGGGTAACCAGACACCTTCAAATCATCTTAAAGTAGTTCCAACAAATATGTGAAAACACTGCTAGAAATCATTAGATATCTGTTCTATACCAGCTTCCTAATAAGGTTTATTACTTACTTGTAATAACACCAGCGTGAATTGCTGCTGGACACACCTGAGATGCACGGGTGTAAATAATAGTTCCGACAACCTTAAGTCGTTTTTGAACCTGTAGGCAACCGGGAAGGCATAATACCTTATACATAAAATTGTGTCCGTACGAGCTGAATAAATCATCAGCAACGAGTAGGCAGCCGATGATGTCAAAAAACCTCCACTCTGGAAAATAATCGTTTACCAGCTGTTATTACATATGAAGATCATCTTCTTAACAATATGTCTTACAAAGAAAAGTACCAAGTCAAGTGTAATCATATACTTACACTTCTATTACATAACTGCAGCAGTATAATGAGTTGCGTTAACTTTGGAACCAACAGAAATTAATGCCTGAAGCAATTTTCATATGTAAGTTTTATCGTTTTGCTCTACTGCCTTTTTGCTATTACAATCCGTTTTGTCTGGTTATTGGAGAAATTTGGCATAAATCAGAGCTAATTACGAAGGTATCTCTATAAGATTGCCTATCTTTAAAAATGAAAGGAAATTTAAAAAAAAAATACTTGTTTTGATCAGCATGCATTTTTCCTATTAAGTTTGCAAACAGGTACAGGGGAGAGTACCATTTGACGCGCTATATTAGGTGGAGAAGCAAAAGACTATAGGTCCCGTTCATATGTGCACCTTTGCATTTATGAAACTGGTGCATGAATAAAATGTAAACGGAAAAGAAAGCAAGGAAATCTTTTAAGTGTCAGTGTGAAAGCATGGATTTTACTTCTGGCAGTTTTTTGTCCACTTAAACGTTGCTCCAAGAAAATTACTTCAAATTTTTTATTTCAAATTTTCCACCAGAGGGAATCATTTTTTTCCCTTTTTTCAAAAGGTGTTAATCTGGGAAAGCAATTCTTGAAAGTTTTACCAACAGATGACGTAATGCAATGATTACATAACATATAAGCATTTAGAAAATTGCAATTTAAATTAATTTTGTAATTCCTTTCAGAAGAAAAACGCTCCATATATTTCTGCAAATGGTAGACGCCGATGAAAAAATTAAACGTATTCTCCAAAACACGCCAAACCAGAAATATTTTGTGAGCAGAAAAAAAAAGATTTTTTACTGCGAAAGTTGTTACGCCCAGCAAGAGATGCAAAAGCGATTATTTATCAGAATGTTGGTATCAATGCCCTAAACATACAGGCGTGGTCCTTTTCCTTCAACTCTTTCATTGTAATAATAGAACATTCCATGCGGTCGGCAAAGTTTCAAAAGTGGAGTGGTCATATGTTTCATGATTAATTGATAAAATATGGTGTTGAAATCAGATGTGTTTAAACCCACATTCAGAATATGTGATTGCAAACATTCGAGGGTTCCATAAGACGTACTATGTACACGATGACAAAATCAGAGGAAAATTACGCCACCACGAAATTCCAAATAAATGCAAGAAGTCCAGATTTTGCTGGTGTACGGTTTTGTACCATATTTCTGCAGGTACAGGTGCTTGAACGCATCATCCTTGTTTTTTTCATATAAATCGTTGTTGTTTCAAGTTATGTATTGAGAACCTGTTTACGCAGAATTTGGCCAGATGATACTTGCTCTATGGTTCATATTACTGTGATACACATCGTCATTAGTGACACAAAATTTTTTCACGTTTGTGCATATCAGATGGAACCAAAACTTTGGTTTGGAGCAATTTAACACTGTTTGAATGATAAGCGGTTTTGCAAGATACTTAGGCATTTATGGTTGTTTTGATCATAGACCCCAGAGCAACAAGTAATGTTGCGCAGTTCACAATTTACGCATTTATCCATTATCAGCATTTATCCATATCGTTTTATGTCAGAAGAGAAAACAAGAAATATCTCTGGATTTTGACATGAACATTAAAATTAATAACCAGGTTGTATCCAAAGTTGAGAATGCTAATTACTTGGGAGTAGTATTAGATAACAAGCTATCCTGGAATTTGCCCATAGCTCATGTGAAAAAAAAAACAAATATCCAAAGCCGCTGGAGGTCTTTCAAGGATTAGACATATACCTTCCCATTAATTCCTTAATAGTGGTATATTACAGTCTGCTCTGCTCTTATCTCCAGTATGCAATAACTAGTTAGAGATCAGCTTCACCATACTTACTTAAACCAACAAAAATATGGACTAAAATTATAAGATTGATTACATTTAGTTCATATTGGGCAAATGCTGAAAAACTGTATGCACAGCTTAAAATTTTGCATCTTAATGACATTTATAAGTTGCAAATAGCTAAAATGATGCACCAAATCAAACATGGCTATCTACCATCAGCTGTTGACAAACTATTCACGAAGTTGGGCAATATACATTCATATAATACTAGACAAAAAAACATCTCAAGAATATATAGCGCCCAGGAAAAGATTGGCTAGATGACAAAAAACTGTTGCTTATATAGGAGTTAAGTTGCTTATATAGGAGTTAAGACAAATTTAAAAGTACAACCTTTTTATTCTTTGAAAAAGAAGTACAAATTATACCTCCTAGACCATTAGTCTAACCTTTGTTAAAATTCACGCTACCTTAAGTATTCCTCATTATTATAACCCTTCTCACGGGGCAATGTAAAGAACCTTATTAATATAACCCTATATCATCATTAGGCTAGCGGGCGACCTAACTAGAAAAATACATGGTTTGATTAGGTACCCTGGAACATGAAAATATGATTTTGATTGTGTTTCTATTCGATGCGTGATAAAGGTTTGACACACCAGAATAAAATGATTTGATTTTGTCTTAACTTAAAAGCCTGACAGTTATTATGCTTGTGTGCTTATGATGTACATTATGTTTGCTTGTTTATCTTATCGTGTTTGTTTTTGTGATTTTTTTATGTGTGGAGTTTTCCGAAAAAAAACTGAACTGAACGTAAAAATCGAACTTTACCTCGCTGTTCAGTTTCTTTCAACCTATACGTTGCGTTGATTTCGTCGTTTTTGATTTGGAGTCACGAATGTTAGGTCTCGTGTGCGCAACACAGCTGGACTACATCGCTTCTTCGAGCTGTTGAATGTTGGTTGGATTAAAATTAAGCCTGTGCTTACATCTTGACACGGCTTTGCTTCTTGTCTTAAATTTTTGGCGTGAGCTAGTGTTTCAGTCTAACAGTAAAGCATAGGCCCAGTCGTTGCGAACGGCATTAGTAAGATTGCAGATTTTAGTAATGCACTCTTCTGGGCTACTAGGCAACTTTTACGTTTTTCTAACCCATGTAAATTCTGAAAATTTGATTTGGTTTTGTTGATAATTAAATCTGACTTTTGATTATAGGATCATGTTTTACAAACAAGCATCAATGCCTACTGCATCTAATTAAACTGTGTCTCTGTGCCAAACTTTCTTTTTGAATTTATGGCAATATTGTTGCACTGGGTTCATGGATTGAACTGAAAACTTGTTGGAATGCAATGTGAGCGTAAACAACATATGAAACACATGTATGTTAAGTTTTTGCGCACTATCACCATGCTAGAATTTCCTGGTTTATTGTTTCCACATCTTCAGACATGAAGTAACAATTTTTAACTAGAATGCGTTTCATAAATTGTTCGTGAAAACCTGCATTATACTAAGTACAACTAACTAAGGGTAGCATAACTGCTTCTTTTACCGTTGTTTATCGGAAATTCACAAATGAAGTGACGTGGTTCACTGTTGCAGGAGACGCCAAGCCACTTCCCGTTATTGCTTGTGACACACGTTCCGCCTTGAATTTGAGTGGGACCTCCGTTGGTTTCCCAAGGGCTGTAATATATTGTAAATATAACGAAAATTCAATACAATTAATTTGCATTGTAATAATTAACAGTTAAAACAAATTTCGCACTTCAAGAAATTTCAAACACAGGTGAATTCAGTATCGTTTATAGTCGGTTTTTGCACTCCTTCCGGAATGTTACGAGTGTTCTACGGGCGCTTTTGAGTAAACTTGTTTTGAATTGTTCAAAGGTAAATAAAAACTGGGAAGAAATATGCCATACAATGATATGATGTTTGTTGCGGGCATGATGCTTTCACGAATAGGCCTAAACGAAATGCTGACATGGTCCAATTATTCTTATAGTAGGCAGTAGGACAAAGTAAGGATAACAGTTTAAATCAGCCATGTCCAACCCGCGGCCCAGTTTAGGTTTTCTCTGTAGAAAAAGTATCCTATATACTGACAACCTGTCCTTGTTTTGACAATCTTGAACTTGACAGTTTTGATGCAGGTGGTTCTCAGTGCCACTTTATCATTGCAGTTAGGATTCGAGCACTTTCAGAACATTAGCTTAAGCTAAATTTAATTTACTAAGATCAAAGTAAACCATGCAATGTGCGGCACACAACAATATGTCATGCAATGTGTGGCCCTGGTCAAGATAGTGACATACTTTTTGGCTCAGTAAGCCATTTGGGTTGGACATAGCTGCTTTAAATAAATACGTTCTAGTTCAAGTACAACTGTTCTCCATTGATGTTTACGTCAAACAGGAAAATAATACAAACATCTTTTACAAAATAGGCATTGGCTCAAAAATGTCGCTCTGAACCACTGGTCTTAACATGGGGACCGCGAACAACTAAGGGGTTCTTGAAGGCAGTTTGAGTGGTCCATGTATACGATTAAAGAGTTAATAAACTTGCTTTGATATTTCGAAAGGGTTAATAGGCCTTGCAGACACTGCGCTTCCCGCTATAATGATCAGACCTAATTTCAAATATTCATTGCGACGTTCCTTTTTAAGGGGTCCCTAATCTTTGTTAGGTCCGTGACCCACAAAAGTTTGCGAAACGCTGGTGTAAAGTAAGATGTAAGTTTGTTCAGTATGAGACTATTAAGTTGGAATAGTGTAATTTAGATGAAAATTTTAGATGGTGGTCGATGCTGACAGCACGTATTTGTATCATGGTTTTCGATTTTTATGCAAACATGAGACCAGAGAGACACTTCTATGGGTGTGCCCAATACTGTTGTAATGAAACTGATGAAACCCTCTGAAGGCACGGCTGCAGTGTTACTTGCGGTAACTTATTCATACCTCCGGATGTTGTTGTACGCTTAGTAAAAGAAAGATGCAGTTTAGTTGGCGCTATTCGCCAAAAGTGTAGAGAACTGCCCCAGGCTTCCAAGGCAAAGCAATAGGTGCATGAATATACACTTTTCAAATGTGCATGTCGTTTACAAGCGCATCTTTGACTTGTTGCCAATGCACAAAAGAAGTCTGTAATCACACTGAGCACACTTTACCCAGACGTAGCGGTTTCGTCAAAATAACATTCAAAAAAAACAGAGACAGTTTCATTTTACAAAACCAAAGCAAGAATAATTGCTATTGATCAAAAGAAAAGGAGCAAGTCAAAAGTGGCCTGAACATATTTTTACAGGGTTACTGATCTTGCCATTATCAAGAGATAGATACCGTAAAGAAATGTGCAGATGGAGGATTACTGGTCGTGAGGACATACAACGCGAACTGAAGAGCTTAGTGGAACATCACCAAACAACAAAAGTGATGAAGTAGTTGAAAGGCATCTGGAACATCCCAAAAAAGCGACGGACGTACTCTGCCTCTAAGGCCGCGGCGCAACAAGAAGTAATCTGTGGAAAATGTTCCACAAAAGTGTGTATAAAATGTGTGAAATAAATTTGACAGAAATAAAAAAATCATTTATGACATTATTTGAAAATTTTCGTGTTAGGTTTTAGGTTCGTTTAATGTGGCGAAGCGGAAAATTATTACATGCGTCAAGAGCCACTTTGGTCGTGCTACCTTGTTTTAAATTCCTGTCATTCTACTGTTAATGGATTACATTTTGAGTCAGAAAATGCGCATTCTGTTGCTAATTCTGCAAAAGATTATACGCAGATATGAGAGGAAGTACATGTTATAAGACATAAGTAAAACGATGTTTGATGAGACTCGTAATGTCATGCTGCATGTTGAGAATGCATGATAAAACCCAATTAGCATGAAAATGTAGCGAGCAACTTGAAACACAATTACTACGTTTACATGTCAAGCGACGGTCCGCCAAAACAAGACAGCCCGTTCTGACGTCATTGTACCGTTCGGTTTACATGTCTGAAGTCATTCACGTG
>JGI24021J15306_10008988_pt1 | contig 12334 bp, 6 predicted proteins | sample Ectturendosymbi1_FD_15306 | JGI IMG/M metagenome (IMG submission 15306)
ATCAGCACGCATTGATGTTATTTAATGGAAATCGATTTCGCCATACGGCATCTTCAGTCCAAGTCATGCCGTATGGCGAAATCGGTTTCCATTAAATAACATCAACGCGTGCTGATTTTTGTTACTGGTGCAGTGTGCACAGACAGTGCTTAAGCCTTTTTCATTATAATTTGTTCTGTGGAATCGTAACAGTGGTCATTGTGTTTCGATAATGTGTGGTCTAGTTTTTCAGTAGCACCTAGTTTAAGGCAGAGAAAGCTTGAGTTTTGAAGCTGTTTTCTGTTTCAGTTGTAAGCGTTTCGTACTTGGCAGGTCAAGGTTCAATAGTTGCTGCAACATAGGTTCGATCGATAATTGTTGCTGTTTCAATAGTTAGTGACATTTGTCTTCTGAAGGATAAGTTTAGTTCATAATTTAAAATGTGTGTTGTTCAGTCGGTCTTTTAATAGCGCTATTCGTTTTCCTTCGTAGAGATCTGATAAGGCAGCTTCTTTCCCTAATTTGTTTATTGCTCTCAGCATTTACTCGACCATCTCCGTAACCGTGACATCCGGAAAAAGGAGTTTTTCTAACCAAAGAGTAATTCAAACTTATTTGAGAAAATCAATCCAACAAGAGCACCTAAATAGTTTGGCGATTGTGTCCATTGAATCCGAACTTCGCAGAGGCTTAAACTTGGACAAAATTCTGAGAAACTTTGCTGATGTTAAAGCACAAAATTAAATTTATCTTAGCAAATGCATTTTCCGTATATGGTGGACTGCAAATAGCGTAAAGCAGGGCTATGAATCCGGAACTCAAATTTTAGGCTCTGGCTCCAGCTCCAGACATCTAATTTTTTTGGCTGCAGATCTGGCTCCAACATCCAAAAACTTTTGGCTCCGGCTCCAAAACGATTTAGTTAATTGAAAACTGAAAAACACTGGCTTATTTGTATAATTGTATTGTTACACCAGCATAGATGAGGTGTCGCGAAATGATGCGTCTGATGGATAGTGGGACATGTGCAAAACGTTTGAGAAGCCCTGATCTACACACAAAGGAGCATGCATGGGGGTCGGAAATATTTTTTTCAGGGGGGAGGCAATAGTGGATTTTGTCAGGTAGTGGCCAAACGCATTGTTCCAGGAGTGAGCCAGCAGTGGTGAAATTTCATTTTCATTTTACCAACTGTAAACTAAGAGACAAACATTTTTCTACTAAGAAGTTAATAGGAAAATATCAAGTTCCAAAATCCAGATGGCGGCTTGTTGTCGTGCTTTTTCGTTTGTTGATGTTCTGTAGCAAAGTTGTGATGTTTTATCATTGCTGGCTGATCATATCAAGCATGTTGTTAATTTCATTTAAAACATAGCCAATTGGCCTGCCGTACCCGCGGTAGGTACCTGGCCTGAGAGGAGGTATTGAGTGTAGTAACTCATGGATTTATTGGGCGATACGAAGATGTCCATGGAACGGACATGGAAAGTCTCTGCTGTAAAGGTGAAACTGGGTGGTATGCCTCCAGACACCCCTAGAGTGGCATTACCCCTTCGGGCCTTGCTCTTTTATATCACTCATGATTTCTACCATTATGACTTGATGACCCTCCTCAAAAATTCTGCACACGCTACTCAATGGGGCCCCGCAAAGGAGCTTCCAATCGGGCCCCGCACTTGCTAAGGGCCGCCCTGTCTGTAACCTGCAAATGTGATTGTTAGAATGCGGCAAATGTGGTGAAGTCGGCGGAAAAACTTCTCAAACCCTTTGTCAAACAAACATGAGAGCTGAAAGGAGTGCAGCGCATATGGCGAAGAAAGTTGATGAAACAACTGTCCGAGCTCTAATGTTCAACTATTCATCTAAGCAAAAGGTTCTCGCCACAAATTTATACAGTTAATAGAGTTTGTGTCGAGCAGCAACGCGTTTTGTTTCTTCACTTCGATTTGTTTGAACTTAAGTTTTTCAAATAAAGCTCAACATATGCCTTCATCATCACACTCTTGTAAAAAGCACAATGACTTAGACCCCTCTTGCTCTGTGAAAAACAAATTATACAAAATGCGTATGGATGTATAAGCCGACTAAACTCTTAAAACCTTCCTCGTCTAAAATTAAGCTTGCCAGAATATTACTTCCTTTGTTATTTGCGCAAAATTACACTGCTCTTGTTAAGTTCTTTGGAGTTTAAAATGCCGCGCAATGTATTAGAGTGTATTACTACAGTAATATTCCACTGATAACATGAAATACAAAAACAAAAGAGGGTCTACCAGTCCGACAGTGAAATAGAAAAGGTATTACCCGAATATTTTGTCGCAGACTTCTTGCACCCCAGGAATCGAGCAGATAGGATAATCACCGATGTCCCGAGCAGTTGGAAAAGCATAAGGTCGGAAAACAGGCTGAGTGTTTCGCTGCTGGTATGTGCCATTGAAATTTGGCGGAAGAGGAAATATGTGGCAGAAGTCCGTCCCTGGATCATGTGTACATAAACCAATCTGCACAGAAAAAAGCTTCGCAAAATTTGGCATAAAATCAAATGTATGGCTGATACAGAACAAAGCTGCCACAAATTCAGTAGAGCGTGAGCTAGGGTAAATGTTTCACACTTGTAAACGTCGCCCTGGAACTACATTAAAGCCTACTTTGCATGGAGCAGTTCTCTAAGCTTAGATTGATAAAAAGCTAACTTCAACAATATTAATCTATCCATCACATCAAACTTCACATGCATAAAAATCTACGAAATAGCTTTGAAAAATTTGCAGCTTTTTGAGGTAAGAACACAGTTTTTAATATTACTAAAATAGCCTACAAAAATACAGTAACTACAAAATCACTTAAGTAAAAGCATACAAGCCAAAGTGTTCGTAAAGCATATAACATATAATTAGCGTGTTTTTATTTTTTCTATTGTGAAAATATCTTTCTTTTTTTGAAAAGCTTCTAAATAAGCTTTGAAATCGAATCTGGGTATATGGGAAACTCAATTAAATATTTTTTCTTGGCCGATTTTGCCAATCCAATCAGTGGATGCATGTCTGTATGTGTGTCGCCACTGTGAGAAGGAAAAGCAAAAAGGCGCTTGATTTTAATATTATCACTTGATAATTGGAACGCTTAGAACGCAGGTCTGACTTCTCGTTTGCAAAAGGCTTTTTGTTCCACAAGCAAAAAAAATGCGAAACACATTTCAGCTGACCAAAATCACTTGCATATAGTTACAAAAATTGCGATAGGGTATATACCTTGCTGCAAAACTGATGCTGTTGATGCCGATCAATCAATAAAATGTGTCTTAAATGCGTGATGAAACATGAAAAATAAAATTAAGTAATTCATCGTGGTAGCTCTGTCTCTACTGGCAACCCCAGCTTCCGTGGACCTGTACAACTCATGAATAGCGCTTCTTACGAAGGTGTGTGCTGACCTCTACTGCCCTAATTTTTCATCAGAATGTTGCTAGATTCATTATATTAAAAATTTGTTTTAATATTTTCCTGATTTAGGTCATGTTGGGGAATGTGAGATGAACTGCGTTTAGAAATGTTATCAAAATGAGAAGTTTTCGAGCTGTCACGCTGGTATTGACTTTTGTTATTTTAGTGGTACTTGGATATTGCTAATATTGCAATGCACTTAAAACAAAAGTCATAAAGTGCCTGAGATAAATTAGTCTGGAATCAGACCTGAATCGTTCAGAATCATGTACACAGAACTGCAAGTTTTTCTTCAAATGAAGTCACAGACTTTGCACAAAACTTCGTACACTGTTTAGGTCAAAGAAATACTTAGACTTAATGTTAACTTTTAAATAATCTTGCTTTGTTAATTAAGTGGCATGTTTTTCAACCTCCGCGAAAGCTCAGCAGTATGACATTACGTATTTGAAGATTACTGCACAGTAAAAAGGCTGCATCGTGATGGAACCAACAAGTTAAATTCAAAGTCTAGCAGAGTGAAATAGATACATTATCTTTTACTGCCGGCTATTTCCATAGCCATGTCGTACGCGGTAAGGACAATATTAGCTGACATAAGACGGCTTTCAGATTTTCCCAACTCAAAATTTTGGTGCATCTTTTGTTTTTTGGCCGGAGCCAAAGATTGCTTCCTGGTAGAGTTGATAGCCATCAAACTATTCGAAAACAACGAATAAGTTAAGAATAAAGCCCTGTCGGCAGTGCCGGATTTACCTATAGGCTATATAGGTTTAGCCTAGGGCCTCAAGATCCAAGGGAACCTCCAACAAACTGTTACGCATAGAGTCAGTGGCTGGTATATGATCACTTAGATTAAACTTCGTCCAAATTTTGTCTTAATTATTATTCACGAAATTTGGTTTTATTCAACTTTCGTGGTGATAACGCCAGAGTCTTCCAACAAGTTTCCATGAATCTCAATATGACGGTTGGTCAAGCCACATGCCAAATATTGGGTCGATATACTCAAAGCACGTTGGCTGCGTCCTGCGTTTGCTGAATCGTACTGATTGTTACGTAGTGACTCTATCAAAAGAACCTGTGGCTGTTCATCTTTGAAATGCACCTGATCAGTGACAAGCGCCGCAAGCAAGCAGAGATGGGCACCGCTGACTACTCGTGACACTCCAAAGAAGTACAAAAATAAGTTGAATTGAAATGAGCCTGAACCTAGCACAATCTCTGAGAGGGAGATAGTTTGATGCGTACGCAAGATTTCATACGGATTTGCTTTTGCAACATAATTTTTTCTTTAAATTTATAAATCCTTCAATGAACCTTGAACGTATAAGTGCAGAGTTTTAACAGTCATAACCAACACTATACGCTCCCCAAGAATTGTTTCCGGTTGCACAATTCATCTTTTGCATGCTTGCATTTGAAAAGTGGTGTTGCTTGCACAGCACTCAATTTTTGTATATGTGCACGTTACGACATTCGTGAGTTATCAACTGTGTTGCAGATATCGTGACTGGTGTGGATCATCGCCAAGGTTTGGCTATTGAGTGCCAACTCCTCGACAAGTTTTAGTTGATAATAAGAGGCCAAGAAAAAATTGATGAGCCACAATCAGCAAAAGACTAAAAATTATCATAATCCATTTCCAGCAGGGAGTGTAAATTTCGAATCAGCGTCTTTTTCCCTTACAGGCCGCGGCCCTGACTGAATGGGTGCTTTGGCATTGCGTAGGGGTTGTTATTGTGGGTAGTGTGATTTTAAAACATTTCAAAAAAGCGGTAAATTAAAACACTACCATCGGTATTAGTTTTGCTTACTTGTGTTTTTGGTTTTGAATGAACTATTGCTTGCAAACGCATTTGCTGCATGCGTTTCACTGGCATCACAATAGAGATGCATAGGTAAGAGTAACCTCCAGTAGGACCAAGCAGAAGCAGGTTTTGCAACGTTTTAGCAAAATGTTAGAAAGTTTACACCAACGCATTAAATTTTTAGTTGCAATCATACTTCATCGTTTATTGTATTTTTTTATTCCATACTTTTCCAGCTAATACAATAAACCTTAAATTTGCAAACAATGCACTAGACCAGGGGTTCTCAACCTTTTCAAACATTTGGCCCAATCAATAAACAAACACAGGGTCCGTGACCTACCGACTGCACAACTTCTCCTATGCGACAACTGTCGCACATTAACAGAGCAGATATATAAACAATTTTTGATATGGCAATGTGCGCTACAGTTAAATGCGAAGGCTGAGCCTGTTTGTTGTTAGAAGCATAGATATTCGAGGCTCAGGGGGCTTGTGGCAGAAGCGTAGATATTTTGCATAGTTAGAAGCATAAATGTTTTGCGAAGCTCGTTCCAACGTTGGAACAGTGGTAGGGGAAGGGGGGCAATAAAAAAGCTGAGAGCAATGGAAACTTTAAAAACACAAAAAAATCATTTACCAATTATGCTTGTTTCTCTTCAGCAACAATGTTGACCTCAAAAATAATAACAGAAATTATAGAAAACAATTCTGAATTTTCTGTATGGGCGAATAGCTACAATAAATTGTTCAAAGTTGACCTTGATAAACCGTGAAATTACCTGTGATACTGTTATCAAAAAGCACGTCACCCGTTGCAACCCTTTTGAAAGGTCAGGGGGGCAACGCCCCCGCTCTCGTGCGTCCCTGCAGAGTTCACGGTGTGACACTTCGCAACAAAGTTCGCAACTGAAATTCGCAAAGCGCTGAATGTCAACCACTTCTACGCCGAATCGAGAGATCCCAGCTACGTTGGTTCGACCATGTGTCCAGAATGTCCCGGGAAAGATCTGGCGAGACAAGCCCTGCTGGCTAAACCCATGGGAGAGCGACCAAGAGTTCACCCATGAACCAGGTGGAGTAATTATATCTCCAACCTTGCTTGGTCCCGTCTTGGTGTGGAGCCAACAGAACTATCTGAGATTGCTGTTGACAGTGAGGTATCTTGAGTCCAGCTATGGCTGCTGGCCCTGCGACCCTCCCAAGAGGAAAAGCGGGCACGAAGATGAATATTCGAGGCTCAATGCATGATAAGGCACAGATCAAGTCATCTTCCACATTACGCCAGCTTCTATATTTCTTTTTTATGGCAACAAGAATCATCTGTCTGCCTCAAAATGCCTTCAGTAGCTGCATGTTGTGCACAATGTGGTAGGTTATGTGGAAATTTCCATGTTGCAATAATTTCTAACACGTGATGACCAGAGACCATACTGTGACGTTTGTCGCTGAAGAGGTACCTACATTTTCGATTAAAACATTAAACTTGAAACCTACTCAATTTCAGTAACCAAATGTCAGGCCGCGGCCCTCAAAAATTATTCCATGGCCCACAGGTTGAAAAACCCAGCACGAAACTTTGCAAAAGTCACGCTTGCGCGTTAAGCAGTGAATCTTTCCGACGAAAGTGTAGCACACGCTCATTTTCTACAGTACTAGCAAAAGTGTGCTAAGTGGCTTATGCTTACGTTGTGACATATGATGTCGGGAGTTTCGTTGTGGTAAACTCCATCTATAATAGCGGGGCCAAAGATTTCAAGCAGCGCGTTGCAAGCTTTTTGAAACAAGTTTGGAAGAATTCNGCAAAGATATGTCTCTCCGGCATCTATCACGTCGGTTGAATGGACTTGAGAAAGCTGCTCAACCAGACCAACAATAATTGCGCATCCTGTAATGAAGTAAGGTTGTTGGGTTGTATAATACAAAAATATATAAATGAGATCGCGAGGGTTCAGTGCCCATAAGGGCAGCTTAAAACAGCTAGGCATTTTTCAAAACATTTGCTTTTCCACATAGTAAGTTAAAAATACTGCTCAGTAAACTCTAAACAAATTACAAAGTCCAATTGAAGTCCACTAATATTCAAGAGTTTTGAAGTTGCGTTAATGGCATGAAGATCTTTTAAAAGTGTTTTTCTAGCATTGTGGCACCAGTGAGAAAGTACCAGCTGTTGAGTAATGACAAAGAAAGCAGTTTCACGTTAACAGTTTAACTTACTCGAAAGTTTTGCCAGTTACAAGATTGATAAAAATTGTAAGGTATGCAAACATACTCGATGGCCCTGAACAACTGTGCGTTTTCGCAAACAACAGCTGTCGTATGTTTTGTGACGTCAGTAGTTTTTCGAAAGAAATTTGGCAGCTGTGGTCGACAGCTATGGTGAAATGATGTAAACTGCCAGCTTATCAAAGCCTTTTAATCTGTGTAGTTTTCGTTATCAATCAAAAGTGTTTCTTTATCTTCTCTACTTCATAATCTTTTAATGTTCACTGTTGTACATAGCTCAAACCCATCCGGCAATGGAATCCTACTGCAAGAGTGTTGGATTTGATTAAGGGTTATACAAAGCCAAAGGAAAATGGGGCTTCCATTCTTTGGGTTATGTGGCCAGTGAACTAGCTTTTTTGTGACTCCACATTTTTACTTAAAGATACCTTCGACGTGTATTTGACTCTTAAAAAAGCAGTGTAAGAACATTTGCAAAAGATAGTTCAGGCAAGAAAACTAGGTTGCAATCCTGTTATCATACAACAGCATGCTTAATACAAACATCAATCTTTTGCAAGGTTCCTCCTAAGCTTTTTGTCCACTTCACAATTTACACAGTAAACCTAAAGACGTGTAGGTGGCGGTTCTGGGCATCTTACGCGAAGTTGTGCAAGGGAAATCAAAGCGTCGAACTACAGATGTGCAATTAATAAATGGATGCTTTGTGTTCCGACTTCCATTAACGCATTTACATTCACTCAAGAAAATAGACTAAGAGATTCGTGAGTTATTTTATTTCTGCATTAATTGTGAAAAGAAATGATAATAATAATTGACAACAAGAAAATTGAAAGTCCAAACCAGCCATGCAAAACGCCATGTTTATGTNGATAACNACAATTTGGTGAGTTTGTAACAATAATTTTTAACCACTGNATGCCAAAGTTCCCTTGAGGACAAGTTTGCAAGTATTAATATTGAATTAACTACTTTTTTTCTGAAACTACCCTCAGCCTTTTATAACGAAGATTTGGACCAAAAGTTTTGTCTTGTTTAAATTTAGGTGAAATCCCTAGCCCTGTTTACTGCGATGTGTACTGTAGGTTATCCTTTTCACCGACTTTTATCGCCGTTACTTGGCTTCATTAGCTTTTTCGTTATTGACTGATAGGAAGGTATTATCATTTGACGTCACGTCAAAATAACATTTTGAAGAGAAATTTGACGTCACGAGTTTTTTTGCTGCGCAGGGAGTTAGTCCGTTGCTTGAGAAAGTAGATATCTTCTGCTCTATAATCATTCAATATCTTTTTATGCTAATCAGTTACGATTAGCCCATTGTGCAACTGTTTCGCTTGTGGTTGGGCATTCTGGTGAGCAGAGAAAAACTGGTTTTGTTGCTTTTTCTCATATTTTCATGTGAAGTAATAATTATTGAAGTAATAATAATTTTTCTGTGAAGTAATAATAATTGATGGGGTGTACAGAAAATTTATTCTGACTTTCTTTTCATTTCTTACGATTTTTAAGGTTTACATTTTGAAAAATACATATTTCAATAGTAATATTGGAAAGAGATGTAGATGGTAGGCAAGAAATTTCGTCCATCTTTAAAAAGTTAATATCGCTCAGTACAAAAATTATGATTCTTTGCATAGGTAGATGCATGATTGCAATGTTTAAAAATGTGTATATTGTGTTTGTCCGTGCTACGAATCGTAGCAAGTCTTTTGTATCTATAGGCTAATTATTTTTGTGTCGGAAAAACTTGACACCTGAATTCTTCACTGAAACTATCTTCAAATTTTAATGAGATCATTCGACCTCTATCCAGTAAAGTGTTGCGGTCTAATGCTTAATTTATTTACCACAAAACTTGTTTACAAGCACGAAACATGCATTTTCAAAGAATAGCCCGTGCAGGGTCCATAACGTAGCCTGCTTCAGATTCAGGTAAGGTACAAAAAGCCAGAAGGTTAAGAGCTTTACAGACGATTCAGTGAAACTTGTTGCCCAACGTCAAAGTTTCTGAAGGTTTTTCAACTTTTGCCAAAAAGTGTTAAGTTCTTTATGACTTTAAGTACGACACGGGTCATTTTTTGTCCTGTAGGCCACGACAAATGTTAACTTCTGTCTCAGCAATATCCCTTAACAAGCTACAATTCTAGCGCTGAAATGAAAAAATAAGCATATTTTTCAAAACACAGTTAGCCTAGTTTTCAATGCTCATTTGTGTTCATTAGAACACTTCGACATCAAATAGAGCTAATTTGCAAGAAACTGTACCGTGGGTAATTTGATTAGGTCATCGAACACAAGTTGCCTTGCATAATATAACCTCTGTGGTTTGCTTCTGTCTCTTGCAGTGTGTTTCAACAAAGCAAGCGGTTGGGAAAAGTCTTCGACTTATTTTCACTTAATATAAGACGGTTGGGAAATAAGGTGGAAAATTTCGCTAAAAAATTACCTGCACAAGTTCCTCCACCGTTTACGTCGGAGTGCACCACTCGACTTTGAGCAAGCAGCAAGCCGATCAAAACTATCGGCAAAACTTTTCTGCAAAGCATTCTCAAACTTGATATCTCTACCGGAGCAAAGAAGCTTCTCAGGTGTGTTGCAGTGAGCGTAATTGCAACAATTCTTTGAAGGGCTTGGCGTTTCTTATTCTCAAAGTTAAATAAAAATCTATTAATACCATATGAAACATTAACATCAGCGCGTGCTCGCACTTATCGTTACCGAGTAATTCCCTCTCTCAAGTGTTCTCTATTTTCTCTCTTTTCTTACATTGTATGTTGTGGCGTAGTTGCCATTGCGAGTTTGGGCCGTGCATACATTCGATTCCAGTTTCAGACGTAATTCCGATTTTGACGTTATCGATGTATAGGCCTGCCCTTGGTCTTAAAGTTGTTTGCAAGTCACTACGTTAGACAGAAGTTTGAGGTTTCGAATCGGTTTCGATCTTGCTACGGCTTCCAAAAACTATATTGCCAGTCCCGGTGTTTGTGGTCGTGTCCCGGTGTTTCTGTCAGTTACCTGCGCCAGAAAACCTTGCGCCTACGCGCAAAAACGGAAGACCTTCCTTTTTGATTCTTCACCATTTTTTGCTAGAAATACAGGTGAATTCGCATATAACGACTTAGGCTGCAAGGACAGTTCGCCCATAACGACGTTTTTTATTTGATCCCGGCAGAATTCCTGTGTTTTACGTGCATTCGTGTTCGGCTATATCGTTACTTCGGCTATAGAACGACAGTTGTAAGATTTCTTTACAGTTTGCACTTGCAGTGTGAGCTCGGCTATGTGGAGCCCAGGTCTCTCACAAATGCAACTCCAAAAATCCCTAGAACAGTACCAAAAAATCCCTAAAAATCTGTGGTGGTGCAGCACATGTGTGTAAGAGCAGGTAAATTTTTGAGGGTGAGAAACATTTTGCCCGAATTATCCCAAACTTGGCCGAAACAATATTCCATAAAAAGGTGACCTCCAAAAAAACCTCTTCTTGTTATTTTGGGCGCCGTTGGCGCCATTTTTGCCCATATTTTCAGGGGTTTGCCCGGATTTCCACGGATTTTGCTGCGTTTTTAAGAGATTTTGCCCGGATTTTCACCAAATCAAAATTTTTGGGAGTGCCTGTGTACCCCCAGCAACTCTGCCTCCTACACCAGTGGTGCAGCATAAAATCGAAATGCTGTGATAGATGTTAAAAATAGAAGGAAATATGATTTCCAAAATATAGCCTACTGAAATAGTTCATTTTACACATTTTCATACTTTTCCAAAAATCCCTAAACAATCCCTAAAAAGGGTCAAAAGTTCCAATCTAAGGACAAAATCCCTAAAAGCGAGAGCACTGGTGGAGCCACCACACAAATCTTTATGACCGAATAGAAACGCAGGTGAGCGACCAATCGTTGAGCCGTGACAAGTGTGACGTAACAATGGTACGAAGGATTGCGCCAACAGCAGCAATGGAGTCAAACAGTGTTGCCACTTCTGATGCTTTAACATCAGATCTGATGTCTTGGGAGAATTTTCTGATGTCTGATATTTTGACGAGATATCTGATGTTGACTGAGCTTTTATCTTTTTCCCACTATACTTCTTTCAGCTTGAACAGAAGTTAGATTCATTATTTTTTCTTACACCACCACTATCCCTCTCCTTTCAGGTTGAAAAGAAGTTAGATTCATAATTTTCCCTGCAGGTCCTTGCACTAGTTTGTTTTTCTTGCTGCAATGCTAATTATCGCCAAATATAATCAACTCAACTCACCTTCGAAAGCTTGGTTGCAATAAAACAAAATTTGATCAGACAAAAGTTTGTCTATCTGCACGGCATGTATGTCACACATGTCTATTGGTGTCTGTCTTTCAAAGCAAATGAAGTCTTCCTCAGCGCTATTTCTTACTTGACATTTGCACTGCGTTGAAGATGATGTATAGTCTTGTAAACAGAAAGTCTAAAAATGTCTGTTAACTTGTGAAAAGAGTTAAGAACTTTTCTTAAAAGTATGATTGGTAAACAAAGCAGGATGTTTCAAATGTTTTAAGTTTCTTTCATGAAACTCTCACCCCCATGTTTGTTTGATTTCGTTCCGAACTCTGAAGAAATCCCTTTCGCAACGTTGGGATAAACATTTCATGTTACGCATGACCGACTTTTCCGAAGCACAGAGAAGTCGGTCATGCATACGATACTTCGCCGTATTTCGGATCAAAAGATATTCATCGCCCTTTGCTAGGTGATAAGTGGAGCCATTTAACCCTGGAATACTATCGTTTTTTTGTCACGTAAATACTATCGTCGGGTCTGCCAGACCCGGTTTTCAAAAATAAAAAAATACCTTTTCCTTCAACTGCAGTTTATCACAAAAACTACACTGAAAATATA
>JGI24021J15306_10008989_pt1 | contig 12333 bp, 9 predicted proteins | sample Ectturendosymbi1_FD_15306 | JGI IMG/M metagenome (IMG submission 15306)
CGCGCTGCTGAATTCCCGCGTGGCTTCGTTGATTCGGCAAAGCCAGACAAAGAAACATTTTTACGTGACATAATAAGCGTAAGTTGCCGCGACACCGGCGATGAATAGTGCCACAGCCTTACCTGCAAGGGATAGCCTGTAAGCACCAGTCTTCTTTTCGTTCTTACATTCTTCAAAACTTTGGAGATGTTGGCGCCGTTATTTTTGATGCGATGTCCCTCATCGCACACGATCAGATCAGGGCCAGGTTGGAGCAGACTGTCTTGCATGCCTAGAAAAAAAGAAAATTAAAATCTAAGCAACACGCCTGTTGCAGAATCCGTTGAAACAGGAGAGTAAGTGTTTTTACACAGGAAAGCACAACCGACCACACCGGCCAAGGTCATTTTCTAACCCAACTTCTACCAGCACGCAGCACGATGGGAGAAAACAAACAACCAGCTTGAGTGCGAATTGTTGTTTAAATGGAGTTTCTCAGCAATTTTCGCCGCAATTAACAAATGTTTTTTTTGGGTGGAAATTAGGATGCAGTTCTCAGGCTGTAACCAGAACATGAACGGGAACATGAACGTGTACGAAAGTTTGCTGCCACCACAACTTTAATAAAATATATCATCATTTGGAAATTAGTACCACAAAAACTAATCGATTCGAAAACCTGATCAATTATACCAAAAACGTCTTGAGCGTAATTTTGCTTTTAAGCCAGAATACTTCACATGTTCAGCCGAAAAGGTATACGAAGAAATACTCAAAACAAAACATTCCAGGACGGTGCAACCAGCAAAAAGAGCTGACCAAAAAACACGCAGTCAGCCAAAGCCAGAGCGTTCGGACGATACGCTGTTCAACCTACTGAGAATTGTCAATGAACACCACCTAGGAGGGAACCGAAACTGAACGAGGTTTACCTTCAAATTTCGCCACACCACACCGCGTTGTTGGGAGTCACGCAGAATGTCGTGTCTCAACAACAATAGCGCAGGCCGGATAGGTTGCACGCGACGTGAACTTTCGAAAACGCGAAGTGGACGTTTTGATTCACAGCCTCATCGCACAGCAATAGAAAAATTTCCTTCAGGCGGTTTGATGAAAGACCAAAGTGATGACTGACTTGCGTGTCTTAATCTCAGTCAAAACGGCTTTCATATTTTAGACCTCGCAAACTTAAGATGTTTTTGAACTGAGAGTGCAACTGAACCTGTTTTAACTAAAAAATCAACTCGTCAATTTTCAGCAGCTGAATTTGACTGAATTCAAAACCGTACACACCGGTTCATGCGGAGCACGAAGTGCAACGGTAATCGTAATGCAGGTTATGACATGGTAGCTGCCTGAAGTAGAAATATCTTTGTATAAAAAACAGCACAGAACACGCACTCCAGGTTTTATACAACACCCTAAGTCAATGCGTGAAACAATAGCAAAAACACTGCTGAGCTTTGATTGTACGTCGCCAATGGCTATTCTTTTCGCTTGGTGTGTTATCGCCAACTCCATGACTTTTTGTATACTTTGAAAACAAAAAAGTAAGTGAAAAAAGTGAAAATGAAAAGTGAAAAATGCGTGGCAGCCATGCTATGGCAAACGTTTAGTTACGACTATCCACGCGCAGGACAGAAGTATTGCTATCGTGATTCATTGAGAACAGCAGCTTGATTTTGATGAAATTACATTCTGCGTTCAGCAGCTGATTCAAAACAGCTATCGATATACGCTAGCCTGGAGTGCATCAACTGGTATAGCAAGTTTTTGAGCAACAGAATTGCTCGATTTTAATGAGTTATCTTTTATGAACTACGCAATCTTTCTTCCGGGCGGTCCAGGAGTATAGGGTCGCGCAACAAAAAGCAAGGAAACCGCTTGCCGAGTCGTTGGAGTCACGATTACCTGTGTTTCACATATGATCCTGTGTATATTATCTACCGAAAGCTTAAACAAAAACGAGTGTATATCTTCTGAAAGAACGCGAATTTTCTTTTCATAACGGATTGCACACCTTTTGTCTGATTGTAAAGTTTCATCAAGAATGATGGCTCTGGTGACTTTTGCGACAACCAAACAGTTTCATACGTTTTTTTCTTTCAATTTCGCAAAAACCTTGAAAAATCTATCACAAAAAGTTGCAATCTTTGAATTCAGGAAAGTTTTGTCTGTCTAAGTAGTTTCAATTTCCGGTCTTTGAATGTGCCGCGCTCATAAATCCATGATCATGCCAAACAGGCCGTAAGACAACATGGACTTTCTTACACCAGTACAGCGCTATCAAAGTCTCTGTCGGCCAAAGTCCCTTTGGATGATTAAATCCACAAAATACTGAAACGTCAATAGCATTTGCTGACTGCTTGAATTTCAATTGAGCCATTCGCAAAAATCCAGGATTCGCACGCAACAGTCAACGTTGGCATACTACTGTGCTAACACGTCTTGCACAACTTTTGCGAGGTGAATTTTTTTTTTTAATTTCCTGCAACATTAAAGAGAATGCTGGCTTGGCGCTTCAGAAATACGGCTTGCAGCATCTATGACATCTTGTCTTGAGCTAGAAATGGTTGTTTTGGGCATTTCAATTCATGCGCCCGAATTAAGACCTTTTTATTTTTCATTAGCTTTCAGTTTATTGGCACCAAGGTGCATCATGTAATGCAGTGGCTTTCAAGCAAGGGTAGCTTTCCTTGAGTACTAAATAAAACTTTGTGAGGATTTGCATGCGATCCTAACACTGCAGGGAAATGCAACTAATATTGTCTGGCGCTAACTCAAGATTTATTTTCCACCCATTTCCTCCGTCCTGAAATTTACCAACATGGTGAGGTCATAACTTTGCGGCGAAGTTCTAGACGGCCGACACAACATTGCAGCTTCTCTGTTAAACAAGTGCAAAAAAACTCCACAAACTTCTGCAAGCAGCTATGCGCAGGTTAGGCGGTTCCGATGCAACGGAATTGGCGCGACTGTACTCCCAACAACGATACTGGCCACTGCCGGACATACAGCGTTTAACCTAACTGTAAAATGAATGTGACAGTAAGAAGTAAGGACTGAGGAATTCAGTGTTAAACGCCATCCACATTTTGCACTGGTGCGCGCTTTCTTTAAAACATTCCTACAATTTTGCCTGACGTTGGAGACGGCCGACAGCTTATCGTCAGGATGAAAGCGTTTTTGAAATTGGGCAACATGCGTGCGTACTAACGCCGTTTCGGCGAAAGCGACGCGTGTGTTCATTATTCCTGCGTACTGCGATAGAAGCTCATGCCGCTTACTCAGAAAAATAAGTGGAAACAAAACATGCGGATGGAATACGCCAGTTGCATCACACCTCAACGCGCAGCCAAATCTCCAGGCTTGCACTGTGGACTACGCTGGCGCTGGGCTGTTTTATTTGTAGAACTGTTCGGATAAAACATGCGAATGCTCCGCTATGTGCAATCTGATTTTCATTGCAGATGTTGTTTCATGCGCCGGCCGCATGAAACAACAAGATCTACAGCTGCGTGAAGTTGTTCGCACAGAGCTGTCGTTCTTTATCATTTAATCTACTGGGCAAGAGGATGATTGTTGTGAACGCAGGAAGGAGCTGCTGGCTAAAGACAAACTGAACGCCCTGGAGACATCTTCAAACTTGAGGCGGCGCAAATGGCGTTTATTGAAACTCGTTAATTCGATCATTCGACTGATCCTAAACGCGCAAATTTGCTGCACAAATTGAACACGGGCAAAAAAAACAGACATACCTGTTCTGAGGTTTAACAGTCTGTCCTGCTCCTCCACATCTACGACAGCTTCGTCGGCCTTCGCCCCGTTCTTACGACGACGAGCGACTCGCGACTTCCGGCTGGCCAGCATCCTGTACATTTCATATCCGAGCAGCATGACGCCGCCTTCCTCGTACCAGCGCGTTACGACCTTTGACCTGCAAAGGATGATTTTGAGCAAACGACATCAGCAGGTGAAGTTCTCGTTCGTAGGTGGCACGTCTAATCAGACGACTGCACCAATGACAACTTCTGAATAGGAAAAAGCAGTAAGTTGGAGCGACAGCGAAACTTAGGCTAGTGTACTGCAAAGGTCAATGCCTGGCAAGCAATATGGAGCAGCCGCTCAGAGGAAACCTTTAATGTTCAGTAGATTATCCACAGGCCTACATGAGCTACTTCGTGTAGCCGCGGAAATCAGTGTCCGACAAACCTGCATGAAACAAATGCCATTATTATCAGCGGCGGAACTGGGAGGTCGGGGGGGTCAAAACCACCAATGTTTTTCAAGGGGATCAGAGACAAGAGAACACCACCACCCTACTTTGTTATCAAGTACATCATCCTCAAATTTTACGGAGTGTCTGGCCCTGTCGGCGAGGAAAGATTATTTTATTTGAACTTTGTTGCGTCGTCATACCGTACACGCGTCGTTACAAATCATTGATGTGACAAACTACTGCAGTGCGGAAGCTGGGGATGGTTGTGTGCGCAGCAAAACTTGAAAATGTTAAACGTAACGTTGTTTTNAATACTGCGCACGTTATCCGCACAAGAGGTTGTTGACGAACGGGGTCTAAGGATACAAAGGTGTTACGAACGGATGTGACGGGAGCGTTGTTGGAATGTTTTGCATTAACAACGTTATGAGGCGTGCATTCCATATTCATTGTATAGCAACAAGGAGCTCTATAAACACGATGTGGCGCATAAGGGGAACTAGCGGTGCTGACAAAATCTTTGTGATCAAACCACAGGGGTGCATCGCATTTAAATATTTTGGGTGCAAGAAGGTAAGTCCAAGGTTCAATGATCACCGATGACGTCACACAACCAACCAACCAATCATGATATAGGTCGTGGGGCTCCTTGATCGGGACTCTTGGACACCACACTATTAAAACAGTTGCGCCGACCCTACTTGTTGGCCATGGCCAAGTTAGAAGTTAACGTTCACTGAACTGCGCTGCTCAGCAAAAACAATCAGCGAACAAAATACCACCTTGTTTCAGAAGATCGGTGACATGAAAGTTTTTCCACTTACCGGGAGTCCACTGTTTTGTGGGCTTCAGTGAGCACGTGCAAAGTGAACGAGCGCGGCCACACGTGGGCAGGGCTGGCGTCCTCGCACTTGGACACTGTCGGGAGCCACTTGTTGAACTCGGCCACCCAGTTTGCGAGCGTGTTAACCTGTGGAAAACAAAGCGTTTGCTTTATTTTTATCACACCGTGAATCTCATGACTAGGTTGGCACATCAACCAGAACAGGTGCACAGACGATACAGGCAGGTTCAGTTGCACATGAATGAACATGTGGCCAAGTAGCGTGGTTCAAGTGTTTGCACTTTTGCAGGTTGTGATTTGGCTTTTGTCTTAAGCGACAAAGGAAAGCGAAGAACTTCCCACGCGTGAGTCCATTAAACACGTACTTTCACCCTCAATAAGTGAAGTATTGCATGGACAATTTGCATCGGGAAAAAATTACTTCAATAATTCGTGTCTCAAACCAGGCAAACATACGCTTTCACATCTGTAAAAACACAAGTGTTAAGATCCTCACATTCTATACGTTACATAGAAAACAATTAGTTGTAGGAGACTCAAAAATGTCTTAAATCTGCAAGAGCGAAGAACTCGAAACGATTCACAGAGACGAAATAAAAAATATTACACCGAAAACCTACGAAGATGCTATTACCATAGTATACAGCAGGGATGGGCAATTAGCGGCCCGCGGGCCAAATGTGGCCCGACACAGCGTTTTGATTGACCTACGGAAAGATTCAGGAAACATCTTCAAATTTGAAATTTCCTCCACCGTATCACAGTGAATGTTAACTTTCTAAGGCTATCTTGAACCAAGAATCGCTTCCATTTCCATCGCCTTGCTTTTACCTCTATTAGAAGGAACGGCCCTCCGCTAAATATGGCGTTCTCGAAGTGGCCCCCGACCCAAAATAATTGCCCACCCTGGTATAGAGCACATTAAGTTGCCATCACAAATGACGAATCTATTCCCACAATTTAGCACTTAAACCACACTGTTTGTTAGCTGGTCGTTTTCACGCAGTTTCATTCGTAAATAAGTGGATCGTTTTATGATCTGCAGACACTCTTTGCGAACAAATCAAGAAGACCCGGCGGTGCAGGCTCACCGGGACGACACAGAGGACAGTTCGTGCTTTCGTGTAACGCAGGAAAACGTCGACGAAGCTGATCACTTGCAGCGTCTTTCCCAGGCCCATGGCGTGGGCCAGGATGCAACCGAAGCCCGCGTTGGCCTCGTGGTGGGCCAGGTTCTCGACCAAGTTGTCAAACATGAAGCGAATCCCCCCGATCTGCAAAGAATTGACGAAGTCACCGCCAAACAACCGTCGAGTGCAGCGCTGAAGAGGAACGATTGCTGACGTCGGCGAAACAGCACGACAACCGAAACGGAATGTGGGTGGGCGTCAGCATTGCGCCACCGCTTTGGAAGCGACATGTTCAAGTTGTACGCCAAGTCTCTCTCGAAGTGAGGCCTGCGCGTGGGCGAAACACATTTTTTCATTGTTCATACTGCGCGTGCACAACGCTTTACTTTTTTATAAGCTTTACTTATCCACCAACCTTTTTCCTTAAACAGCAGCGACCTTTTAAAGTAAGCGCGACGGATAAGGCAAATATTTTGGCTTCTTTTCTGCATTAACCTTGACAGCAACACCTCTTTGTTCACGTGCTCATTAATCGCAACGACTCGTAGTAGGAATGACGAAATATAACTTTCAGGATAACCGCACGTTGTTCGGGATGCCGATCAGGTTTACGACGAATGCACAAACAACGAATGCTTAGTACTGAACATACGAAATACTCAAACTTGGCTAAAAACGACTTGTTGGTATACAGAGAAAAAAATTATTTTAATAGAAAAGCACTTCTACGGTTAAAACACCACACTCTTTTCTACTAACGCTTGGAAAATATTAGTTAAACTTCTGCGAACGAATCTCTCCCATCGGACAAATACCAAACATCATGCTGCGCTTCTGCTTTCATCTTGTTCTGCTTCGCGGGTGACGTCAAGCGCGGCACGAAACTGAAAAAAGTCAAGCGCATCGAAACGAGAACAAGAACATCGCTGTTTCACCTGATGCGGAAGCACTACGCTGGCAAGCTGGGGCGCCAGGAAGATTTCCTTTTCGTTAGGAGGACGGTTCACATTCACCAACACCCGGCCCTGCTCATCGCGTGTGTTCTTCGAGTCGTCCGAGTGCATTCCGCTGTGAACAGCGTGTCGTGAAGCAAATGACCCTCACAGCAAATCGATGAAACAATCGTACCAAAGTAAAACAGTTATGACTAGGGCAACCATAAGTCAATAAAGTCAAAATTTTTCTGCCTTTTGTAAAGCTTATGAAACATCCACGAACCAAATTTCACGCTCATACCATGACGGAATCCCAAGTTATTAGATCAAAAAAAGTCAAAATTTATCGTTAGGTCAAAATTCATCGTTGGGTCAAACTTTTCTTGCAGCACAGTTTTTTCTCTTCTTCGATGTTTTATTGCAACTACAACAACAGATATTGATACGCTTTTGCAAGATTTGTTGCAATTCTGGAATAATAGCGGGTTTGTTGCGATTTTTGACGAAATAATATTGTTTTACCCACTGCTGGGCGTTTGAACATTATGTAGGATAACGTGGTAAGGGAAGAAACGTGGTCTTGCAGTAGGCTACTTGGTTTGGTAATTGCTCAATGCATTACGCATAAAGTGTTTCAACTTTATGATGTTCTCAGGTTTGACTCTACTGTAGTTATCAATATACTAATCAATATATCATGCCCAAAGTTAAACAACCAATTTTTTTTCATTTTGAAGCATGGAGTGCATGAATATGTTTCTGGGTTAAACTTAACACCTAAAGCTTAACTATTTTGCTGTTGCAAACCCAGAAAAATAATAAGTCAAAATAAAGTAAAAATTTGCGAATTTGCAAATTGTAAAGTCAAAATTTTAAGTTTTTAGGTCAAAAAATTGGTTGCCCTAGTTATGACAACCACCGTGTTTGACACAGTGGTGGTTTATGAAAGTGGAAGGGTGATGTAGTGCCGTGTTTAAGGAGTTTTGAGGGACCGAAACGGTCCCTCAAATTTTTCCAAGGGTCTCTCAAAATACAGCACCGCCTCTCTGCATAACCACCATCAAAACGCACTAAAGTCTCGCTTTATGGACATCTCGGCACTCAGATGAACTATTTGCAGTCTCTCAAAGTGTCTTAACGGTCACCAAACTCAAACTTGGAAAAACCCCGGTGTGCTGTTTTACAAGCATCTGTTCGCTGCAATGTATCCTCAATCTTACCCAGAAAAGTAGTCCAAAACTTGCATGGTAAGACCGCTATAAACAAGCTTTGACAAGACTTTTTTGCAATAAGAAGACTTTAACCACGGCATCAAACACCAACGGGTATAACACTGGGTGGATGCAAACAGTGAGTGATATTGCTATTTTTCATGATAGCACGTTGACATTCGAGGAAGCTTATCTTTCATATTTTACATATGTCGACTATAAAACAGAATTCCAAGAAGTTAGACAGCGTTGACCCTGGCTGCACAGTCCTGGTTTAGTAGAATAGCGAAGAGAAGTATCATTCGATCACCAACAAACAATACCTCTCAGCTTTGGGAGCTCTATCATATAAAGCAAAAATCTGACAAAGATGCATCGTGAACACTTACATCCACAACACAAATTGAAACACCATCCAGTTGTAACCAGGTTTTATAACGACAGCGAAGTGTAGTACTATAGATTATTAACAGCTTTTGGATGTCAACAACTTTTTCAGTAGTACAACATCCTTTCTATAGATGTCAAAGTGTTAAGCAAAGCTTACACCACAGCACATACGTGGTACGTCTTCGGTTTACCGATGCCTTCGACCTGTTGTGAACGTGAAAGATTTGCAGATAACTTCTTAATCTGACATTAGCAAGCAGTTTTCTCATCAACGGCCGACAAAGATATTCAAGCCGTTGAGGAAACAGCAAATAATCTAAGATTTAATCAGAAGCTCTTCCCATAAGATCACATCTTCAGCTTCCGCTTATAACTACATGACGACTGGACATACAGCTTCTGTGAAGACATCTATATCAGCTTCGACAGTCTTTCAGATTGTGGCACCAAGGTCGTTTGCTTACACAAACTTTGCGCACGCCGCGACCAGCTCGGAGAGATACGCAAAATGTTATGCACATGAACGATCTTAATTGCTGAAGCTTGAAGCCTTGCACTAAAGAAGTTGTTTGCTACAACATGTCACGATATTTCATTGCAATAAAACATACATAGGTCGAGTGCAGCGCTCCGGAAAATCTTCTAACCTGTTGTTAACCTCCTGCATTCCGGGATTCTCTTCTACCACCTCGCCAGTGCAGATCACATCGTCCGAGCTGTCGGACTCGGCGGATTTCTTAATCGCGTCGTCATCGCCGGAGTCACTGCTGATGCAGATCACGTCATCTGGAACAAGAGATGCTTGGAGTGAATGCCACTGCGCTGGAAAGCTCCGACTGCTTCGTGGTCGAGCAACGCGCAAGCGATCGACATGTCGAAACGTCGTTACCGCTCAGAAAGGGCGAACAGTNGCAGGCAGGCTTGCGAGACCGAAACTTCAGGAATGGTCAACAACATTGCAAAATTCGCAAACGAGTATGAACAAGCCGTTGCCTGCAGAGGTCGGCGATGAGCTGGTCTTCTGGGTCTCCGCAGGAGGTCCCAATCCGCTGGCGTCGAAAGCGGGCCTCACTGGGTCCGAAAACGGCTGGAAGTCGGTGGAGGTCAGCAGATCGGCCAGGCCCGTGTCACTTGTTTCAGAGGGGGTCGGGTGGATCATGGGGAAGTCTTCCGAAGCGCACCCATTCGAGGTTAAGTTGACCTGCACACGATGCGACAAAACGAGGGTGACACCATGAACGTAAAAATGTACGGTTGTAATTTTTCTTGGGGTCAGAAACAAGGGCAGTGATGTCAAACGTGAAAAGCGTGCGACATGGTCAGATATTCTCAGCCATAGAAAACGATGATCCTAAAACTGACGCCTCATGCTAAAAACAGATAAAATGATAATTATCCAGCATCCACATGAAAAACACGCAGCGCAACGGCAGGTCAATGTAAAGTTTTGTTTAACATAAAAGAAAATTGATGTTGCTGCAGGCAGCGTTCGCAAGGCATTCCGGAACAATTCTCGTTAGACTAAGATTAAGCCACATTGGAAGGTCAAAGCAATATACCGCTTGCAGTGTTTGAATGAAATAAAGGCAGTAATTGCTTTCGAAATTTCTTAAATCCTGCCAGTTTGTGGACGTTCTTACACTTGCACAAGTTGAAAGCGACTGTTGAATACACAGACCAAAACATCAAGTATAAAACCTCTGCACTGTTCCCCAGTGTCGATGTTTAATTTTGCATGAGCTCGTTTTTGAACAGAAAGCGTGACTGATGGACTCTGCCAACGGCCTGCTTTGTAATTTTCTTTTTCGGCAAAAGAATTCAATTGCCTACTTCTCTCTCCTGCAGTTTATAAATAAGCGAAGTTGTTTGCCACAACGGTTAGGCCGTCAAGGCACTTGAAACTCGCTAACGATGAAAACCTTCCATTTAAATTAGACACTGGAAGCATTCCGGTCTTTTATGACATTTTCTTGAAGTATGTCACCTCCGGTGATTTAAGTGGGCGAGTTTTCCATAAGCGAACAATTTCACTTTGGTTTGCACAACACCTCTGTGGCTATTTCAGCAATGTTGTACAGAAGAGCCTTGCACGTTCGTTAATCACACACCATTGTTAACTCACTCTGACTCCACACCAAGGCCTAACAGTTTGCAACCGACAGACATACAAGACGACGCTGCGGTCACGAATGTCCAACCAGCCTTGTCTTCAAGGATCGGGTTTTTGCACGTGGTATACAACTGACCTAGTTTGCAAAGAGAAGTCTTCGCTTTATTGCTCATAACGGCGGGTATTGTAAGCAGTCCCTTTTGACTGTGTTTATAACCAGCTTCTGAAAACATGTTGTTAGGCTGGTNTGGTGAGTATAGTTTTTAAAAGTGGGCAGCAATTTTAATGCAGCGCATACGACTGTAACATACGCGCCATTTTATCTCGAAACTTGGCTTTCGAAAAACAACTGCTTTTATCGGAATTTTAAGATTTTTTTTAAAGGAAAATGTTAGGTACCCGCTATGGACCTGTAGGAACCCGATTTCTGTGATTCTAGGGACCCGATTTTCAATTGTAGGGACCCGAAACGGGTCCCTAAAACACCTTTAAAAAAAATTTGCTCTAAGTACAGTACAACCTGAAGCATGTGTACATGAACGAATTGCAGTATGCTCTTAAGCACAAAAATCCAACAACGCGTCAGTGCAATGAAATGAAGCAAAATAACGTTTGTTTTTCCACATAAAATTTTGTGAGAACCAGCTCTGTAACTCACTATTGTATCCTAGGCAGCTATCGATGGACATGTTACGGTAGTTCCTCTGAATAAAATCTGTCTTGAACCGACCACTGGACTTGCTCAAGTGTTAACACCTCCACCATCAAACTCATGCCTTCCTCGTGCTAAGAGAGGTAGGTTAATACTTGCTTCAAGCGAAGTCAGAACGACGCCGGTTTTATCATTTCATGAAACAACCACTTCAACCTTATTTTTCTTAGAGAACTGTTGTCAAAAATGAAGCACTAACTGAAAATGTCATACACGACCGAGGCAATGCAAGAGGAATCACCCCACTAGTTAAATGAGGTAGATCGCAATGCTAACGCTGATCCACATAATTTTTATCGGTTGCAAACTGCTGACTAAAAAATCGCGAAGATTTGTTCTTTGCCGTTCCTGGCTATTTTGAAAGACTCAAGCTGCCCTGTTTCTACATGCCATGTTGCCAAAACAACACGAAAAATTAACTAGTTGATCTCGTTCAACTCTGGACCTCGGCAATCGCGATCTGTGCCGTATAGTGTATTATAAAAAACTTGCTCATTTTTTGCGAGATGCTGCAATGATTCCTTTACCTCACAGAGAAGTATTGCAACTTGGCTTTTCAACATTTATTAAGTTAATAAGTCGGTAAGATCGATCCCTTAAACCAAGGTCTCGTGGAATCATCCCAGTATTTATCCACAGCGATTTAAGCGCATATTGCGCCCATTGACAACTCACAGCATGTGTTCTGCTGGCCGCGGCCGCCTGCTCTTCAAGCCGCTTTCTCCTTTGTTCTTCTTCCTGCATCGCAAGCAACGTCTCCGAGCGTAGCTGATCTTCTTTCAGCAGCTTCCTAGCATATATAT
>JGI24021J15306_10008990_pt1 | contig 12333 bp, 6 predicted proteins | sample Ectturendosymbi1_FD_15306 | JGI IMG/M metagenome (IMG submission 15306)
CATCGACAACCTGCTAACTTCATCAGTTCTTTTGCGTAGCATTCATCTTTGAACGTTTATCGTGTTTTAACAAAAACAAAAAGGAAATTACTCATTACGATTACTTTAAGGTAAAGCGCGAACACTTTACAGTTAGTCATTAATCAGGTTTACTTTATTCTGTAGCAAAATTTATATAACCGTATCATTTTTGCAGAACAACGTTTTAACAAAATTTGTCTGATTTTTTTTTCTTCAATACGATCGTTAATATTTCATATCTTACGACTTCTTTCAACGAAAGTAGCAACCATTGCAAAGTTCGAATGCTAGATCCATATTTCCCATTAGAAGTTTGAATTACCGTTTCTTCCGAATGTTTACGCTTTCTGCAAGTTTTGTTGCTCCTTTGTGTAGTGTTACTTCGCTCATTAACTAATTATCTCAACCATTACATAACCTATGACCATGTTGCGCACACTAAGTGCACCCCGTAATTTTTTATTTTGCTTTGTATTTCTTTTGTACCTCATTAATTAGTTTTGTGTTAATTTTTTACTTTCTATTTTCATATTTTGTGTGAACATATTCTTAACCACACCAAATTCCTTCGATCATATTTGATCCACTTATCTTTGTATATAGACATGCGCTTTCATTTGTTCATCTGTACATTTTCTTCACCATTATCTGTGTTTGTTTGTTTTCCTAACTGTTGTTAATTGATTTCTAAGTGTTGTTTTTCAACACTTCTCAAAAACTAATAAACAGGGTTGGTTGACTAGATGACCGCTATGGTCTTTCACCAATCCAATGTGACACAGCACCTCTCTTTGCTTTCACTGATCAGCTATTGCGCCATTGCATTTTCATTTGCTCTGGTGTTCACTAAATTGGTTGTGCTTAGTGCAATGGCTTCTTATAGTGCTTCTGCTTGTTGGCTGAGTCATATGAAACAATAAACCATTGAACCATTGATCCGTTATGACGAAAACAAGGACAGCAAGTAGGGAGTTTGAAATTTTCCCAAGTTTTATGTATTTTTTAACGTTTTATTCCAAACGTATATTGACTTTGTTTCAACCTGCATGCTTTCGTGCTTCATGCACATTTAGTAAGTGTTTTTCGTCGAATAAAATTTTAACTAACCACTGTTGCAACCTCTCCGTTGGCGTTGCGTTAAATGTGCGATTCACCACGAACGGGATGTGCGCGAAGAATAACACTCATATATACGTGGCAGTACGCACAAGCAATAATACAGTAGAGTGATCGTGGCGCATGATCTCAATTGTTGCCTGCTGCCACAGTGTGAAGCTTTGCGCACATGCCGCTCGGCTTTCCGATCGCAGCACCACGTTTGTCAACACTGACTTGCACAGGCGGGCACCAACCCCTTCATAAAGAGCGGCGCTCATGCCCCTCGTCGTAAAATGGAGAGTCGCTCGCGCTTATGATCCTCATTTAAAAAAGAATCTGTGTTCCCCCCCCATTTCCAGCTCCTCGTTGAAAATAAATGTTTCACTTTTTCAACAGACTTTTATTTACGTAAACACTCAGAATAAGTGACTTAAGAAGGCAAAAAATTAGTTTTATTGTCCTAACAAAGAAATGACTAAACCAGAGCTTCCCAGTTTTTCTCTTGCCATGTACCCCTTCAGCATTCCGACAGATGAGCATGTATCATTGCAGCAGTTCAACAGATTAGCATGTACCTCTTCAGAATTTCGACAGATGAACATGCACCCCCAAAATTTCTTATGACAAAATAATTGATTATATTTATTCATAGATATATTTCAGAATAAGCATATAATGACTTTTGATAATAATATTAACTGATATATGTATAAATATTTGGAAATAAACAGTATGTAAATATATTTCTATCTTCTATTGCTAACTTTAAGTGTACCCCCTCGGATAGGCAAATGTACCCCTGGGGGTACATGCACCCCAGTTGGCAACCCCTGGACTAAACACTCTTTCTTATTTTTTGAATAAAACATACATTGAATCAATAATAAAACAAAAAATGTTGCAAGATTATTCATTACAAGGATATTCATCACAAGGATATTGCATCAGTGAACTTTCGAAGTGCGAATTTAACTATTTGATTGGAAGTTTATTGATTGTAATTCTAATTGACTGGATTGATTTAATTGATTGGAAGTTTTAACGTTAACCATTATGAAAGAGATCTGCATAAAAAGAATCATATTTACTTTACAAAGTTATGGTAAATCTAAATGAATATGTTACATCACTCTTTCCATAGTTGATTCTACTATATCGCAGTTGAATACCATAGGATACGAAACTTGAACATCACATCTGCTTAATTGGCTGTTCACAATGCAGAAAAGATGATCTATGAAAAATCTCCACAGATGAAAGATGCTCTTCGGTCTATTTTTAATCATTGCAAACCAGATTATGAACGCGATGCATTTTTGATTGACTCAGGGCGAGCAGAGGGGGGCGACAACCCCGGGCATCCGAGGCAAGGGCATACAAGGAGTGAAATTACAAAAATTGAATTTATTAAAATGCTGTAACCAGATGCATCCTCTTATCGTATGGATACTAACACATGCTGCGTGTATTTGCTTGAAACTTGCCTAAGAAGGGCATGCAAATGTGTGTTAAGTGACCCGAAAGAGAGATGAAGCACTGCCATTGTTATCTGAAGGCCTTATACGTAATTCATCTTCCCCACTTCGTAGGCTCGCAAATTCCTGCTAACTTACCGTTAATTCTGTGACTTCTAGTCTTCAAAATATCTGCGATTCTCTCCAGAGCTTGGGTTCGGGACGCGCCCCTTGAGGGGCTTGAAAGGTTTGAAAGGTTTGCAAAGGAGGCTGCGACACATTGTTATTCCTTTCCCGTGTATTGAGACAAAAAGTTACTATAAATGATAATGAAAACCTGACTAACTGTGATGATAAGAATCTTAAGGATATTTTTTCAGAATGCTGGAAACATTTTTACTTCGTCGTAATTGTGATCGCACACACGAAGTTAATATTTTAAGACATCAATTTTGTAAATATAATGGGAAAATATATCCTTGCACATGAATTACCTTTGATATGAAGCTTTGACTGCTTCAAAGTTCATTTCAGTGTTGCTTTATTACTTATTGTCGTTGCAATTACTGCTTGAAGAAAATACATAATGTTAATGTTAATGAAACTGTTAAGTCTATCCCGATTTTGATTTCAATATAAAAAGCTTGATTTAAGGGAAACATTTCGTTTCACCAACTAATTTGAATAAATGTAAAAACCAAAAGCTCTGCAACCGACAAAGCTGCCACAAAGCGGAAGGTTCGTTGAAACAACTGCCTCATCTGCCTCTCACTAAAATTACCACTGAACAAAATTTTGTTATGCGCTACGTATTGACCCACACAGTGTTTTGTCATTGTTTTTCGCAACCAATTACGTGCATTGTTTATATCAGAAGCCACCTATACCGAACAAGAAAGATTGTGAGTGGCTGAATTTGCTTAGATTTGATCTGGAAACACAAGCTGGTACAAGAAATAAATAAGCAAAGTAGTCAAAGCACGGTTGACTCTCCTAAAAGTTTGATTTTCCATTGTTCAACTGAAATGTCAGGTCCACTTCCTGCAAACATGTGCGGCAAGACCTTGCGATCGGCAACCTCACTGAAAAGATTGCTGAAGTCAGTTCCATGAACTCTGAAACGGTTCTTCAACTTTTGCCGCATAAATGGAGAGATTATTGCCCAAAGAATATCAAAAAACTTTGGTTCATTAGTTACATTTAAGCTTTTGACGCGCACTGGCATGGCGTCTTGTACAATGGACATAAATTTACTTGCTATGCTTGGATTCATCTGCTTCGCAGTATCCATGGTTATGTACGCAAAATCTTCAATGATAGTGATGCCTGATATTTGAGTATCTTCGTCTTCCATTGCCAACGTTTGTATGGTCAGAAAAGCTGCTGCTATAAAGTTTGTCAATGAAAAATTTTCCCCTATTCCTGGACGTCCCACAACTATTGTTGATCCATCCTTTGCTTTCCCTTCCAAAGGTACAATCGGTCCAACAGATAAGAAGTCGGTCAACACGGCAGGACTTATGACTTTGTCCATAACTTCGGGCCAGGCTTGTCGTTGGGCATGAAAATTTTGTAAAATTATCAGGGCCCTCTCTTGATCAAACTTTCTCGCACGCAAGAACGCAAGAAAGAAAAGATCATCATCTCTAAGTAGCTTCATTTCAGGGCTCGATTTTTTTACAGCCTCCCTCAATGAATCAATCGCTTTCAAGCGCTCGGCATTATCTTCTGGCTCGTTTAACTCTCTGACGGCCTTGTCCAACAAGTGCTTTGGCAATCGACATTGATAGCGGTCAATCGTCGTCATTATTAATGCGTTTCAGGCGTCTTGTACAAGCAGTTTTTTCAGTTAACTGCAAAGTGCTTTCTACCTGGCAGAACGCTCAGACAATCAACATTTCTCAGCAACCTGTTTTTAGATCAACCATTGCCAATAGCAAACGTCTCAATAAGCGGTTGGTGCCATCAGGTTAATCATTAATATCGAAACGGACTTCAAATCACCTTTACTGCGTATATTTGTGGCTGTCGCCAACTCCGCAAACGGCTGAAACTGGTAAATAAGACTAGGAAAATCACGATAACCGTTTACCTTATAACGAGACAGCTTGCGATGCCCGTAGCCAATCCCAGTTTTGGTGAAAAATCCTTTACATGTATGGTCACAAGAGATGTAGAAAATGCCGTTGCACTACAATGTCTTAAAGCATTATTTTAAAAAGTAGAACAATATATTTTCCACATTTCTCCAATTTCTCCAAATTTGTTAGCTTCTGAAAAGCAGTAATATTTCTAACTTTGGTTAGTTCTTTCTGTTTCCTTTCACTACCTGCTGATAAAATGTTGAGAAAAACAATAGATTACCAATTTATAATCCTGTTTACTTTAAAAAGCAGCAATTTCCTCACATAGATCAGTCACTCTTTCCTTCCAGCACCCTTCCTCACCATTAATCACTGCTTTTTGGAGTGGATATTAGTCCTCCATATTCCAATCACATTTTTTCCTCAAACGTTGAAAACGTGACAGGGCAGGAGACGTGATTTGTTTACTTTGCAACAACTTGGAAAATATCAAATTTCAAAATTCAGGAGGAGTGCAAATCCTCCCCTATTCCGACGCCCATGCCACCACGTATAATTGTGTACAACATGTAACCATACTAGTGAAGTATTCGACCAACTATTTTAAACAGCAAAGTTACAGTAAATTTGGCTGTTTCCAAAAATGTGACATCAAGGCAAACAGCAAATTAACAAATATGAACAAAAAAAGGAACAAATTTGTCACATTTACTCATCAATTTTTATTTTCGCACAAGCACAAGACTTTTACCGTTCAGGAGTCAGTATGACCGAAGTCACCGTTGTATACTCGACTCCCGAGAAAAATAATAGCTGTGCAAAGATTTTGTCATAAATGACACGCAGCCTAAACACAAAAAGTAGAAACTAATGAAGGGGCAAGTGCAACTAATAACCGCGACCAGGAAGAAAATACCCAAGAAAAAGCAATGCACATCCAGGAAATCGACGGATATAACTGACCACACGAGACGCATTGTTTTTGCGAATAAGATATTTGTTTCTCGCGCCCACGATATTTAACAAAAACGCAGCACACCTGTCTTGTAGGCCAAACAGGCACACAGGCAGCTCACGCATTCAACCAAAACACACAAAACATCAAAAGAAACGCACTTTGTCAGGCCAAGGCCACAGAATGGCAACAACACCTAGATTGCACGCGCTTTCAACCAGAATGCGCAAAATATTACAAAAAACACACTCTGCCTGCCCAATTTATAACCATCCAATATCACATTCTATCATCACAACTCAATCCTGACCCTAAAATCTTGATCATTATATTTAACTATTACTCAAATTGAACTCGATGAGCTTTCTCGAAGCCAAATCAAAGATTATATGTCTAAAATCAAGTTTTTTAATAAATTCACTTTCAGTGGAAAGAATTCCCAAAGTGGATAACCGACTTTCACTCATAGCAAAACGCAAATAAGATTTTATCATTTTAGGCTCGGAGAGACTCTACTCGGAACTAGCCATTAAACCCCAATGATAAGATAAAATTTTTGGACGCAAACGTAAATGTAGAATCGAGTGAAGCTTAGGCAATATTTTGTTAGTCATTGCAAAACGTCAACTGCACAGTAGTAGCACTGCGCTTTGTACGAGTCGCTTAACTTTATTAATGTCCGCAATCAATTCCGAAAAATCAGCTTCGTCTCCATATATGTTTATAAGAGCATTCATCCAAGTCTCAGAGTTTTGTTTTGAAGTAGATTGTGTGGGTTCAAAAACCGAAACATATTATTAAACTGAGTAATTCCGCTGAATGTTTTTCGCTTCAGTCTTATTCTGTAGCCTACAAAGCTCCAAACATGCATCGTCTTAGTCAATGGTTTTCAACCTGGGTGTCGCGACACCCAGAGGGACCCTGAACCATTTTTGACGGATTGTGACTCCCGAGTAGATATTTTATGTGCACAGCTGTATTACATTTACTTTATTCGAGTTTTAGATGGGGTCGGTTGGTTATAGTGGGTTGCTATAATGGGTCACGGTACAAAAAAGATTGAAAACTACTGGTCTTAATCGTCTTACTTCTACAACAATGGTTAGACCTGCATCCTTCGCGTCTTCTCCAACCTTTATGTTTTTCTGCGTACTCGCCGTTCTTCGACTGCTTAACGCCTTCCTCTTTACATATTTTAGCGCGGTATCAATATCTGCAACTGGGTGAAGCGGTGTTGAGCATACAGTAATATTGCTGGAATCATGGCGCAACTAAAATTTTCCTCCACATTTTGCCAAAAGTTCCCGTGCTAAGATAAATGGTAAATTAAGAAAGCTTAAGTTTAAATCAGTCTGAATGAATGCCTCACCTATTCTCAATTGTTTCTCCTTGGCGTAGGCCACTAGATTTTGCCACCCTCTGGAACAAGCCGCCCTTGCCTAGGGCCAAATCAGCCATAGGCTCCCAAGCCACTTGTCTGACATCTCTTTTATGATCACAAACGGATCCACAGTTCCACACCTCCTTGCATGACAGTTGACTGCAAGCCTACAAAGTGTGGGTGGACAAAATATGAAACCGATCTTGGGTAAAANTGTTTTGTTAGCGTGACCTAAAACCAGGACACGTATGTCTTAATTGCTTGCCAAAAGAAGCAGACTGGTAACTTTTATCGTTTTCATCTTAAATCAGACCATATATATTTTTATACGACAATGAGAGTTACAGGCATCACTAATGATAGTAGGCTACACACAGCATCGAGTGGTTGATAGTTCATCTCTAATTATTCGATCATAGAGTATTTTTGTAACTGCAGCTCTTCAGCTTGCTTTCAAATGTGGGTAAAATGCATTAGTTTTTTAGCTGATTCAGCTGAAGAGTAGTAATCTTTGTCACAACACAGCAGAAAGTATTGAAAATATATTCACATGGTAACGTAAGCACGTAATTTGGGAAGAAGAACTGAAAGGGCTTTCTTTCTAGCAAAAAAAATGGGTGAAGAACAGATTTCGCAATACATCTTTTGCAAATAGACATGGCACAAAACGGAGAAAATGATTTTCAAATCTGAACATTACAGACTTAGAAAGGTCCGTCAGAGCGTAGTAGACTCTCCAACTAGCCTTAATTTCCATTCCTCTACAGGTAGTTCGGGCCCAGTGCCGGCAAACATTATCGGTAGAGCAGAGCGGTCGGCAACCTCTTTGAAAAGTTTTGTGAAATCGGTTCCGTGCACCCGGAAGCGCTTTTTCAATTTTTCTTTCATGAACGGCGAAACAATGGTCCAAAGGAAGTCAAAAAACTTAGGTTCGTTGGTTACATTGACGCTCTTGACGCGGACCGGCATGCAATCTTGTACAGTGCCGATAAATTTACTGGCCAAAGATGGAGACATCTGCTTGGCAAAGTCCATGCTTAAGTAGGCAAAGTCTTCAATGACAGTTATCCCGGATATTTGAGTCTGCTCGTCTTCTAACGCAAGAGTCTGTATTGTTAGTAGAGCCGCTGCTATGAAACCGGGAAAGTCAACCTTGGTGCTGATTCCAGGACGACCAACTAAAATAGTAGATCCGTCTTTAGCCTTTGTGTTTAGTGGTACCATTGGCCCGTCGTTCAAGAAGTCGCTCAGCAAGGCTGGATTTTCAACTTTGTCCATAACTTCCGGCCAGTTTTTTCGCTGTTTGTGAAAATTTTCTAAAACATGCAGAGCCCTTTCCTGGTCAAATTTTTTGGCTCGTAGAAATGCTAAAAAAAACAAATCGTCATTTCTCAGTAATTCAATGTCAAGATGGGATTTCTTCACCGCCTCCCGCAAGGTGTCTATGGCTTTCAAACGCTCCGAGCTATCTTTTGGTTCATTAAGTTCATTTACAGCTTTTTCCAAAAGCTCAGGCTGTAAGCAAAACTGGTAACGTTTTGTAGTAGGGGACATCCTTGGGTTTTGACGATCCTGTGGTCTGCATAAATAAACGAGAGGACCTTGGAGCAGGACAGCGTTGAAAACCAAACTTGAAAGGCCAGATTTCTTAAAAACCTTCTTCCGTAATCATGGTCCAAACTCTCCTATTTTTTAAAGTTTTATAATAAAAATATCTATAATCAAATAAACTTTGACATGGTAGCCCAGTTTGAAGCCAGTTAATATTAGACCAAAAGCATCACACACGTTTTTACCATGCGCAAATCTTATTGTTTCATGACTGCAAACTGCCTGCGTTATGCAAATGATGAGCTCTCTCCGATCAGCAAGAAAAGAACGCGAAAAGAAACATAAAATTGACCCAAATTTAATGTCTTAGTAACGCAGTCTTTATATAATATAGTGAAAAAGCGNCAATAAAATAANTCTTATCCAGTCACCAGTTTTGTTATGTCTAGGTATAGAAACTTTAATAACTGCAAGCCNACTCCAAAAGCAAAACAAACCTGTAGGGTGCAGCTATACCTAGTTCTTCTGNAGTTACAGGAGAGAGACAATTAAGGATACGGTTTGATTCGTGAAAAACGAAAATTNCCTTACGAACGTANCTTTGCNTAAATGAGCTACAACAGAAAACCATTTTACTGTACTACATGGATTGCTTGNACACATGAAAAATTTAAACAAGTGCTGCACTACTGCTCCGGGTTGCATAACATCGAAACCTTAAATTCCTTCTCATCCATTAACTTNCACCTTGAGTACTGTTATGCCATTGAAAACTCCACGTAAAAACGAAAATCGAAGTCCACTTCTATTTGCGTTTTACAATCACAACAAGGTTGAATTCCTGCATTTGGCTCAAGGCCTACTTTTTCATCCTCAACACTATTTGCCTACCCTAGATTGCTATGACGCCACGTGAAACGCAATTGCACTTGTCAGCGTGAAAAAAACCGCAAGTCGCTTGTTGTAGCTCACATGGCAAATCACCAGACAAGCGCCTAAAGTTCGTCCTAAGGCTTTCGTTGACAAAGCAGGTCTCTTAACAAGCAGCCAAACACAACAATAGAAGTTGTACAAAAGACTAGCGCAGCTTGTGTGGCGTTGTTAGCACGTCCACCATGAGTCATGACGTTGTTCATTTCAGCACAATGACATAGTAACGGTGCGCTTTCAGAAAGCGTATTGACGGTAGAGCAACCAGGTGGCTGTGAGCTCAGCCTGATACCATGCAGGTTCCGTGCCAGCAATTAACAAACGCAAAAACAAACACCGTTGTATTGTAAAATAAGCTCATCTAACTGACTGCCAACGGAAGTCATTACCAATTACCGTACCTACCCACAGCTAGGAATGGGCATTTTGCGAAATTGCATTTTTCTAATCCGAATCCCAACATATTCGAATAATAAAACGTCAATTTACTTCGAATAGCCGCAATGAGAATAATCACCAACAAAGAGTACAAATTTAAGTCTGCTTCACTACTTCTGCTTCACGACCACGTTTCATGGAAAAAAATGAAAATGCTGAACAATCTGCATTGCAATACAAATTTAAGGTTAGAACTTAATCATTTCAGTGATCATATAATCAACCAATGTGATAAATATAAGAAAGTACGTTAGAGGTTCAGGTTTCAAACATCTGAAGAACTACGCTAGACCAAATTCGAAATTCTTGATTCAATTTTGCTGTAATTATTGTATTCCAGAATGCCTAAGTATCTCGAAATGCGCTTTTCAACTAACAGCTTAATTATGGGCTTTACTACAAAAGGCCCCAAGAGTTGTATACATGAAAATTTGATAGAAAAAGAAAATCACCAGACAAGAAGTTGGTCAGTCTTTCATTTTTCTGCAAAAATTTTTCCACAAAAATGTGGAATTAGTGAGGCTATTACTTTAAACGTCGACATTTAATTTTTAGCAACATTTGCAATGGACGCTAGCAAAAGTGTTAACGCTGATGTTCATTTGCTATTGAATGAAATCGTCTGTTCTACTGTACCTAAAAACCACTTGCTTTATTGAAAAATTCGTTCTTAATAATATAAGAACTACGCATTTATTTTTCATACCGTAGCGCTTGCAGTCTGTTCTCAAGTGCTTTGTTCTAATATTTTTGTTAACCAAAATGTTCAGATTTTTTTCACATATTCACCTTGATTACTGCTGCTGGGACAACCTAAAAATGTGCTACTAAACTAGGTGGAATTTACTGCATAACGATAACTAAATAATTTGGCTTCTCTACAACATAGAGAAATTATAAGCAATAAGTCGCATAGCTGGATTTCACAAAGTAGTTTCCAAAACTTTTAACAAAGCGGTTTCGTTTTAAACTCAAGATCAAGATAAAAGGGCTGAAACTGTTATGAGCTTCTCCAGCTTCATTATTCAAACTCCCAATTTTCACCTTGTTGTCATGTACTGTAATTTCAGTTGAAACATCGCTTGTTTGTTAATGACGTAGCGGTCGGATGGTCATTACGATTATAACGTCTCTAAATAAAAAAAGGCCGCAAAGCATTTTAGCAGCACAGGCAAAAAAACTAAGTTTCTGACTTAAATTTTTCTGCATGGTTTTGAAAGGTAAGTATTATTTGCAGTTTAGCAAACGAACAAAAAGTTTAAAGGTTGTCTTTCGAACTATATTCACTTTTGTTTGTCATCGCAAAACAAATGAAAAGATGCCATTTCCTTTATTCAATACAAAGCAGCTTTAACCCTGCTCAGGTAACCTCTAAACACAAGCATTGTTGCACTTGCCCAAAATGGGCAGATTTTGTTTATTCGCTTCTACTGGACTAACTAACAGGTTTAGACGCACGTGGGTTTTTGTACAACTTAGCAAGTCTTCTCAAGCATATCCGATCAGAAAAAACAACGTGTTGATTTTGGAAATATTTTTGTATGATGAATAACAAAAGCAATTTTCCAAACAAAAACGTGGGAAGTGCTCTTAACAACTGAATGAAAAAGTAAAGAAAAATCCAAAAATTCCGCCAGTAGACGTCATTGGTGGTCGGTTTAAGGTTTAAACAGAACCCCATTTCAGTCTTGTGGTTCTATCTGCAATAAAAGTAAATTAGGTTGGGACGTGCAGTTTTTCTTTTTTCATTGCAATTTTCAACCACATTAATCAACCTTACCCAAAATGGGCAATTTTTTTCCGAAAATCAGGCACATAAGGTAAACTTACCCAAAATGGGCAAATGCTTTACGACAATTGTTGGGCAATCAGTTTGATCGCGGCACTGCTATTAACATTCATGTCTTACATACGGCCAGTCCCATCGCCACAGGGGGATTTGGTGGGTTAAGTCCCCCAAACAATGCACCAAGCCCGCCAAATTAAAATATGAAAACTATATATTGGTGGAGTTTTGTCAATTTTTACAGTGGCAAGGGATCATCATGGAAACAAAAAACTCACTCTAACCATAACGTCAGGTGATTTTCATCCCCAAACTCACACTAACCATAACGTGGGCGATTTTCACCCGAAATCACGCTAACCATAACGTGGGGTGATTTTCACACGAACTCACACTAACTATAACGCCGGGTGATTTTCACCCCAAACTCACACTAACCACAACATGGGCCGATTTTTACCCGAATTCACACTAATCATAACGTGGGATAATTTTCACCTGGGGACCATGCGGCCACCACTCCTGTCTATGTGGAAATCACCCGTAGTTAGTATTCCAGGGGTGTGAGTAATCTTTGCAGAAAACTTGAAAGTGATCAATGCAGACAAGTGCTCCCCATCGTTGGCAGTTGGCAC
>JGI24021J15306_10008991_pt1 | contig 12333 bp, 2 predicted proteins | sample Ectturendosymbi1_FD_15306 | JGI IMG/M metagenome (IMG submission 15306)
CAGAGAAAAGTGCTCATAAAACGACTAAGCTGTCTCGTTGTTAGTAGTATTTGGGGAACCAGCAATTCTGCACGCAACAACAACCTTCCCCACAAGCAGTGGGGAAACTTACCGTCTTGGCCTCCCTAAAACTTGTAGCCTGAAACATTCGGGTGATTAACAACCTATCATTACAAACGCAAAGATGGAACGAACCATGTGGGGCTAGTCCAATTTAAGCAGCCGTAAAATGTTGACCTCAACCACCACCCTAAAATATACACTCTACTAATGCAGTATAGGCTACTGCAGTCTGCAGCACATCCAATACCTTCAAACGCATTTGTCATGTATGATAAGCAACGATTTGATGTAAGTGTTGCAGACCCCTGGTGCTAGTTAGGGCCTGAACATTTACACGAGAAAAAACTGTTCTATTGAAAGTTTGATCGTTTTTCCCTGTTTTATCGTCGACTTCATTCTAAGGAGCACACACTGTTGTTATCATCTTGACGACTAAGAATGATTTTTTGCCGCGTGTTTTATTCTTCATGTTTGCGAGTCATAAAGCTGTAATTTGTTGCAACTAATCAGTCAATGAACCTCAAAAAGCAAATAGCGCAAAGCCAAGCGGCTTAGCGAAAATATCTTCATGTCACAAAGCTTTCGCTATGGCTTGCACAAGTTAATAACGTTCAATACAGCATCTCAAAGTCTACGCTACACAAATCTGCTCACATAACTCCATTACTTTTAGGAATAAAATTTTAACAAACTCCAATAAATTTTTACATATTGTGACCCTGCGTCAAATACAAGCATTGGTTTTTGCTTTTGTAAAGTATTACATTTTTTGTTTAATGTTCTGAAACTGAAAAGGATAACACGGTGGTGTACGGTTACAATAGTCATTCATGAGTCGTACCCTTTTTTTGTGCGCGCAGTATAACCGTGCGTATTGGGCGCCAACCATAGTCGCTTAGTTTTCGTTCGAGACTAAAATAGCGTGGAAACGCAGGTTAAGAAGCGAATTGGCCATTTACCAAAAATGTATAGATATTCTAACAAAAAAAGCTCGTTTTTCTCAACTGGAGTAGCTATTACCCTCCTCAAAAAGTTACACAATGCGACAAAATGTATTTTTAAAGTTTTATCAAGCTATCACTAAGGTATTCATTGCTGTAGCAACGTAGCCTGCTAAATATTTTCTATTGCAGATGTGCTTGATTCTATAAATCAACAATTACAAACGAAAAAATGTTTTTTTCAGCTCGGTGAATGGTTTCTGAATCTTTAAATTATAGTGTACTTTAAAGACGGTGTAAAACGTGTTTGAGTTGAAGTGCCCGGTGGTTCCACTTGCAGTTGAGAATCGTACCCTCATGATTCTCAGGGAGAGTCTAAAGCCAAATTAAAGCAAAGCTTTACCGATTTGACTGAAGAAGCGCCTCCCTAGTCATTTCAGACTTAGGTGCTTTGTATTGTTTCCGGCGTTTGTCCTTAGGCACTTTCTCTCGCATGCTTGCGCGGCGGCATCTCGCATCTCTTTCTCGGGTGCTTTCTCGCCGGGGAAGTACCCTTGGACTTCGCCGATTTTTCTCGCATGTAATGGCCTAGCGCCATTACAGAGTGGAAACCTATTTTCGTGATAATTTTCTTTTATTTATACCTCATAGCTTTTATTTCAGCTTTCGGCATTAGTCATTCTCTTGACCTTGATTTCACTTTTTCCCTCAACTTATTCTTGGGTATTTGTTCTGGATTTCCTGTCGTATCAATAGAGTTCATAGAAAACAACTTCGATTTGATTTGGTGTTTTTTTCTATTACACGCACTTCTATTTTATGTCACATGTTTTTAGGTTGTTTTCGCCGGCGGAGGCCGTATTGCTGCCACACTAAATCATAAAAGAAATCCTTGTCCACATCTTCTAGAAGGAAACACCTTCAAAAAAATACTTCACGAAGTTCTAGCAAAAGATGGAAACTTTATACAATGTTGCCCGTGTCCTCGCAATCACAGACTACTGGATGTGTGCAAGTACGCTGATTTTGTTGCATGTGTATTTGTAAATAATAAACCTTATTTTTTCACCTTCAGCATACTGCTGCCTCCCCATACTTTGTTTTCTTTCAGAAAAGATCTTTTTAATTCCACATCGTGCGAGCTTTGCCAAGATGGTTTGGAAATAGACAAAGATTTTCATATGGACAGAACATGTACTAAAAAATCCAAACCCCCAACTATATTTCCAGCACCTCACAGCGTTTCGAATGCCACAGAAGAAACAAGGTGAAACAATCGCGTAATGCATTTTTTTTTGCCTGCTGCTTACAACTGTCGAATCTGCTTGGTATTATTTCAGCTGCTGAGCATGATTAACTTGAAATTATCATGAAAATGATTTGCAAATATAAGGTGAAATTGTTTGTTTTTTATCCATGGCGTAATTATAGCAAAATATTTACTACATTTACATCAACATAATTCCGCAATATCATCTAGGGTTACATCGGCTGGTATAAGAAGTCGGAGTGTAACTCCAACAGCTACAAGCACTATGGACGATTTCACTGTAAAAGGAAGAGCTGATATGATCACGGAAAGTGAGACTCGTTTTCACAAGCCAGTGAATCGTACTGAAGATCGCTCAAGTAAGAACACGTTGGCTTTTGGTTTAATTGCTCAGTGTTCCTTTTACATACATGCGTTACGCACTCTAGTTATTTTATGAATATGAATCAGGCCTAATGGCGATGTTCAAACTATGTTTCTCCCTATTTTACCAAGTTTCCGTTAAAGGATATTTGTTCTAAAATAACAGTGCATTCGTGCACACATTTTGTGTGATCCTTTCCTGATATCTTCAAAACAAATTTTACAGGGAATGCAGCACCACCCGTCTGGGATTGGCGGCAATGGGCAGTTACTATCCTTGGTGGCAGTTTTGTTTCTTGCATAGTCCTCGGTATGTGGAAGTTGATATCTTGGTGCCGCAAGAAAAAAATAAAGACAATGAAGAAGAAAAAGGCAAGAAATTTTTTTGCATTTTTAAAAATAAAACGAATTGTTGGTTCAAAAATTAACTGTTAGTTTTATCTGATACGTTTCAACGTAGTTTTGTATGTTTATCTTTTCACAAAATTAAACAAAAAGAGCAATATATAAAAATACAACCTGTTATTCACAACTACTGCAAAATCATAAACTTGAAATATAAATTTCTAAAGGAGATAGTTGTTGAAGAGGTCATTCCAGACAAAGCTAAGGAATCTAGCGCTGAGAGTTCACCAAGGTCAGTATTTTTTTCATTTATGAGACCATGTCGTCAGCAATGCGTTCTGCTGTGATTACAAACGTTTGTTATTTTCTGACAGAGAAAACAGAGAGGCTGAAGATGGCACAAGCCCTGTACCCCGACCCGAAGAAACCAGGTTATCGAGTTTGTAGTTTGATAATGTATATCCGTTTTTCATGAAACAAAAAAATTAACGGGGTTTACGATGTCTAGACAACAGACTTTTTTAATTTGTAGGCTTCTTCTAGAAAACAAGCGGGAAGAAGCAGTAATACAGGTACGAAGTAAGGCTTTGTGTAATTGCACGAATGTGGGTTGTTTGACGTAAGTGCAGTGTTATTAGTTAAACAAAGATCAAAGCAGCATTCCACACACATTTTGCAGTCTTCAGATAAACATGAATTGCACGGTTGTAAGTAATCAGCACAATTCTTAGTTGCAGAAAGCACGCCAAGGAACAAACTTAGTGACTGCGGCTGAAGAAGGGCAGCATTTTGAAGGAAAAAATTACGCTATTGCGCACTCTTCAGGAGCTGAAAATATGTGTGAATCTTCAAACAATGGAAGTAAGAATTGTTTTACTGATGTGGTATCACGCACGATTGCAATCTTTCTATGCTAATCGGTCCGTTGCTTTCCGTCCCTTGTTGCGCCATGTCCCACAGCAACAAGTAAAAAAAAACGAAAGGTCGAAAAAAATATGGGAAAATTATTACAAAGCAGCTCAAAAGAAAACTCTTCGTGACGTGTTTGTTTTTTTTTTACAGTTGGCAAACTGCGCAATTTTTTTTCTCTTATCACAAAGAGGGGCATATCGTTCAACCGCGACGATGCAAGAAGATTTGGCCGTTTTTTCGATTTAAGCGAAAATCAGTTGGAAGAATGTGCTCTGAACGAATTTGCATTGCCGCGTGAGTTTGCTACTGTTTCAGTGTAGTTTCCCTCATACAAGTTTTGAGTTTTGGTTTATTATTTCGGTTATGAGAACATACCACTTTCCCTGCACTTTAGTTGAACGCTGTACTTTTGAAATAAATGCCTTTGTTAATGCGAAGTGCAGTAATATGAAACGGCAATTTGAAATTCGTTACGAGGTTTCAATAACCACCAGGCAAACTTTGTTATCCTGTGCACTTTCTTATGAACTCCTCAGTTTTAAAATCATATGATAAGCGAATCAGGTTCAGAAACGACAATAACGTGCGTGCTGCCGCAGTTGTTGAATCCATAGCAGGCATGAGGCACTTTTGCGGAAGTGTCATAATTTAATGGGAGCCCATAAAGTAATGGTGACTCGTGGTACTTGTAATGGAAAAGCTTGGTAAGATCAACTAAAGACAGTTCAGACACTTCTATGCCTTACTCTCTCCGCAGTATAAATAGCGATGGATACCCACCTCATTGTGCATCATATCCTCTTTCCTTGCAAGTGTGTAAAATGTTTTTTGGACGATACAGAACTGGTGCTTAAATTGAGATTTCAAAATAAGCCTGGTATGCTGCCTCGCGCAGTTGCAGCTTCGGGTGGTATTGAAACTTTCCCGTATGCGTAAAAACGCAGCCTACCCTGTTCTCGTCTTTAGTTATACACCAGAGAGGTAAAACAAAGAACTATTCGATGATTTATGTTCGTACAGTTGAACAAAGATGCCTTAGAAATGTTGGGATGGGCTATTACCAGTTTCAGAGTAAAATCTAAGTTTGAACGACTTGGAGCGTGTTGACCACAACCGGACTCGAACTGGATTCCTTCAGAAGGCAATGAACTAAAAATGATTTTGATAGCTATCAAGTCAAGATTAATTTTTGTAAAGGTTTTGAAGAAAAGTTTACTGCGTGGTTGCAAACTATGTGATTGAACTGGTATTGTTGCAACTTCTCCGGTGGTGTTGCGTTGATTGTGTGATTCACCACGAACGGGATGTGCGCGAAGAACAAAAATATGTATGCGTGGAGCGAGCAAGCACTAATAAGAGAGATTGCGACGCGTGATCTCTATTGTTGCTTGCTGCCACGGTGCGAAACTTTGCCCACATGCCGCTCGGGATTTCCGATCGCATCACTGGCAAAAATTTGTTATATTGCAAGCTGAAGAATCGGTAGCGTATTGCATATTTGCATATTTGGAAATAAGCGCAATAGAAATGCACAGCCTACACAAATGTAAAGCATCATGTTGAAGGTGGACTTAGATAAAACCTAAATTCGAACTTTTTGATTCAAACTTTGGTGCTTTGATTCCGCAAATTTTTCAGATCAAAAGCAAAATATCCTGATTGATAAAATAATTACAAGTCACTTTAGAAAGCGTTCTGAGTTGCACATATTAGTCAAAAACGTCTTTGTCTGAAAAAGTCACCAAGTTTTACCCACCTTTTACTTTGGAGTATGTAGAAGCTTGTGTTACCAACGACATAGATTTTTCAAAATTAGCGTTCGGTTTCTTGCAAAAACATTCATACAAATGGCGATAATGTGGATCAGCTATGTCCAACCCAAATGGCTTACAGAGCCAAAAATCATGTCACTGCCTTGACCAGGGCGGCACATTGAATGACATATTAATGAGGGCCGCACGTCGAATGGCTTACTTTGATCCTAGCAAACTAAATTGAGCTTAAGCTAATGTACTGAAAGTGTTCGAATCCTAATTGCAATGGCAACAGACGTGATAAAGTGGCACTCAGACTACCTGCATTAAAGTTTCAAATTGAAGATTATGAAAATAAGGACAGGTTGTCAGTATGTAGGATATTTTCACTACAGCGAACACCTAAACTGGGCCGCACAAAACCTTCGACTGGGCCGCGGGTTGGACATAGTTGATCTAGATTAAAAACTTAAGTGAATAATTTCCGATGAGGGCCATTAAATCTAATTTTCTTGAAATGCGCCTGATCGCAACAGGAAAAGTAATCCTTGTATAGGATTTGCTTCTTGTGAACAGATTTCGCAACTTCTTAAATTTTTTGCTCATACTTTTCAGCGAAATTGAGCCGAAGAGGTTTCAGCAACAATAGCTCCGTGATTGTCTTGAATATTTAATGATTTGTTGTTCTACAAAACAAAATAGAACAAAAGTCCTGCATTGCGCAAGGGGCAAAACAAACTGATTGTAAACGCTATATTTTAGCAGTTTTACTCCTACATCTCTGGGTAACAGGAAGGGGGTTAACAAAGAATACGATTTGGGGTCTGGTCCTTTGCTAGAAAAGTCGAGAGTCTGTAATATTACGATTAAGTCGCACTAATGGAACGGTTTGCGATGTTTTGCAGCAGAAATTTTTCACTCCTTGAGTCCGGCGGGTGTTCTGTTATAGAGTTAAATTATTAACTGCGACTAATTTGAACGATTAGAAAAAGTGAAGAAGTCAATGTGTCAAAGAAATCTTCGACAAACACCTGACAAACACGTCTTTGGCTTTACAAAGTGAAGTTGAAGGATCAAAGTGATAAAATGCGATGCTATTTTTCGACTTCACATCATGGCGCAGGAGTAAGATCGCAGTAATTGTTATTTTGCCATTCGGCCAATTTTTCTGATATTATGGTTCCAAAATTGCGTATTGTGTGTGGAGTGATGTCGAAACTCTGCAACTTGTGTCTTGTGTTTAGCTTTTCAAAGTTTGCGCCGGTATACGCGTATTTTTGTAATGCTTAAGCCAGAAAGAATGAATATGCCAGCACAGCAAAACATGCACCTGACAGTGGCCGCAACGCTCTTCCACAATTTTCTGATACCTTATGTAACGATAATTATTGAAAACGAAACTAAAATTTCTAGCGAAGACGAATTCACCGCAGTGAAGTGAGAGCTGCTTCCTTACTTTTCATCACAGTCCTGTGTTTCGCCACATGTTGGTTGCCGTTGAATGTGCTAAATGTTATTTACAGGTATGTTGTGCACAAAGATCCAGTTTTTGTGTATGCTTGGAATTAACTTTGGTTTGTGTTAGGACTGCATTTATTACATTAAAAAAGTTTTGTTGTTTATAGATTTAACTTCAATTTTTCATTTTGAAAATTATTAAGCCGAGCAAAGTTGCCTTGTTCTTTTATTACATCTTCTTTGTGAAATGTGGACAAAAGGTGAAGTGTGTCAAAATCGGGTAACTTATTTTTTCATGTGGAAATACCCTTGTGAAGTCGAATTATCAAAATGTGCGTGACGCAATCCTTAGCCCTGGATTGCTTTCGTGGGTTTATCAAGCCCTAGTTAAATGCGGTGACCACGTGATACCTACGTAAGCACGCGTCGGAGCGCTTTCCACGCTTCAGTAGCTTCATTTTTATGTGTGACACGTTAAAAGGTGCGCTTGCGGTCATCCTCGCTCTTTACGATTTCGCAAAGGGAGTGAGTTCGAGTCTAGCAGACCCGACGTAATGGTTAGTGTAAGGTGACTTTCGCACGCTGAACCCACGTTATGGTTAGAGGGGGTTGAGCGCCAGGTGGCTGTAAAGAGCTGAAACTCACTCAGCGTATGCTTCTTCGGTCGTGTTAGCGGTGTACAACTAAGAAGTTCTTCAGGCCCAACATTTTTTTTGTTCTGAGTAATTCAGTTCAGACATATATGAAATCTACACTACCCCCTTTTTCATCAAAAATCGCATGATATTAGAGTACAAAGTAACTTTGTCAATGCTCAAACTGCTCAGTGAGATTTATATTTTCAGTGTAGTTTTTGTGATAAACTTTAGTTGAAGGAAAGTATATATATATCTATTTTTTTGAAAACCGGGTTCGTCACACCCGACGTAATGGTTACTGTGACAAAAATTTAACGAAGGTATTCAAGGGAGGTATATTCTACCTAAAGATAGCTTAAGGACTACTATACACTAGTTTTTTTGCGTTCAATCATAAATTGAATATAAATCATTATTTGAAAAATTTCCAGGGTTATTATGAGTTGAAAAATTTACCAAACAGTAGAGAACAACTCACTTTATCGTAAAAAATTCCTATATTATCTCTTGAAACCTAGTAGCATGTCCCAAGTTTGTTATTCATTATTTTTCATGACCATTGCACCAGAAGTGACATTTGAAATTACCAATGCTGCGGCATACTCAGAAAGGATACTTTCCAAACATTTTTCCTAATTTTATGGAAGTACGTGGTAATGATTGATTTATGCCAATCGGAAAACCATTTTAGCTAATCGTGCAGCAACTGCACACCGTGGTAAAATGTTTGCCACAAAAGGGACCTCAGCAGGCCGACTACACAGTGAAAACATTGTAAATGAGAAAACACGTGTTTCAACTGTCGCCAAAAAGGCAGCAAGTGCATTCTTTGTAGACGTAAATCACAAGGTGTGCGATGGAAACGCAGGCACTTGACTTGAAAGATACAGGTAGGAAAAATTACCACCAGCAATGGAAAGTGTTTCTTAGAAACGTTTTGTTTGCCAGGATCCACAATAACGTTGATGATATAAATGCGTTCAATGTGAGTAAATATCAGCTTTAACTCTGTTTAATTCGTCGCATGTCTGACGTTTCAACTGCCTGAATGACTTCAGAATAAATTACCTACTTCAAAAGTTTGTATAAATATCAAAAATTTTCCCTCTAACTAATAAACACAAGTTGCTTTGTTAGAAACACTCAATTTTTTAGAAAGAGCTTAACTAGCTCAAAGGCTCCAAAATAGGGGGTTGCAACACCCCAGAGTGCGTCGCGTAAAGATTGCAAGGGTGTCGCAAGCTTACATCCACCTTCATGACCAAGATCATATAGGATTTTGGAAAAACCTGCTCAAAACCAATCGAGATATTGGTAGATAACCCTGCAAGATGTTAAAAGCATTGTGTCCTGTGATATAACGGTTGCGAACTTGATCCCAACAATGAGGTAAAAGTAACTTTAGGCGTAAAATTCAGTTCGTTCAGGACAGGTGGGTTTAAGTTATTGGTTGACAGTCGATTGGCGGAAGTTTGCCAGCGCGTCGTTTTATTTTATACATAGAGTTACTACGACGAAAGTTTATTCAAGTTGGGAACCAGTGAACTAGTTCATTGTTTTTAGAATAACTTTGAGTTGCATTTCTGTTCAACAAACCAAGTGGCACACGAGCTGTTATGAAGCCAAATATTCATTTGCTGAAGTATTTTGATCCAGAGACAATTTTCTAGTACGTTTCAACTGTTTTGATTGAACTATTGCAGGTTCGACAGAGGACAAACTGTGAACATACGGACACCGTTTACCAGCATTGCCATACTTCTTTCTCACGCTAATAGCACGGTTAATTTCTTTCTGTACTCGCTGAGACTGAAAGATTTTCGTAAGCAGTTGTATCTCCTCATATTAAAAGCTTCCAGAAGATGAAAGATTGGTTGATAGTGGAGAACTACGAAGGTTGGTTTTATTTTGCCAAAATACAAAAAGAGGATAAATTATTATTCAACCATATTACAAACATGACCAAGTGTTGAAACTACCAGTGGCTGACCACAGCAACGAAACCAAATCAATGGAGGTTCTGCACGGATGAAATCTCCATCTCGAATTGAAACTGGTATTTGAGCTACTGTTTGATATCATGAACACATCTTGCGGAATTGGAATTACCAGTTGCTTAACACTTTCAACTTAATGTTGTTTTATGCAGTCGCGCGGCAGTCCTTAGTCAGTGATCTGTTTTGAGAGTTTCATACTGGCCAGGAATCAGGACAAATTGGTTTGTGAATGACGAAATAAAATCGTTTTTTTTTTAATTACTGAATATCAAATTGGGGTCTTAAACTATATTCAAAGCTCTAAACTCCTAAGCTCCCGGGGACTGCGGGTCTACATAGACAGGCCATCATAAATTATGTAAACAGGTGTCTTGAAGTTCGCTTTTGTTGACAAACACAGAGTATTTTTGTAAAGATTCAAGTAACAGTTTTTATCACAGCTGTATATACCAGATATATGAAAATATTTCTGCGAAACATGCTTTATGTACCAGCGTAATTAGCAGGGTTGCCGAGTCGCAAGGGGGAGGAGGTTTTTGGGTGGAGTCGGATTCCTAAGAACGCTAGGAGTCGGATTCCTGAGAACACTAGGAGTCGGAGTCGGATTTTTTTGTCCGACTCCGGAAGTCCAATTAAACCATTTTTTACAACGCACTTGTAAGTTGGGAATCCTAACTCGTGCCTATTGAAATGGTACAAATTATTTTGAAACTTTTTTTAAAACAGAGAATTCTTGCTGTATACCACGGTTTCCACTGTTTCCACTAGTCGCTGCAAAATTGTTTACAGCCGAACCTCATTCACGTTATGTAAGGAGGTGGAGTCGGTGTCGGAGTCGGAAATTTTTTAACGGTCGGAGTTGGAGTCGGAAATTTTACCTCCGACTCGGCAACCCTGCTAATTAGCCTAGTGATTAATTATGAAATGAGCTTCAATTGTTTAATTCAAAGAAAGTAAATTGTTGTATGTTTGGTGACACTGTTCAAGTAAAGTGTTAATGCAGACTTGGTCGTGAACAGTTCAAATGAAACTTAAGGTTTCGAGTTGTGCAAAGCACGTGTTCATACGCAAACAAAATGCCATTCAAGTACAAGACGACGGACACTATTTGAATTTCTAAATTTGCAAACTACAATAAATTGAAATGTTAAGTTGAAGTGATACTACTTTTCCCCCAAACGAAACACCGAACATCAAAATTGTCAAACGTTGTGATACCCAATGACTTCTCTGCCAGTCACGGAAGAAAATATTTTTGGTGATTTCATAGCTTGTCAATAAAAGGCTCATTATTTCTCTGCAATGTTGCCGTAGTCCCGAAAAAATTTTGCTAGAAAGCTTTCGGTTTTGGGAATCATCCAACCAATCGGAACACGCACTGTTTGTCCAATATGGAAAAAAGTAGAAAAAGAAAGGTGTGGCAATCAAAAGCTTCTGGATGTTTTTGCCTGGATCCTCACGACAACAAGCGTAATTTACGTATTCACGAATCCCCTATCAAGAATACCTTAAAGTTTAACAAGCACAAGTTAATTTGCTATTTCTGCATGTGTCACAATAAGGCGAAGAATTGGACTGTTTCATTGAAAGTTTTTCAACATTCTATTTACTGTTGTTCAGTGTAAGCGGCTGTTCTTGGGCTAATAACCAGATTTGTTAATTTCTTTTGGATTTAGTTCATGAAACAAATGTTCTGCATGAATAGGTTTAGGAATGTTGCGTACATGTTCTTATAAAAATGAAGATTTATAATTTTGAGAACGTTAGTTTTGTGTCAACCTGTATTAGATCATGGACATCAATGTACTGTCACTTCTTGGTAATAAAACTTGTACGCTGCATGAGTGATGTGCATTTGCTCGTGGGTTATTACTGGTTGGTTTTCAGTCACAGTTGCATTAGCAATTTTCTGCTTCAACTGCAACTTCTAATGCATACCCAAGGAATATTTGGATAAGAGCTGATGGTGTCCACTCAGCAGGCGAAACATGTATTCGGTAAAGATCATAGTGTCTGATTCATTGCTGTCGAATAATTTCCTTTAATAGATACTGTCCACAAGACATATTACTGGTTACCTGACTGTAGCAATACCAATTTCGTTTGGTTTTAAACTTAGTTCTCTAAGATACACAGAATTCTGCATATCTGTACAACCTTTACAGCTTCAACCGAAGCTAACATATTTTTTATAAACGCGCCAAATCTTTGCAAATCAATCTCCACCGTGTCGCTCTCTGCTTTTTCTTACTGATTTAAATTAACAAACGACTAACAATGTTGCGATGTGGGTTTTGCCAATGCAAGACGTACGCCAATGACTAGCGTATCAGAGATGCAGGTTTTGCCAAATGCAAGACGCAACGTAAATGCATTTTACGTTAGTATGCTTGTAAACGGGCTGGTTCTGAATTTTGAGTTATTGCTTGGGCTCTGGGAGTAATCGTCGGCGTCTTTTTATACAGAACGTACAAAGCACATGAAAAATAGGAACAATCCTTAAAGATTTTGCAATGCATTTATCCCCATGTGAGAATATATCGATGCATTTGTATAAACAATTTCTCAATCTCAACATTTGACCTTATTAAA
>JGI24021J15306_10008992_pt1 | contig 12332 bp, 9 predicted proteins | sample Ectturendosymbi1_FD_15306 | JGI IMG/M metagenome (IMG submission 15306)
TTCGGCATCACTAACTTCTCATCCTACAAGAGCAGGAATCAATTGATCTCTGATGGCGTTTTCAAGTGGTTCAAATAATTCACTCGCATCAGGCACTCTTCTTTGGAAATGGATCCATCCGGAAGATAAATCTTTGGTGAATGCTGAGTATGCTACTTGAGGGTCATCATCTTGTGCGTATTTTGAGAGTGATTGAAGGTCTTTTACCCAACTCTCAACCTTCTTTTTAATGTATTGTTCCCTGAATGATTCTGTCCCAATTACTGATCCAAGGAGGCGTTCACCTTGGTCTGTGATTTTGATTCCTCAATTTTTTGTTTCAAGGGGTAGAGATTATGGTAGGCCCATGTTTTATACCAATAAAATTATGACATGAAAAAGTGGATGTCCTCTACATTTAAACTGATTTCAAATATTTTATTTGCAGATTTAGGAAAATTTAAGTCTTTTCATAGAACTAAGTAAATTAGTAAGAACACTGACTTGGCTTACTGTTTAGACTTACCTAAACATCATGGGTTTGCATCAGAATGCTGTTGCATATGCATTAACCACGTTTGCATCATCAATGATGAATACAGTGTTTTTCTTTTATTACGTAAAATTGTTTTTGGATTATTACAAAGTGTCTGCAGGATGGTTTCAATTTGCACAGGTACATAAACCGTTTGTTCATTGAATGGTTTTGCATGTCTTACTTTGAGTGAAAGCATGGGCCTAAAATGATTTTTTACAATAACTTAATGTTGTAAAGCTTTCTATGATGTGTTCAATATTTTAGTTCACATTGAGTGAAGCAGTGTTGTTCAACCTTCCGTGATTGGCAGTGGCTACAGAACCGCCTATGGCTTTGGTTCTTTATATTTGAAACCTTATTCAACCACCACCTGTAACATGACAGTAACGCACAATGAGAGTACAGTAGGCTGTAGGAATAGCCTAAGCCAAAGATGGGACCAGTCATTTTCTCCTTTGAGAGGCGGTAGGCCTATCCCAAAGAAAATACGGTGGCACGCCTAAAATCAAAAGTTTTGGGTTGGCTGTGCCACTGCAGTAGGCTTGGTAGAAATGTACTAAATGTAAAAGGTAAACCTAACTATAACCCTAACCCCTAAAGTTCGGAAACTTTTGAATAAAGTAAAAAAAGGGTCTCATTAATTGAAACGTGCACCACTATTACCAAATGAAAGTCACTAAGATGAGTGCCAAACCGAAAACCATTGGCAAAGTAAACGTAAACGCTACTGCTATGCTAATACGAAAGGTGCTGCTTGAGTGGCAAACTCAGCATTTTATTCGAATTGCGTCATGCGAGGCGGTTCCATCCACTTCCTTCATAGTTCATGCCCCCATTTCAGAAACATTCAACATCCATGCTCCCCCACTCCACCAATAAACAACACACATTTTTCTTAATTCTGAATATATATATGTCTAAAAACAGTATAAAAAGTTAACCCTTTCAGTCTTGCGAAAGCCTCAAATCTTGCAGAGCTTTGCAATCCTATGACTCACCAGGCGATTGAGCTAGAGAGATATCCAAACCATCCACGGATTCAGCAAGTCTTGTTGTCAAAATAAAAAAAAACGTTTTTCGTTTTCAGTGGGGGGTTTCTGGAGGTGACGTCACAAAGAAAGCATGTTTTGGAAATTTTGGCCGGCTCTGGGCCCCAACCCATTGAGCCACTCTTTTGGCTCAAAGTTTTGTTGAAAACTAGGTCAAAATCCGTGTCTATAGAGCCCTGGATTGACTTGCTAACATATTTGTAGCCAAAATTATGGGTCAAAAAACACAGTTTTTGGTCTAATTCAAAGCTTTTCAGAAAAGGCATAATTTGCCTTTCCAGGGCAAACTTTGGCCAGCCATAACTCGGCAGCAGATTGAGCTAGAGAGCTGTTCAAACCCCGTAATGACTAGTGGCGTTGTGTAGTATAGAATAAAAAATTGTTTAAAAATTTGGTTGGGGGGTTTTGGGCCACTGGCATCATGACAGGGGCATATTTTTTGGTTAATTATGTGATGTCATCATCCGATCCCACAGGCCAATATTTTGGCTACAGTATTTTTGGATTCTAGGGCAGAATACATGTTTTTAAAGCCCTTGCTTGAGTTTCTAGCGTTTCTGGTTCAAAAGTTAGGCCAAAAAACAGCTAATTGGTGAGGAGCTTTTCTCAATACTTTTGGGGGATTTCCCAGATTAATTTTAAGTGTTTTTGGCCCTAATCTTGGAACCAGGAACGCTGAAAACCTGTTTGGACCCTTCAAAGTCCCGAATAGTAACCAAAAAACAGCTAAACTCAAAAAAATTTTATGTCATTTAAATGGCTGCTGCGGGTCTTAAAGGGAGGTCGGGCAAAAATGCTGACGTCAGCAAAAAATAACATAAACATCCTATCATTATATAAGCATTAAAAAAACAGACATCCTAAATTGAAACTTTTTTTTTTATTGCAAACTACATACCTTAATGAGTCTTTAGAGGGTTTGAACAGCTCTCTAGCTTAATCTGATGGCGAGTTATTGCCTGCGGTGAAATGCCCCTCAGAGTGACTTTTGAGGGAGCAAAATTTTGTTAATTTTTAGTTTATGAGCCATAATTTTCGCTCCCGATATGCTAGAAAGTCAATCAAAGGCTCTATAGATGCAGATTTTGACCTAGTTTTCAACTAACCTTTGAATCCAAAAGTGGCCCATTGGGACAGTGCCAAGGACCAGGCAAAGATGGTCAAAATAACGCAAAAACACCCCTACTTGTGACGTTCCCCCCAGAAAAACTCAAAACGAAAGTTTTTTTTTTCGATTTTGACTACAAGACTTCCTAAATCCGTAGAGGGTTTGAACAGCTCTCTAGCTCAATCGCCTGGCGAGTTATAGGATTGCAGAGCTCTGCAAGAAAAGTGGCGCATGCGGGACTGAAAGGGTTAAGGGTGCAAATTACTGTCTCACACCTTGTGAATTAGTAGTGTATTAATGATGCATACAGAAGTTGATGTAAAGAAAATCAATGCAAAAAAGTTTGCAGCAATCTACATATAAAAGAAACAAGGCCATGAGCATAAGTCTGCTCGTGTCCCTCAAAAATGCTTTGTTGAACCCCTAATGGAGCCACAGGGCCCCTATTATGAAACCCTGGAGTAAATTGATGACCTTTAGAAGTTCTTGCCTAATTTGCACAGTGCACACAGGTTGATTTGTGGCAACAAATGAAATGATCATGAATGATGTTAATATGTCTGCATAATCTTAGAGTTTGATTCATGTCATGTAATGAGGTCAGGGTCTTGGGATTTGCAAGGTCATTGTTATTTATTCATAACCAGAAATAATGCAATATAATGTGACCGCAAAAATTGGTTGATATTAAATGGGTATACTCTTGGTTTGCTTGACATCCATGTTGCTTAAAAGTGCGTTCTAAAATTACTGAAACGTATGTTAGTTAGCTGGTGTCCACAAAATAGCAAAAATTGGTATGTGTTTTTATGTTTTGACAGGTTGTATATATGTTGTGGAATGCAATCAATGATCCATTGTTTGGATACTTTCAAGATAATTCTAGCTGGTCTTTTTGTCGAAGCCGTAAGAAAGCCATATATTATGGGGCACCAATTTGGGCTATTACTTTCCTTTTGCCTTGGTTTAAGTGGGGAAACTATGAAGGTAGGTGAAATTATTTGCACAGTCATACTTTAATCATTAAAGTTCTTTTATAGTTCAAGGATAATTGTTTTTCAGTATGCGTTAAGATCTCAGTGATTTATCCTAATTTGTAGAACTGTTGTAAAAATTTTGTAGCATTGACTTTCACCGATTGATACTACAGCCTACAGATGTGCTCAATGCAATAATTGTCAATAACTGAATTCTATACACATTTGTATTGGCATTAGATATCTTGTTTATGGTAGAAATACGAAGCTCTGTCTATATTCATTTGAAAACATTTCTGTTTCTTTCTGTAAATTACTAACATGAGGTTGTAAATCACTGCAGTATCAATTGGACCATGAATGTTTTGCACAGGCAGTAATGCTGTGACTTAGTTATGCAGGGTTCAGATCAGCATCGAAAGGTTATGCCATTCCAAAACTTAAAATTATTTGTTACAGTAATGCAAGATTACTTTAACATGCGGAGATTGATTTTAGGGTGGTGTGCTAGTTGCAGTGAAATCCTGATTCTACTATAACTTTATGAAAATCACGTACTGAATAAAAATTGGCAGTGCTAGTATTTCATTAAAATTTCTTTAATATGAGACTTCTGTACAAAAAACAGTTCTGATTATTTGCCATTAACTTCACTTCCCAATAAATTTGCATTCTGAAATTTTACTGTGTAATTAGGATTTCAAACCTGCTTTTGCAATAGCTCACTGATTAGATATACACAAAGATAACATCTGGTGTTTACTACGAGTCTGTACTCATTTGTTTTTCCCAATGTATGTTGTATGCATGAATGCATTATACCTTTCCAAGTCATTGCATAATGCGTATTTTCAGTAATGCTTGATTTTTGTACTGACTGCATATTTTTAATAGGTGATATATAAGTTTTTTGGAATGGTAAAAAATAATTTTTGTATGATAATGGTGTCAATGGCATGGATATGCACATATTTTTGATTGTTGGCAAATGTGACTTAAACCAGTATTATCGTCGAGGTGAAGAACTATTTTGTGGAGTTTTAGCCAGTGGTCATCGCAGTTAATTGCTCCTCAGTTTTGGTTTTTATTTAGAGACTAATAAATTCAACAATTAAGTCTCATTATTAAGATTCAGAACTACAATTGCCAGAGAACACTCACTTACTATTCAAGAAATTGTACTTGAATAGGTTGTCATTTACATTGTCTTATAAAACCAAAGTAAATGACAAATGCAATATGATACCTCATAAAATTTATTCCTAGTGCAGATGATCAGAATCTATTTTTTTGTTTTTGCTATATACTTAAGAATCCTAACTTTTTTAATGTAGTTTCTATGCTGAATATGCGAGGCTATCAAATGTGTGAATTGCAGTGTGTGACAATTTTGGGGTCAATTCTAGTATAGTGAGTTGGGTAGACAGTAACTTTTGTAGTTGCTATGAATTGGCTGAAAAGTAAAATAAGATACTTGCCAGATGCTCCATGGTTAGCTGGGATACATTTGATTGTGACGCTCTGTGCATATGATGCTATGCTAACATTTGTTCTTCTTGCACAATGTGCCTTGTTTGCGGAGGTTTCAACACGACAAGAGGACAGGCTGAGGTTAATTAAATATAATCAGGTAAGATTGTTATTTGCAACTTCTTCTTTCATTTAACCTTTTGATGAGATGTTGTTCATATAATGCAGCTCTGATTTAACAAACCAAATTTTTTGAACAGGTGTTATGAAAACAATATTTTGAAACAACTTGAAACTGAAAGACTTTAATTTCCATCGTATGCTTTCACAGGTTGCTTCTGTGATTGGAAGTACTAGTGTTTTTTGGTCAAGCATTATATCTTCCAATATGGAGAACTTTTTTAATTTGAAGCTGTATTGCGTGGTGATTGCTATTCTGGCATATTTCAGCATGAGGTAATTATCTTACCAATATACTGATTGCTCGAAAGCTTACAGTAAACTTAAGAGTTTTTAATGGCAAAGTTTTAGCAATGTTGTTAAGATGATGACATTCGTCATTGTGATTTTGATTCATTTAGGTGTTCTTGGAGGTGCAATTGCTTTCATTTTTTTAGTGATTGAGTGTATAGTTTTGTTGAAGACTCTTGGTCGGCATCGCATGCGCAATGCACCACAAACAGGATGTGTGCTAAGAATAGCACAGACAAATGTGGCGCAAACAAGCAATGAAAGAGTGAGCATGACGTGTGATCTTTATTGTTGCTTGCTGTCACAGCATGAAGCTTTGTGGGCCTTCAGAGCTGCAGAGATCAAAATTTTCAAAGCATTTGCATTATGGCATTGCATAAACAATATTTATGCAATGCCATAATGCAAATGCTTTAAAAATTTTGTTTATTAAACATGACAAGCAACCAGACCTTTGATCTCTGTTGGTCCTGTCATTACAAAATTGCTGTCTAAGAGTATGATTTCAAATTATATAATATCTTCTTTCCCTTCCAACTGCAGTATTTTGAATGCAAAAGCATGCTCTAAGACAGGCTGTAAATTTTATGCGGCCATACCTTGACAAAAATTCTCTGCTGTAGAGTTGTAAATGGGCCTCATTTTGAAGTCTGAACCTGACCCGAGCTCAAAATCACAAGCCCGAGTCTGACATATATTTTTGAAGCCTGATTTAGGCTCGAAAGCCCAATTTGCCCAGTGAATTAAGATATATGCAACTGCAGGGTATTGGTGGCGTGGCAAACTAAAATGACTAGATAATGCACAGTTAATCATTTTTATTGAAGATTTAATCAACTTTTATTGAAGATTTAATAAGTAACTGACAACAAAAGTATTCGTCATTGTGAAAAAAGTTTATATGTGGGGCTGAAATAGGCCTGAAACATTTTGACAAACTTAAGCCCGAACTTGGCTCGACCCAAAAAGCCCGGGCTGCTGTATGAGGATACATATTAGACAGACGGCCAAACAGACATGTGGGAGTAGGCTAGGTTCAGTCTGTTGAAGCTGAACAAAAGCAATGCAAAAAAACATCTTGAACTCACTGGTGGCCGTAATTTATAAAAATAAACGTAATGTGGCTGGCAATAGCGGAAGGTTATGAACCCCTGCTCTAGGAGCAGTCCTGCAACAAACACAGGAATATATTTTGAAACTTGGGATTTTCAGTGCTTTGTTTTGTCATGTTGTGCAGATTTTCCAGCTTAAATGTTTCTACCAAATATGAACAGAAAGAAATTGGAGCTACATCTGAATCACTATTGGCAGATTCAGAAAATGAGAATATGACCATGTCTGCTGCATATTCCACTACCAAGCAGATAATATCAAACAAAAATTTTCTGTCATTTGTCATTATGAACTTTTTTCAGGTAATTAGCATCTTCAAACATGGCTGGCTCTCATTTTATGTGAGAATGATGTTAACCAAGTCAAAAGTAAATTTATTTGTGTATTTCATGTCCAAGTGGTGGAGCAATATAAACAATGCCTGAAATTGTATAACGAACAGCTGGTCCGATTGTTGGAGCAGATATACAGGCGATTGCACTGTGTCTATGGGACAAAAGATTGTGTGTCCAAAAGTCTAAGACGATGGTGATAAATCCATTAAGTTCAGATGACAGTTGCCATCAAATCATACATGGTTGCAATAAAAAGGACTGAAATTTTGCATCAGATACGATTTGTAGCAAACGACCACTTGTCTGATATGTAAACCTCATGTTTTTGCGATGAGTAGTTGTTTACAAAAGCAGGCATTCAACCACTACTTTGTACTCACTGGCGGAGTCAGTTAAACGTATTTTTCAATATTAGTCTAGAGATTCGTCGCTTTGTTCCGTGTGAGATACGTTACGTTCCAGTGATATCTTTCTTTCTGCCAGGTTTTCCATACCACATTTTGTTCCAATTTCCTTCTTATATTTGCGAACCAGTTGATTCCTGATGGCGTGCTGCCTTCTTTTTGCAAGAGCATCTTGTACGGAGCATCGTTTGTTTTACCACCGGTGAATATTGAATTGTGCTAAGCATTACAAAGTTACGTGAATCTCGCATTGTGCATCGGGTTTACTGCAGAAGCAAAACATAAGCGCTTGTTTGTCGTAGGCATCCAATTTTACCATCAAAGTGTTGACGCAAACCACTTGCAAACATCACAGTCTTCAGCAGAATCAAGCTGTTATTATTAAAAAGCGGCAAACGCATGCAAACCATAACTGCGGTGAATGTTGCCTCAACATGCGGTGCATCCATCATGTTTGACAGTTTGTTAACATTGACATGGTTGTCGAACATTTGTAGCATTGTGATTGTTTTTGTAAATTGGAGAAATGAGCGACATTACTTCGACTGTGGTCTCCTGGAGAAGGTTTTGTTAAACTTACTAGAACAGGGGTTCCCAAGCGGGGGTACATGTACCCCTAGTGGTACATTTGCCTATCTGAAGGGGTACATTTATTTATTTCCAACACATATTGTAGCACTCAGGAGGAGGACCTGGTTTCAACTAAGACAGAGCCTGTTACTCAAAAAATCCTGCTTCCAAAAAGTTGCAAGTAGTCAAAAAACGTGTTGTATTCTCCTCGCGACAGTAAATCCCGATAGAGCACGGGTTTCTCGGCACAGGCCAGTCGATGTACATCCTGTCAAAAAATTAAAGAAACCGAGCTTTCAGAAAATTTACCGCACCAATACGAAACGATTACAATTAAATTCCTGGCAAATAAAACAAAATTAATCAGAAACGAAAACACCTTATAACAAGCTAAATGAAATTCGATTCCACCTAACAATGCGGTATCGCAGTCCAAAAGCCAAGTGAACGTGTCGACCTGAGACAAACGGCTTTCCACATCAGAACGCGGGCGTCGGTCTAATATAGCATTTTACAAAAATTTTGCAAAGGTGTTGCCAAAAAAATGGAATATTAGATATTTGTCTGCAGAGGAAAGTTTTTCAGCATGTAAAAGCCAAAAGGCCAAATGAATATTTTAAGGCCAACCAACTTGAGACAAGGTCAAAAAAATTTTTTGGTTTAACCATCTTAAACAAGGCCAGATTTCTGAAATTTGGCCTGAAAAGGCAACCCTGCTCTACATCAAGGTTTCAAACATGTGAAATCGGTGCACTTTGTCGCGAAATGTCACGCCGTAAACTTTTAGCAAAAATCCCATGCCTGCCGCTTATATTTAAGATAGCATTCTTTCGGTCGTTACACAAGATTCATTACCATATGTGAGGATCGGGAAAAAAGACCGCTTCAAAAATTGACAGCTTTGTGGTGTTTGAAAGATTCCGTTTTGTGACCACGGAACGACAAAGCCCAGTACTGTTTTGTTTGCTTTACCAATCCGTCTATCAATATCCTTGTTTCGCCTTCCGGCAATCGTGTCTGCCATCCCGAGGTACTTGGGTTTCTCAACCTGCACACACTGACCTGAATTTCTGGAAATACATAATGTTTCAGTCTTTTTAGTGCTATTTCATGCCCGCTTGATCGTATGCAGCTGAAAACCGATCAAATGCAAGCTGAAGACACTGATCAGAATCTGCATGCAGTGCCAAATAATCCGCTCTGCGTTTAGCAGCATAATTTTCCATATGCAATTTGCGAATGCTTGACAAACAAATTCACAGATTTTATTCAAATTGTGTGATATACGTTGGTCGTACAATCTAATTTTGTCAGCCCTTGTTTTAATTGTCCCAACAGCGTATGTCTCAACGAATTTTTTTTTAAAGTTTCTTACTAGTTAGTCGTGTTAACGTAGGTACAAAGCAGTTTCCATGGATAGATGCCACCCATGTGTTAAATGTATCGATTGGTCGAGACCATTTCGTCGCCAATGAATGTACGACAGCGAACGTTCGTTAAACTCATTTTGTCACGTGGTAGCATCGGCAGCACCAGCGTTGCTCAATCCATGGCGCTAACGTCGTTGCCGATACTGGTACCTGACATACCTGACAGCGGCACACTGTCGGCGGTCAGCTGCCACGTTCACTTATGCATATTGTATGTTCACTATTGAACATTTCACCTGTTTTTTGGTGTATGCTCACAATTTTAAATTGCCCATGCGCAGTTAAATGCAGAAGTGTTTCAGTTAGTCAGTATTTATTTTTCGCTTCTAGAATACATGTAAAAAACAATTATCGTTTGCATGATATATCCAATCGTGGCTCACTTTTTCAATCATAGACTGAATTTCTTTTAAATTACCAAACAAAACTAATACAATTAGGCAGGCGCGGATTTACCATTAGGCTAAAAAGGCGTAAGCCTAGGGGCCCCAATTTTGGGGGGCCCAAAACTTTTGGGAGTAAGGAGAATTTCCAGCATTTTTTAAGCAATTATATTAGTACTTTTGTTTTGGTTCAACGCACATTTTTTACTATGCCGCTAACAACAGATATCTATAGAACAGGCTCTCCAAACTTTTTTATCCGAGGGCCACATAAGCTATTACACAACAGTTCGAGTGCCAGACATCTTTACGTAATGGAATTGTTTCGGGATATGTGACATTCCACCAAATCGAAAAGCTTTTCGTCAATTAATTTTTCATTATTGACAAAAGTATTCGCGGGCCGGATTTAGCCGTGGGCCACAGTTTGGATACCCTCCTGGAAGAATGAGCTCGAATGATTGAAGTGAATAACGATGACCATTCCTTTTTCATGGTGCTGAGAATTGGTTATTGTTACGTATAACGTGTGTAACAAAATGCCTGAATCCATTTTTCAGATTACACAAGGCCAGTGAGGTACTTTCGTTCAGCTTGCGTCTATCTCTTGTTGCTTTTTACGGGTAATATACGAAGTAAAGGCAAGACTAGCCTGCACGGTAGCTACAGCTGCAGATAGTCAACGACACAGAATGCAGTGACGTATCTATGCGAAATGGCGCCGATAGCAAAGTTAAAGTGTGCACCCTTTCTAATAATTTATGTATTATATGTATAGGCACAATTTTTACGAAACCATTGAGAAAATAGACGTTTTAAAACGGAAAATATTGTATTTATTTTCGCTTTAAAATTTTCAGCAAATAAAATATAAATTATCCATAAGGACCATAACATTCTTCTATACTCATTTATTTTTCTTGTGAAGAATATCAAAATATTCAAATAATAACGATATCATAATTTATAGACCTACATAGCGTTACTTGACAAAATTGTATATCTTACAAAAAAATCAAACATATTTGAACTGCAAACGAAAATTTCTTTCAAAATGAAACACATTTAATTTGGATTGTACAATAAATTATTTAATGCAAGTCATGTATCACTTGTGTTCTAAAAACACAATTCCATCGAAACATTAATATATCCAGCCTTTTCCGGTTAAAGTACACAAAAATGCTCCTTTCCCCATCAAATCTAGATCACACAATCTGCCCTGACTTACTCTTAGTCATTGAGGCTCGGAAGTATGAAAGGACCGGTTTCAGTTTACCTGTTGCCCAGCCAAGAATGTTATTCGGGAGGGCCCAGTCAATGACGTTGTCAGTCACTGACGTCGTTTTCAGATCGACTCTTCCTTGGTAGATGATGAAATGGATGCCGATTTTGCATATTTGACCTAAGGTAACCTCGAGCAATGAAAACGCTGGAAACACTGCTCGTTTCTGCGACAGCGTAGGGTCGGAGGGAATTTCGTGCTGTACTCGAGTGATTCCATTATAAACCTTAAACATAACCCCTAAACCTAAAGCCCAAACGTAAAGCAAAACCGAAAATATTAAAAGTGTGGACACTCGTGCAACAACTACTACCAAAACGAAAGTCGTAAAGCTGAGAGCCGAACCGAAAAGCATTGGCATACGAGCCCTTAAACATATCTGTTAGCAAGGGCGTACGCAAGGGGGGGTTGGGGTTAAACTTCCCCTTGAGCTTGTGATATTTTACAAAAACTTTATTACCTGCGCAAAGGAAATTAATTGTTTTCGCATACTTTTGCTTGTTAATTTGTCGATTTAATGCAAATACCACGGAATTAATTTGCATGCAAATTTTAAGGAACATTGTAAATGGGCCAAAACGTAATAATTAGGATTTGGTGGGAATTTCTGGGGTTATCGTCTGCATCCAGAAACCATCTCACCACTTTTTGCAGACTTTCATCCACTACGCATGTTTAGGATTGTGTTCCGTGATAGTTCACGTCATCGGAAACAATTGTCTTTGTTTTGTCTGCTATGGTTGAGCAGCGCAAGTGCTGACCGCATTGGCTACATTACCAATTTCTGTAGCATGAAAAAACTGTTGCACGAGCTCAAAAACAGCAGTTGTTAAAATAGAAGCATTCAGGCATTTGATAATGTCTCATCAGGGAGAAAGGAAAACTAAAAATTTTCTGGACTTCTGTACATAACAAAAAATCGAAAGTTTATTTGCGTACTTTATGCGCATTCTCAATTCTTGTGTAGTTTAGCAAGATTCAATCTTGCAAACCGTGGTGTGCGTCAGACAGTTCAGCCGCACACTTTCTATGCTCGACTGCTCGTTTTCAACAAGGCATTAGCGCAGCCTCATTTTGCAGGTGTGAATTGTTCTGACGCAGTGATGAATGTGTTTTACTCCACTGTTTTAACGCGCATCCTGATATTTTTGCAGTTATGAACTGCTGTGTCGAAGCGTTGAGTGTATTTTCCTCCGATATCCTAACCTGGAATGCTGATA
>JGI24021J15306_10008993_pt1 | contig 12332 bp, 7 predicted proteins | sample Ectturendosymbi1_FD_15306 | JGI IMG/M metagenome (IMG submission 15306)
TGAACACAGATATCTTGGCAGGTAATGCAGCGAGGCAGTGACACTGCTGATAGCGGTAAACAGGTCCGTAACCAGCTTGGGACACCAGGGGTGGCGAAGAGTTTTCTGAGAGGGGCCCAAATTTTTTAAACTATGTCCAATAGTTTTCAACTATGCTCAACACATTTTTCCACGGGGGCAAAAATTTTGTAGGGGGGCTTCGCTCCCCCTGGTTATGGGCCTGGCGGTAAACCACGTATAGTTTTATACTGTGTGAAAAGAAGCATGAGTAAATCTGTACCAGTGCTTCCACAAGTTTGAAAAATCCGTTGTTAGTGTGAGACTGTGGTCAACGTGCCCGAGTGCATCACTTAATCAAACGACTCTTATGCAAGCTTCTTTTCACACAGTATAAAAATACGTGGCTTGTTAGAATAGGTCTATGCAGACTTGTGGGAATACCTGTACATCTTTTAAGGTTTAGTTCTGCCTTTTTAGTGAGCACTAAGTACAAAGCGATATTGGTAATGGTAATGGTCTATTGTTTCATATGACTCAGCTAATAAAGAGAAGCAATACAAAAAGGAATCGCAAAATAAGCAAGCTAACTGTCAGTGAACATAAACTAACTGTCAGTGACCATTATTTGCTGTGGCGAGTTTTGGCAAATTCATCTGGTTCGTTATTAAGCCTGCGTGGTGTTCTAACTTCAGTAAGTTGTCCGATAGTCTTGTCAATATATACTTCTCATTGCTTGAAAAATTTTGCGAGAGTGTCTAACTTCCTTGTTTTTTCACCGCCCATGTTGTTCTGGCCGTTGATTATTTTTAAATTATGACTTAATTGTAGAAAGTGCTCGAAAAAATGGATATTAGGCAGTTTATGAAAAGAATAATCATTTCTGATAGCCGAAGTGTAGAAAACATTTGAGACAAAAGATTGAGAATTGAGGTTCAACCAGCACAGACTAATGGATAGAAAGGATAAAGCGTTTTGTGAACGTCCATTCCATTTGCATTGCATGGTCAGCAACCTGAAAACGATAAGCAAAATTGCGACGTTGCCACCCTGGAATTACTTCTGCAGACGCCAATGGATGCACTGATTTCGATCTAATTCTTGGGTCACTAAGCGCGGTGCTGTTTGGTTCAATTCTTGTAAGTCACTCAAAAACGATGAATTCCAAAGTTGTCAGTTTTCTTAACCTACAGTATATACTAGATGCAGTAATCAAAAAGCTCTGCATATTTGACGCGTGGTGAACAGCCTAAAAACATAATAAAACAGTAAAGGGATGTTTTGACAATCAAGCGCGAGGCCCCCAAAAGCGCGAGGCCCCGGGCATTTGCCCGGTTTGCCCAATAGTTAATCCGGCCCTTCCCTCACCACAATCATATCTAAACACATCGTTTACCCTTGCGTTAGGTTTTCAGACTAAGGTTCTCGCCTAAATTCATCAAAATGAGAGCAACACCTTTTCTAAGCTTTTCTTGTTGAAATGATTTTTTCTATGACTGCAAATGTTCAGTATACGGTTGAACAAAGGAGACTTTTACGAAACTCACACTGCCTATCGGCCAGCTCTGATTCATTCTACTTGCAGTTCAAACCGACAATCTGAGCTCAAAGTTACTCACGCAAACACCAACTGCACTACCAGCTTCAAGAATGTCATTTTCCGACACCATTACGTACTGCAGAAATACAGCAGTTCTATTGAAACTGAACGACCGTTGGCGCAATTTGGTGGGGGACACGGGGGACGTGTTTTTTTTCACAAACACATTCGGAACATAGTTTCGCCATTTTCCATCAACAGTGTGATCGCATTTCTTTTATTGTTCCGCATTGCTGCTGTTACACTGCCGTTGCCCCATCTCCTGTTTTGAGACGAAAGAGCACATAATTAAACCAAACTGAAGTGAGTGGAACTGCAACAACAAAAAACGTGTGAAACAAAAATTAATCGGCTGCAACTTGTCCGTTAGATGTAGCTGTGCATCAANAGCTTCCAAAACCTTCGCCTTTATGGCTCGGTTAGAGATTTATCGTTGAGTATTTGACAAGCAAGGCATGACTTACATGAAGAAAATGATTTACTGTACATCTGATACTTTGAAATACGCAGGTTTATTAAAAATGCGGGATTGTAGCAATACGGAATTGAAGATTTAACTACACCAGATAATCACTTCACGTGGTACGTATGTACAAAATCATTTGATAAAGTGTTCATGCAGAAACATATCACAAAAACAAATTGGTTTTCACAATAACAGATTTGGTGCAGCACAGGTCTTGTTCAAATTGACATACTTGACAGAATATTTTCCGTTAGAGTTCAGTCTCAAAATTTTCCGAGAAAACAAGCTCCCGTTTGAAATCAAAGCTGCATTTTAGGTCATCCACAGATGACACCATATATTTTATTGGATACAATCAGCTCTTAATCAACATAAGAAGGTCTGTGGCAAAGATGTTTTTGGCGATATTCTTACGCGCAAGTAGAAAAACGAAGAACAATAAAAACGAGAAGGATTGAATGTCTACACACTTTTAAATGATATATTTAAAAATGCTGTAATTCTTAGATTTTGTTTTTAAGGCTTTTTACGCCGATATGATTTGTCCCGGATGTGCGTGCGGCTTACCTGTCTTTATGGCAATAGTTATCAGGGGCGGATCCAGCCAGTAAGGTTGGGGGGTCGATTTCAGTAATAACTGGTAGTCAATCAAGTTTCAAAACGGTTTCGCTACTGTAAAAGAGATTTATTCACAACACTGCTGTGACGAAACAATGGACGACAAAATGGCCTTACATCGCGAATGTTGTTTTCCGAATTGCACAAAATTATGGAGAATAAAGTTACTTTTTTAGGCTTTAGGGGGGCGATCGCCACAATCTCCTCCCCCTGATCCGACCCTGATAGTTATTGCAACATCCTTGAAAACTGCAAATCTAAATAGAAGGTTCTTTTCTTGATAAGTATTTAAACTTGAATACGCGTGTGGTTTGCAAAAGATCACTTCAAGTTTGTACTTGGAAATAGGGCTATTGTTAGCAAATCATCGTCTGTTAAAGGTCCGCATAAAACTTTCCTGTAACTTCAAACGTTGCTTCCTGTGGCTTCCAACGAGCAAACCATGATTTAGTATCCTTCTTGACTAATGGTTTACTTTTGTGATGTGACAAATGAAAGGAAACTGGCAATTAAGTAGAACAATACATTAGAACGCACTAGAATGTTATTAGAGAAAACCACCAACTCTTTCGTTTGCTCAGCGTAAGCAGTAAATAAGATTCAGACAAGATTTACCGACAAACCTGAATTTAGAAATTCCAAAACGCTCCTGAAAGAAACATTTGACTGAAAATTCAGGCAAGAACTTCCGTAAATCTAAAATTATTTTTACTTGTTTGTACAGATCTCCATGACAATGAAGCAACTGTGACAAAGGAAGACAAGCTTCAACCTCAAAAATACTCAAAAGTGTTTCGGGCCAAGTCCTCACAAAAAAAAGTGCACCCATCGGCACTTGACGACTATCCGCAAACAGACGGTGCAGAGACTAACTTACCGCAGATTAGATAATGTCTCGCAAGATCGAGCTTTCGTGACAAGCGGCTATTTTGTGGTCGTTTGTTCAGTGGTTCGTGAAGCGATGCGTCACGTGATTTCGCAACAACCCTTTACTCGAGTAACGCCGACTGAGTATGATTAACCGTAGCGCTCCGTGGACTTTTGTGATTAGTGTTTTACTGTCAAACAATCCCTTCGTGTTTTGACGACACATTGTTCCTTTGCTTGCTCAAGGAGCACCACGCTCGGTAAGCTTCGCCGGTGAATCATTCGCTGTGCAAACAGTGTAGTTGGATCAACGGCCAAAGCTTCTACTTACATACTATGTCAGGATCGACTGGTAGCGTTCTGCGAAGACCGACGCGGCCTTCACGCGAAGGATTTTGGAATTTCTATTTCGGCTGATGAGCTGTTCTGAAAGATATCTCTCGAGTGTTTTCGACATGTGAGTTTTGCGACAGAGGTCACAACCCGAGGTTGGCTTGGCTGTAAACGGCGTTAAAGACTTGGAAACAACAAGCTGTTATTTGCAACGTAATGTTTTCTATACTTTCTTAGCGCCTTTTCCAGTCCAGGATTTGTTTTCCGATTTTAATAATTGAAAGTCTTTTACATCAAAAACAAATTTCTCTTCTCCTTTCACCACACGCGTGGATCTTCAACCAGCGCCTTGTCAGCAATTAAAGCTGACCTCACGATTGGGTTGCTAATAAATAGGAAATACAGATTGGCTTGTGACAAACCGTACGATTAGTTGCTTCGATCCTTCAGCAAAACATAAACGTCATTTACCACCTAACCAAAAACTTGTTCAAAATGCTAACATCATCCATTCAAAATTTTAGTGCAAGTTTTTGTATAGGACACATTTTTCTAATGATCTGCTCTTTTCGGTAGAGCTTGTCCTTAAACCGGGCCATGCTCAATTTTAAACGGTTTAATGCAGTGGTTTAGACGGGTATACGGCGCCAATGTGTGCGCCGGATATTTCACAAAAGTACACTGCAAAATGGCGTACCAAGAATGTAGGTGAAGCTGAAAGAACATGATTTGGTGAAATTTAAGGAATCAATATACAATTTTGATGACTCCTCGAGTCAGTTTTTAAATAGAGCACTTTTTTGCCCTTCACTTCATATTCAGTCAAATTATGAAGTGGATCATGGTGAGTCGTACGATATTTTGAAAACGAAAGTGGGACGTCGAACAAAAAGGTTAGGAAAGCCTACTAGTAGTGGGTGAGGTAACAAATGTTTTTTTTAAAAACGATCGAAGGGGAAGAAACGTTAAAAAGCGCTGACCTAATCAAAATCGCTGAGCTTTGCGTGATAGATACTGGGTGCTAACCTGTCACAAAAGAAGCTTGAAAGTCTTTGCTTAGCAATAAAAAATCAAGTCTCCATTAGGTTTAAGCTTTGATATGCTTTGAGCCTCTCGCCTAGCTTGAAATATCCTCTTTGATCCCCTTTGAGCTTTGAGCCCTTGAAAAAAATGGGGCTTTGGGCCCCTCGCCCAGCTTGAAAAAAATGTATCTAGCCTGGTAACAGATGTAGCTTACCGTCCTATTTGTCCCTGAAGACGCGTTATGCGTTAAACCATTTCGTAAACTGCACATGCTTTTGAAAAAGGTTTCGATTTTGACACTGTTCTATGACACTATATGCATAGATATTGTTCGCACATTTTACCCATTTAGATTAAATTACGGAAAGCAACAATCACCCATAACAGCACGTTTTTATACGAACACATATTACAGGAAAAAAAGACTGACTTTTTGCGAAAGCAATCATGAAATCCTGAAAATAGTGAACACGTCGCTTCAAAATTTGAAAAATGAAACTCAGATAATGATATTTCTAATCATTGTGTGTTGATGGGGCAAACATCATAAACTCATGGCTGATGACTAAAGCCCACAGGTTCATAACAACAAAAACGAATGCAAACACGCATTAACGCATATTGCAAGACACCAAAAACATAGACGCTTTTCCACATTTACTCGCTCAACTTTTGAAAAAATACTCAGTTTCATTAGACCTTGAAAGCAGCTCAGTCAGTTTGAAACCGAGGAAGGACTGGAAGGGCTTTGTAGAGGTCAGCGTCACGCACAAAAGATTTCCAATCGGCCAGGCCCCCGAATGGTGCCAGCAAGTCGGCTCCTATCGGCTTAGTGGTTCTACCTCAAGTAGACGTAAGTGGATACAATTCGAAAGCCCAGTCAGCTGGCTAGTCAGCCTCACTTACCGGTTCGTACGTCACTTTACGGTTAGAAACGGATTTTCGAGGCGTCAAGTAGCCTGATATACATGGCCTTGCCGTACTTAATAACCAACCTTCTGCGTTCGATTTGGCGTCTTTTTTCTGCTGTGTAATGGTCGTTACTAAGAGTCCGAAATTTAAGCGCAGCTCCTTTTTTGGCACAAAAGAGGGTAGTTTTTTATAACAACAACAGTTCGGCCAACGTCAGGAACAACTGACACTAGCAAAGCACCCATTTTCACGTGCAGTAGCGGGGAACCCTAACCTTTTCATTTCAGACTGCGTATTGGGTAGCTGTCCCCTTTAATCTTTATAACAGTGGTTTGTTGGGTAAAACTTGAACAAATGCGAAACATCAATGCATATTAGGGGTATGATCAACTGCCTTTTCACAAAATTTTCTCAGAACTTGAGAAAGATATTTGGATGACCTTTTTCGGACATGTGAGGACTTTTTGCAGATACAAAATTCCTGGTACATACTCGTATATTGATGGAGCAAAAATGTTGTGTTAACCAAAAAAATTTTGGGTAACGTTTTTGCGTGTTGGGCGAAAATTGTGCGTCCCCCACCCCGAGGCAAACTCCGGTTTGACACAAGTATGCGGCATTTTCAACCTTTTCCTTGTTTTTTCCGGACTCTGGATATAATAAAATTCTACTATTGTCATCTGTAATTTGGAACAAAATGCAGAAGCAAAGAATATTATAATAAGATTATTTCAACAACTACTAGTACAGTTTACAAGCGCTTCACAATGAATACCTGCAAGCTAAATCGTAATTACCTTATTTTGATGGGTCACTAACATCACAAGCAATTGAGTTTGATTCTACTATTCTCTGCGCGTTTAAGCCTGAAACATCTTTCTTACCAAACATTTTAAAACTTCTGAAAACTTCTCAGGGATCCTTTACGGAGTTGAATAACATAGATGCAAAACCTCGTGGTGTTAGTCCAAATATACACATCATTTGAAACGCGCAGCTTGCAAATACCATCAAATGCACAGCACAGCAATTTTGGGAGATTTTTCCGTGAATGAACTTGTTCCTGAACATTTCGTCTTTTTTCTTACAGCTTCAAAAGCGCAAATTTTACTCTATTTCCAATGCTCTCATATTAAACTTTTTCTAGAACTGCTGTTTATGCTCTATGCGGTCTCATCTACATGTAACACCATTTGCATGTGTGAAATGTGTGAAAGGAATAAGACTTTAGTAGAACCAGGTACATAGACCCAGTGACTGGACATGGTTAATTTCGTTCGTCAAGTTTAACGGTTGCTACCGAACGCTTAGCTTTCATACGAAACGGTGAACTCTCCTGTCATCAGATTAGTATCGATAGCTCGAATAATCCCACCTTTCGCCAGCGATGCACGTTCAGTAACCCGGTGAGAAATTAGGCACACAATATATTTGGAGGTGTTAGCATAATAACAATACTAGCAGTAGCTGGTGAACGTGACTATTGCAGCAATTCTCAGTGTTTTTCCATTAACAAAAACTTTCTGGTTAAAATGGTAGAAAAAAGTTCAATTTTCACGATCTTGTGTCAGGAATAATGTTTCGATGGGCTAAAGAAATCAGCAAAATCGATTGATGGGTCATCAATGACGATTTTTTCATCTGAAAGAAAGCATCGTTCCGTTCAGGAGTCCACGGAAAAACATGTTTTTTACCTGACGTAGCATCGTGTTTCATCTTGTTTCAGGCTCCACGAAGCATAAATAAACAGGGTGAGACTATAAGATTAGGTCTCTGTTGTGTCAGTTTGCACGGGAGCAAAGGCACTGATGAAACGGTTAGTTTACAGAATTGCAGTCGGTCGCGTAAATATTTCAAGAATCACCAACAGGTAAAATGGCCCTCAAAAAATCACAGAAGTTTCATTTGTACTTTTTGAAAGCACTGTAATAAGCGGCTAATTTTATGCACAGAAATATGCGAGTGATTTTGTGAAAATGAGGCTAAGATAACTTAATTTTTGCTTGAGAATTGGGCAAAACATACACTTTTTCCAGGTTTGGGTTAACCAGGCATGTGAAGACTCTAGTCGTATTTTTGCATGATTGAAAATGGTTGGAGTCTTTTTTTGTTAAAAGAATGATTTAAGTCGACTCTAGCCTCTACTTGTAGAGCGAAATGACTTGATCAGTTTGGGACGGGTAATGACTCATCAAATCATTTTGGAAGCGAGGGATTTTTTGCACTTCACTTCCTGCAGAGAAATTTTTCCACTATTTTTGGTAAACAATTCAGCGCTTGTGTTGTATGTGTGTGTTTGCGTGTGTATGTGGCAGAACCTCTACAAGAGGTGATGAAACGCTTTGAAAAAATTCAAAAGTAATTCCGGGAAAGAGTATTTTTGAGTTGCTCAGTCATCAGTAGACTGCAATTCGCATCTTCCAAAGAGTTCCAACGAAAGTTGTGGTCAATACGTTGGGTCCAGATTCCGCTGCAGCGGCTGCCAGTGCAGAAAAACATTCTCCACCTACGTACCAGTTATCCATACCAGTACTGTAGAAAAAGGCTGTTTTGATCCGTAGTTGGAGCCCTACAGGGCGTTACCACTCCGGGCAAGAGTAGACCTGGGAAAATGATGGCTAAATGTTATTCCAGTTCCCAAAAACTGCATAAATCTCGAATTGCAATGCCAACACCAGTTGCAATTTAACGTCCTGCCCAATTCAGCGACTTTAAATGTCGTAAGTGATGTCAATCAAATGAACGTCAGCGTTGCCTGTGTTACCAGTTGGTTTATGTAAGAATCATATACAAATAAGCGTCCAAAAACTTACAAATACTTTTACACGCAATTCGCTCTTAGAGGACAATGCTTTTTAGTCTCTCGGTTTCAAGGTTCAAGGCTAATTTCATATCTTGTTAGAGTAAACATTAACGTATTTAGTATCTTCATATAGATTGAAAGAAGTTGTCAAACCATTGGAGTTGGCCCACATAATGAACTATGACACCTTCTTTGATAGTATCATATTCCACGATACCTCACAAACTTTTCACTTGGCGGTCCTGTAACTGGGAACAAAACTTTTCACTTTGCTGTTACACGCCTGTATGTCACACCAACGTGGCCTAACTGGTTCACAAATTTCAATGAAATGTAAAAATTGCATTTACTAGATTCTATTTCAGGTGATTCTAAATGGTAAGAGTGACGATAGGTTAGTGGAAGAGTGTACTGTACGCCTCTCAGTGGTAAGGTTTTTAGTTCGATCCACGGTCCCTGAGGGAAATGTTGTAGCGCTCCATAGGCAAGATCGTTAACCTCAACCGCCTCAACAAGAAGAAATTTAAGGCTTCGGCTTCCTGTCTATTGCTGTCATGTAAATCATAATAAAACAGAAAAAGCAACCTAACAGTTGCGATTGATGGTATCGAAGAAGCACAGATGTCCGAATAAACACGTTTTTTACAAAGGGCTAGGTCTCTATGGCATATTTGGCGAGATCTAGGACGTGGAAATTAAGTAGAAACGGAAATGTTTTAATCGTTAATAATCCGTTCATTACCGTTTACATTCCGTGCCCTGGACCAAGTGCTCGACCTAAGCGCGAGATACAGTACACTGTCTAAAGCAGTGGTTCCCAATGAGGAGTGAACGCCACACAGGGGGGAAATTTGATTTTTCAGGGGGGAATTGAGGCCGACTGACGAGGTCTAGGTCCAAATTTTCGAATTTAATTTTTTATTTCATTTTTCCATTTCGTGGATGCTATGTTCTTTGGAAGCTTGTTCAAACCAAGGTATGGGCGTTTCAAGCTTCTTAGCTGAATCGGAGGTCACTTTTTTAATCATAAGATTTATATATCATCAACTGGGGCGAATCAAGATTTTGAAGGTGATTAGGTGGGGCATGGGCAAAAAAAGGTTGGGAATCAATAAAGTGAAGTGCTCAACATACGCGTTTTCTAAAAATTAGGTGGTTATTTTCCAGGTCGGGACACAGCGATCTTGCTCCACAGCCCTTGGCCATTAATTTGTATCGTACTTACTGCAATAACGACATTTGTAATAACGCGTTTCGTAAAAGTTTTTGAATGCTTTTAATATTTCTGTTGAAGCACCTTAATTTTGTAACGAGATGATTGCATTTAGAAAATTCATTTACTCATTGTCTTTTTGCGCGCGGAAATGGAGTGTCGTCAGAACTGTTGCGCACACGCGGCCGTGATCCAAGAGCTAGCGCGGAGCCATGTTGTGGAAGTGCTGTGCTGCGTGTAACTGATTTAACTTACAACAACACAGTTACACCGACAATGCGAGTGTGAAAGGCGATGACAAGTTGCTCGCGTGCTGTCACGTAATTCCACTCGGCGTTAAGCTGGCAGTTGCCCAGAGGCCTCACGTGCTGTTTGTCGCAACAGTGCGAAATAACCTTGCCCAGTGCGCAAACAGCAGGTGTCAGGCGACTTCCACTTGTCCCGTACCGCACAGTGACCAGCGATGTAACAAAATTACAAGTTATTTTTAGAGTAAGCCCAGCAAATCGGATTCAGATTACTTCATTAGTTTTGAGAGACACTCATCTTGAGGGAGAAGTGCAAACTATTGGCAAACTGTTTGGGTTCGCGATCGGATTTGACTTAATTTGCGGTCGAGTTACCGCCGTTAATTGTTATGTTTCAGATCCCTTAACGAGGCAGCTACCCCACTTTATAACGCGTACAGCGGAAACGTCAATTTTTATGGAGGAAATTTCTCCTGTCGCAAACATCTTCATACTGACCACAGGCGCTGTTGCTAGTCAGACATTTGTTGTGTCATGATGTGGTTCATTCCCAATCGCTCGTCCGCCCGTTTCAAGGTTTCACTTCATTACGTAGAACGCGTCGGAAGCCGTCGCTTCTTTTCTCATGGCGTCAGGTGATCCTTCAAGACGTTGCGCTCTCCTGGGACGTACGGTCAACGCCAGCGGAATGCAGCAGTATTCCAAGCGCTTGATCGGAGGTAGACTTGCAGATATGAGCGGCGCCTGGAGTGCTCACAGGCCACTCAGCACTTAGTTATTTATAATTGCCTTGATATGCACCGCAGCACTGACGTTGTGTTTGCATGCCAGCCGACTATGGCATTTAGCAGCACGAGGAGAAAGTTCCTCCATGGGAGCTACAAATGCGCTAGCCGATTCTTGCCGTTAACATCTACACACGCCTGGGAAATGCTGTGATGGACATGCTGTGATGGACATATTTTTCCTCTGAAAATGCTGTGATGGACATATTTTTCCTCTGAAAATGCTGTGATGGACATATTTTTCCTCTGAGTGCTTACATACGCGAGCGTCCGAATGCAACAGTCTTACAAGTTGTTGAAGGAACCAGTAAAATCGATTATATAAACTTTAGATGTTTGTAAATGAAGCTTAAAAGCAATAGTGTTGCAAAATATTGTATACGATCATAAAAAAAGCTTTTAGAACCGCTGATACACAAATCCAAGTGAGCTCCAGGGCCAAAATAAGACTTGTTTTGAAGGCAAAACGTCAACATAACCAGTTTAAGAGTCGATATCGTCACTGGCCAAACTCCAACAAAACTACCGTGCAGTAAATCAGTGGTTTTGGAAGGAGCGAGAGTATCTCTTTTCTGCGTTGTGCGCTTTCCGTAGCAATTGAAATGTGAGGTCTACTTACCTGGGACCAGTGGTGGGTCGTAGAACAAGTGAACAAAGTATATTTTCCACGTCAAACTGCCGGACATCTGCGAGCACACACTCCATAACGTTTATTTTATTGCAAAAACCACTGAAGACACGAGGGCGTGTGGGGAACACTAGAACGAAGTTAGATTTTGGTTCTCCCAAATGCTGCTCCCCGCGCATATCTGTGTTTTCTCCCTCTTGCAGACGGGTTGCGATTTGCGAGAACGTCAAGACAAAAACTTTGGAAAATTTTTTCAAACTTGCAAAATAATCTGGCAAAATTTGCGAAAAAATGCAACAGTGTTCTTTTAATGTTTCTGACACTTTTTTTCCTATCTCTTAAAGCGTCTCCTTACCCTGCAGTCGATTGCGCTGTTTTCTTAAGTGTGGCATTTTGCATCGATCTGGAAAAAATCTTAACGTCACCCAGGACGTTTCCTGTTCTGCACCCTCCTAGTGGCATCGCTGTCAACATTCCACAGTACATGCTGAAATGCTTAATGGACAATTCGGCTTCAACTGCTGCCTGCATTTCAGTTTGTTTCGGATAGTTTCATATGATCTTCAGTTTTACAAAACCAAATTGTTTTAGGACAATGTTTCTCATCAAATTTATCCCGTCATTCTTGTTTTCTTGCGCTTCAAGCATGTGTAGATCTGCTAGATGTTCGTCTGAAATCGTTGGTAGAACCACAGTTGATTTTCAGAAAAGGCACAGAAGCGAAAATCATNGACAAGATAACAAGGGAAAGCAGATGTTATGCCGATTAGATTCAGAAATCATCGTTTAAATTTTTCAAACAGCAAAAAATACAATTGTTGATCGATTCTGTAGCCAAG
>JGI24021J15306_10008994_pt1 | contig 12332 bp, 8 predicted proteins | sample Ectturendosymbi1_FD_15306 | JGI IMG/M metagenome (IMG submission 15306)
TCAGCACTGCAAGGGGATTGGAATTGATTGCACATAGCAGACTAAACTAAATTAAAACTCGTTTCGCGGGCCGCACACCATTCAATATTGTCACTTCTCCGCGGGCCGCATATTTTTCCTTTGCGGGCCGCATTTGGCCCGCGGGCCGCGGGTTGCACACCCCTGGAGACAATCCCATATCCCTCATATTTATAGGTTGAATTTTTGTATTAAATCAATTGCTTTTGGGCGCCCCAGCGATAATGCGCAATTCATACGACCCGTGATTGTAAATATGTTCCCAGCCCTTGGTCTAGTGGTTCAAGCTTGACTTCGCTCATTACAAAACTAGTCGAAACGCTGTTACTACCCAAGGATGGTTCCTTTTCATCGGTACCTCGCCCTCATTACACGGTTCACTGATTAATCTGATGGTGAACGCAGACTGATACTGACCAATACTAAAGCATGTATCAAATGTTTCGAACCGTTGTGATTTTATCACACGCAAGTCTGGGCTACACTTGCTTTTGCTTGGTTAGAATCCCAGCTCTTGTGAGATCACGAGTCGTGGCTAATGTTTCACCCCGAAATGGGAGTTTCTTGTCGCAAAACTCGCGCTGTCTCCTGTTTGTCCCATGTACGACATGGGGGGAGTTGCTGGTGTTGCTTTTAAGGCCCAGAGCAAGTCCCAGGCTATAAAATCAGTTGCAGCGCGAAATATTGGTGTGATGTGACAACAGCGCGATGAAGCGCACCGAAGACAGCCTGTGCGTTGTGGTCGGATAACTGCAATTGTCATCCACCGGAAACGGCACGCGCCTTCAATGGTTGCTTTTCCTGCCTGAACAGTGGGTCGGCTGCGATTGTGAAATGTGCAATTGCTGCTCAGTGTCGTAACTAGAGGTTTGAGCCAGGGGGGAAAAACGTAGCTAAAAGGGGCCACTAGCCAAAAAACAAAAGGTAAGAAGTGATAGTGAATCCGGATGTAGTGGATTTCTATACCAGCTTTAAAAAAACAAAAACACCCCGAAAAACGCAAAAAAACAACAACCTAAAGAATATTAATTATCAAAATGTCAACTACAGGGGTCCCAGTTTTTACATTCAGCTTGCCAGGNGGGTNNCTCGCCCCCCGTCAGTTACGCCACTGCTGCTGCTGCTAGCGGACACCTGTCAATGCAACTTTGCAGGAACTGGAAAAGCTGTTAGAAGTGAATAGACAGACCTACAAGCTGCTCAGCGATCACTTGTCATTGGACCCATTCTCAGCCATTCTGAGGGAGGCCAACCACAATGTCTCGGCCCCGTACGGGCGCATCACCCTGCATGTCTTCTGGGAGCTGAACTACGATTTCTTGCCCAACTACTGTTACAACGGATCAACAAATAGGTCAGTTCGGTGTGCTTATTACGGATTGTCGTATGTTCGTTGATAAATCGCAGCTTACCTCGAATATGCAAGGGCAGGCAGGATGCACCCCTATTGTCAGAAATGTCCTTTTTTGTGACTTGAGTTCGAACAAGGTTTGTAGTTCAAGATTCTGCGATCTGGAAATATTAGGAACTTGTTTTCTGACTTTCACCAAATTCTGTAAAACCGCCACAGGCGTTCCCTTCACTGTCAAGCACCAAAGAAAGTGAATGACTGTGCTGTTTTAGCAGCAAGGCTTGTGCTTCAGAAACGTCTTTTTGGTCACCAAAAGGCGTATTTTATTGTACAAGTTGGAAAATGTGGTGTACAACCGATGAAACGCTCCAACACCGTCCACGTCTTGGCCAATCATACTGCGAGCCCGGCGTCCGACCAAATCATAGTGCGCCCAAGTGAGGGCCCGGCTTCCGACCAAATCACATGCCCTTTGTCCGCAAAACTGTAACTTTAATCTGTTAAAGTGCTGTGCAAGCAATAAGTCGGCAGACGCTGCCTATGCTGACACAAAGCTGATTGTTTGTAATCAAGCGTGCATGGCAACAGTCGAGTGAATGCTGCAAGACGTCACAAAACGTCTCTTTGTTGTCAGGTTCGTCTTGACCCCGATGACCTTCTCCCAAGAGCTGCAGAGAGACCGGGCTCCGAACGTCGCCCACTACTACTTGTTCGGCTCGAAGCAGCTCAACATCGCCTACAAGGAAATCGCCTGTCAGTTGAGTTTCGCTTTCGGCTGCCGTTGCTGCTTTGTAGAAACCAACAGTTTAAGACAGCGGTTCACAAACGTTTTTCCTACCACGAACGGTCCTTTGTTTCAAACCCCCTGGCTTTAAAAGCAAATTTATTTGTTGGTAAATTTCAGGATCAAACTTTCCATGTTGTAGGGCGCGTAAGGGCTCGCGCCCCCCTGGAAATTTATTGGCTGACCCCCCCATGGGGGAGCGCTCCCCCCCCGGTTAAGCACCACTGGTTTAAGAGGATTACCAAAAATGCGGACGTTGTTGATAGTTGACTCCATCTGTATTTGTGTATCTGTCAGACATTTCTTTACTAGTGAAGTATTTCAAACGCGTTTTTTTTCACAGCATTGTACAGTGGGTTTGTTGGTTACCCCCACTTTTCCAGTATCTGCCGTTTGATTGGTTACCAAGGAATCGCCGTTGTCATCGAAGAGCTACTGAAGATTGTCAAAAGCCTGGTAAGTTTCCGATTATCTATTTGCAGTTAGCAAACAATCTCTTGATGTTTTGATACTTCTTTCATTGTCTTATGATATTTTTGATAGGAATTGCTGGTGACTCAGCATTTTATCGGGCTGAGTCAGCATTTTGAAACACTCATGGGTTGAGAAAATGAAGCTGAGGTGGCGTTCGGCATAAGTGCGAATGCCGGTTGTCTTGCTCTTAAACTTAAAAGTTCGCAAAGTTTTTTGAATGAGTTAAATCAGACAGCATTTTTAAATCCCACCGGGCTGGCATCGCTCGTATCCAAAAATACTGGACCGTACATGTTTCTTTTGCAAAATAACATTCATCAAACTAAGCTGTTGCGATGCAGAAATGAAGGCAAGTCTCATCTGATTCAGGAATTTGTCAAATTAAGTCAAAAATTCATCTGCCCATATTTGATGATTTTTTTGCAAACGACTACTTGCTGGGCCGAGTCTACCAGGCTGATCGTTGATTGGTGTTCCTCCGCAGCTACAAGGAACCATTGTCCAGTACGTGACAACCTTGCTGGAGGTAATGCCCCCCATCTGCAAGCTCCCGCGGTTCGACTACGGCTCTCCTGGCGTGTTGGAATACTATCAACATCAACTGAAAGATATCATCGAATATTCCGAACTGAAAACGCTCGTCTTCCAGAACTTTCGCGAGGTTGGAAACGCCATCTTGTTTTGTCTGATGATCGAACAAAACTTGGTGAGTACCTGTATCGCGCGATCGAATATGATGTCATAGTACCTGTCTCGCGCGATCGAATGTGATGTCATAGTACTTGTATCGCGCGATCGAGTATGACGTCACAGTACCTGTATCGCGCGATCGAGTATGACGCCACTTAAAGGAATGCGACAGCAGCTAACGTGAGGTTATTTCTGTTGAGTGAAAGTACGCGGTCGAGGGGTCATCAGCATGTGGTTGCCCCCTTAGTTTTCATCATCGTGCTCTCCGTGACTCGATAGAACGACAAAGCACCTTCCACTCTTCTATCAGTTTTGTATCAGTGCAGTCAAACAGTGGCCTCTGTCCGCCCGTGTTCATGAAAGCATTTGTGGCTGATAAGTTGTCATTTTGTTTCTTCGCTAAAAAGCAAATATTAGAGTGNAGTGTAAAGTCGTGAAAGTACAGCTTTGCCAGAAAACTCGAAACGCTTTTCCTCAAGTACACCAGAATTAAAAAAAAACGGTAAATTGAGAAACGCTCTGCATTCGAGTAGCGACGACGTTGTGGTGGTCGACATTTGCGATTATTTGGTTAAGTTGGTTTATTCGAATCTTGGCAGCATGAGGCAGCTGTGGAATACAGGCACCATTTTGCGAAAACTTACAATCAGATTTGATCGCATTGAAATAACTGATTGTCGGCGATCAGCTTTGATCCTCGCTTCAAGGTAGTTTAGTTTAATTTGGTTGAGAAGTTCGCTTCTTTCGCCCTTGATGTTGTTTCCACTGAGACTTTCACTCTATCTTTGTTTCTGGGCACAACTGGATTTAAACCGCAGTTGGTGACCAAGTGATGAAATATTGTTTTGAAGTTCTGGTTCTTGTAGAATCCTCTGAAAGTTGATCGGCTGCTTTTGTATTCAAACATTCGCCATCTTCCAAATAGGTTTCAAGTTACTGGTTTTATGGCTCGTTCATCAGTTATTCGGAATCGCTGATCCAACCCTGTTTATTTTTAAAAATTGTTTGTCTTTTTCCAGAACCAGGAAGAGATCCGCGACCTTCTGCACGCCGCCCCGTTTCAGAACATCATCCCCCGGCCTTTCATCAAAGAAGGCGAGAAGCTGGAGACGAAAGTCAAAAAGCTCGAAGCAAAGTACGAATCTCTACATCTCGTGCCTCTCATTGAAAAGCTAGGTACTCCTCAAGTAAGTGTGGAAGAAAACACTGCACAGTGAATAGTTTTCAATTCTCGTTAACGCGGGTTCNAAAGGAAATTATCTTTTTTGATTCAAGCCTTTTTCGTGCTTCTCGTGCAGTGTTATAATTTGTTCTTTTTCAATAGTATTNTGTTAACAGTTTCTGTAGGTTTATTAAACACAGGGAGGATTGGGTAAAACTCCAACGGACTGGCATCAGGTCACGTGACTTGCCGCTGAAGGTTTTTAGTCGTGTCAAAATCTTCAGTCGCGAATATTTATTTTGTTATTCTTAATTTCCATTTTATCAACTTGCTTCGTTGCCATATGCACTGCTGACTTGTCTAATGAAACTGCAGTTGACTGACATTGTCGTGTTTATGTTCTGTGTCATTCACTCAGCAAATCGTGTTTATGTTCTGTGTCATTCAGCAAATCGCCATCGCTCGCGAAGGAGACCTCCTCACACGCGAACGACTCTGCTGCGGACTTTCCATGTTTGAAGTTGTCTTGAACAGAATAAAGAGCTACTTGGACGACCCGATATGGCGGGTAAGTTATCTTCACTCATCCTCGGAAAGAATTGTAGTGGCCAGTGCGCATAAACGAATTCTTCCTGTTTCGGCTGTGATTGTAAAAAAAAACACTCGCACATCAATTGATCAGATCCGGATCAAACCGAGTTAGTGTTTTTTACCTTAAGAGCCGGAAAATGAAAATATGTAAATATATAGCCAGAAAATAAATTTAAGCGTTTCGAAATCTCAGTGCGTTCCCAGCACAGTAGCAAGGGCTCGATGCACGACATGTTTTTGCGTTTATTTCTTGCAACAAGTCCCCCCCATTCCTTGCTATAATCGTGGACGTATATTTGACAGGGACCAGCTCCAGCAAACGGAGCCATGCATGTGGACGAATGCAACGAGTTCCATCGGTTGTGGAGCGCTGTGCAGTTCGTTTACTGCATACCAGTGCGCGAGAACGAGTTCACCACGGAGTAAGTTGTTTTGCTCCAGGTTGACCAACCGCTGTGCAACGGGTTTGAAGCGAATAATTTTGTTTTTCACCGTTTGATCAACAACCTTCTTCGTAACTGAGCGAGGCTTTGTTATGCAACTCATGCTTGGGCCGGAGTTCTTTGTTCGTCATACGGGTTTGAGCCTTGTATGCAAAGGTAGAAAATAATTCCACCGAAATTTTATGGGAAGCATCGTGTATGAGGGCAAAGACCTCTCTGCGACAGCCCTGCAATATCTCTATGAACCCAAAACAGCAGAAAGCGATTTAAGGGTTTTATAAACCAATACCATGAACGGGTTCCCACGCGGTTTTGAAAGTATTGAATTGTGAAACTGGCTTACAAGACCTGAAAAAGTATTGAATTTCGCCAGAATGTACATAAAGTACTGGAAAAGTATGGAAATCCCAAAATTCAGCCATTTGTTTATTCAAATTTTGCTCTTTACCGCTGATGGCAGTTCTGCAGATGTTTTTTGCATTGTGTTCCTTGAATAAAATTTTGGAAAAGAGGTCAACTTGTAGCAAACCAGCACAGGAATATACTCCAGAATCGACCCGACCGAGGTTAAGGCACTGCTGTTGTTACTTGCACTGTACCCGACGCTGCGTTTAACTCTTCTGCTTTTTTCCTTGCAGGCAGCTTTTCGGTGACGGGCTGCACTGGGCCGCGTGCTCCATTATGACGTTGCTTCGACAGCACAAAGCTTTCGACGTTCTGGACTTTTCGTATCACATCATGAAAGTGCAGAAATACGACGAGAAGGATGAAGTAATCAAACAAGTGGTGAGATGTGTGATTGAAATGCTGGTGTCGGACGTATATGAAGTCCTCGGCGGCCCTGTCATAACGGCTACGTTGCTGGAATACCTTGAAACAAGGGCAGAACATTGCGTCGCAATTTATTCTTGTTATTTATATCCAGGGCTGTAGAGTCGGAACTCAAATTTCCAGCTCCAGCATCTAGAAGTTTTGGGCTCCAGCTCCAGAACAGTTCGGTCCATTGAAAACCAAAAACCATTGAAATATTGGTAAAACTCACTTTCCCCACAAACTTCTGGTGGAGCCGGATCCCAAATTTCAGGCTCCGGCTCCACCATCAAAAAATATCGGCTTCGTCCCCACAGCCCTGGTTACATCGTGAGGGACAGCCAGTGAAAGGGGCTCGAAGCACTTTCACATGCACCCCCCTGTCGGTAGAAACCCGACGTTTCCCTCATCAAGCGTTGCAGCCAACAGGGGGACGGGGCGGGCTTTCTTCATACAAACAAAAAGGTGGGACCCAGACAACTTCCCATTAAACCTGCTTGTCACTCACCCCCACCACATCGATGCGCACATCCTCTCCCAGTGTAAAGTTATCTGCCGTTTCTAAGTCCTGCTGGTACAAAAGTTAGTTCAACGAAACGATTCAGCTTTCCAAGTTTATCAGTAATAGCTTCAAAGCCATGTAAGTACGCTCTGTGCAGCGTCGTCTTACCACTCCACAGGTGTAGGAGGAGCAACCAAATGTTTGGGGGTGCAAGAGAAATTTTTGCCCGAATTTCCCCAAACTTGCCCAAAAGTTGTGCGTTTTTTGCCCACAACAAATTTTCTCCCACAAAGACCATGAGGAGCTTTTTTTGTGTGACCTCCAAAAAAAGGGTCTTCGTTTGTTTATCTGTAAACGTTGGGCGCCATATTTTGAAGTCAAAACAAGGTTGGGCGTCATTTTTGCCCAGATTTTCAGGGATTTTGCACAGAATTTCAGGGATTTTTCCCGAATTTTCGACAAATCTAAATTTTTGGTGGTGCGCTTGCATTCCCCCCTCCTACACCACTGTACCGCTCCATGCATATGTACAGTTGCCGGCTGAAGTAACACAACTTTCTGTTTTTGCATCGGAAGAGAGAGAGGAAGTTTATGTCGTCACAAAGGGTGGTCTTCACGTATTTGATGTTCTTGTTGCAGCCGTTGAAGAAGTTCGTGGAGCGCGTGCGCAAGTTCCAGATCCTCAATAATGAGATATTTGGAATCCTGAACAAATATTTGAATCCGCCCGGCGAGGCTACGTCTCCCATGGAGAACGTGAGATGTTTCCAGCCACCGATTCACAGCTCTGCCGTGCATCGCTGATGCGTTACCCGGGATTCGAACGCAGCCCCTAAAGGTCGACTGCGGCTCAGCGGTTTGGACGTTTCCGTCAGTCAAAGGATTGCCTTTGCGAAAATGAAAGGAGGGTTATTTCACATGACCCCTGTTTATGGAAATGTTGTGGGCGGTCGCAACTGGTTTATTATTGCAGGTCCCTCCTTGTCTTTCACCCATCTTCATCGCCTGCGACCCATAAATGCACTTTACCCCGAAACCCCCTTTCCCGCCGTTGTGTCAAAAATATTGTGAAGCACTTTGTTGTTTAAAGCTGTCTGGGTCTCTGGTCGAATTATGCTGACAGCAGCTATTGCTTATTTTCAGCATTTTCTGCTTGCAAAGACCTGGTCAAAGTGTGGATTATTTGACGTACTCCCCGGCCGTTGCTACTTTGCTCAATCTGCCGTCTTCGAACGAGCGCGCGCCATTTCGCGCCACTTGCCTGGAAAGCGAAATACGTCTCGTTAGGGATTGCCAACTACACAAGCCTTACGTAACGGGAGCAAACTTGTTTAACAAGCGTGTTTGTGTGTTGGTGGCTTTGACGCTGTCAGCTGGCAACATACAACGCTTGTGGAAAACCCATTCCCATGGATATCAGACCTACTGCTACTGGTTTTGCGAATTTAACTGAGTTATTACGTCTTGCTGCTGGGCTGAGATTGCAGTTACGCACACCGTGTTTACGTTCGTTTCATTGACGTCTTTGCGTTTGCCTGTTGCTAAGTATGTGATGCGTGAATGTGCACATTCACATCCAGAGTTTGGCTAACCACAGTTATATTATATATTTGGTTCTTGTGCTGCTGTTGTTAGTAATACCTGTTAATATTAAAGCTGACAAAACATCTACGCACTGTAACGTCACTTCATCTCGAGCCCTGGCACAGGCGTAGCCACGGGGAAGCCAAGGACTCATCAGAAATTTTAGCATATCTTGTCATTTTGTGCTTCGAGAGGCGATGTCCCAAACAAAAAAATGTTGCTCGCTTAAAGCCGAAAGATTTAGCCAAAAAAAATTTTTGGCCGGCTAGGCCACTGAGCCCAGCGACAGGGTTTCTGCTCTTCATTGCATGAGAATCGTACGGCGCGCCACATAAAGGGGTATATTGTAGGCCTTGTCTGGAAAGGCGTGTGTTGAAGTCGGGCAGGGCCGGCCTTAGCAAATGCGGGGTCCCACGCAGTGGCGTGTGCAGAACTTTTTGAGAGGGTCATCACGACAGAAATCGATCGTTGATGTGAAAGGAAGGTCGGAGACACCATCGCAGTTTCACCTCTGCAGCATAGACCTAATGGACAACGCCATAACACCCAATAAATACACGAGGTGGTACACTCAATACCTCCAGAGATGATTTCGTATTGTGCCACTGCGCATCCAGAGCTAAAAAATTGCAGTGCGGTGATAGCAACAGATTCGATTTTTAATGACGAGTATATCAACCATGGACAATCTACCGCTTCACCATCTGGCAGTACTCCTTGCAGTGAAACTTAGAAAACCGTGTCTCATCACTCTCGTTTCTGGGGAAAACTTCTGTTGTGACGTGACTGTAGGTGGTTCGTCTCTTCGGACTAAACAGTTCCTAACATTCCGACTCATGACAACTGGCCATGTAGCAGAATCGTTTGTTGATCCAATAGTTCCGACAAATTATGAATTTTCGTCCTCGCAAGCATCATCAGATGCACCAGCTTTATCACACTCAACAATTTATCTCACTTCCCGTACATAAACTTCCACTTTGACTATCTGCATGGCCGCAACTAGTTCGGAAGCAGCTGATTGTTGGTGGAGCAAAATATATTGTAACTTGTACCAAAAAACTAAACATGTTTTTGAAAATTTTGGGGAGGGCAATTGTCCGGTTGTCCCCCTTTGGTTGCGGGCTTGACTATCTGGCATAACACCATCAGGTTGGCTGTCTACTTTGTCGCCAACTTCACTGTGGTGTGGCTTTTCTTGAGCATTTTGTGCATTTTCTGAGGTAGTTCTGTTAAAATGCTAGTCCAATGCACCTTTCTCTTTTTCTGCTAAGGCTTTTGTTTGCCCTAGCTTTGGCCTTCTCTTGACTGCCACTTACAATTTTCGACCTATGTCTCTCAGTCTTTGAACTCATGGTATTCATCTTAGTTGTAGAAAAAATATANTCCTAACTAAATAGTCCAAACCCCATCATTAAAACAAAGCACCAGTATAACACCTGCCTATCACTATATACTTTACACTTGGATAATAGTTACAGACAGTGAAACCCGCTTAACTAACAGAACGCCAGTTAAGAACACAAACCACTTGTTGGAGCAGGTTTTGAAAAGAATTCTTTGCTCATCCGATTTCTAACATGAAGTATATAAAGTACTTGCAGATTTCGCAACAACTATAAACATACGGTACTTTTCAGAAATTTTTCAAAACAGGCAGATATTGTAGTAGCCTCGAAAACTCGTCACACCTATGCACTTTTTCAGACTTTGTACAACTTCCAGTTTGTTAGGCCATATCTCAAACTATCGTGCCGATCTTTGTGAGAATGATGCCAATCCATATTTCGGCAGCATTTCATGATGCAACTTTCACCACAAGAGCATCATGAAGCTTACCTAACTGTCATTTCTCTTTCGCCGAAGGTGGTCCCAACATTCTGTAACTTTGCAAATGGCTAATTTGTTGATATTCTGGGAAAGTTTCTGTTACTTTTAAAGTTATTTTTTGCACATTTCTAATAGTCTCCAGTTAGCATAATTAAAACTAGGTTAATTTCAAGCGTATCCGCCAGTCTCAGATTGCCTCATCAGATTTCTGCGAGAGTGAAACTGAAAAAGACTAAGGAGCACACAGTTGTAATTAACGAACTAAAGTTAATCTTCAGAAGATAAGAAACTGTTGAAATAGCAATAACTATCGAACCATATATAGCAGAAACTATTACTGCTTGACCTGCCAAATACGAAACGCTTGCAACTTAAACAGAACAGCTTCAAAACTTTACCTTAGCTGCTACAGTACAAATTTGACTACAGATTGCGGAAAAACAATGACCATTGTTACAATTAAAGAAGGAATTATACTGATTGAGGGCTTTAAACCGCGCAGTTCACTTTGAATTTCGTTGGAAACAGGCCTCTCGCTTAAAAAATGCATGGGGCCCCGCACCGGCAGTGTTTTTTCAAAGGTTTTTAAAAGGGTGTCGCGGTGGAGCTTTAGGGTGTCAACACCATTTGTATGTCCGATGCTTTAAGACAATTTCATAAATAGAAAGGTTAAATACAGGCTTATATCCTCATTCATTCACTCATTTGTGTGGGCGCTTACATTAAGAAGAGTCGCGGGTCAGCAGCCCTAGGAGAACCCGAAATACATCAACAGAAATTTCAGATAATTTTGCTAGCTCCACACCAAGACGGGACCAAGCAAGGTCGGAGATGTAGTCATTCCACCAGGTCCTTGGACGAACTCTAACCCGTGGGTGTAGACTGTAGCCCGAAGGACTTAGTTCGCCATTCTTTCCTGGGACATTCTGGATACATGGCCGAACTAACATAGCTGGGATCTCTCGATTAGGAGAAGTAGCTTGACATCCTGGGCCTTAGGGATTTCAGACCTGTGCTATTTGTGACGAAGTGTCACACCGAGAATTCGCAGATACGCCATCTCTGTCGTTTGTTCTTTTGACAGTATTCTTTCAGTTGTCACCGAAGATTCATGACCACAGGTGAGGATCGGAACAAAGACCGATGTAAAAACTGAAAGCTTTGCGCTCTTTAAAAGCTCCCATTTTGTCACCACGGAACAATAAAGGACACGCAGAACTGCGTTTGCTTTATACCAATCCGTGTATCAATTCTTTGTTCCGACTTCCGTCACTCGTGAACACTACCCCCAGGTACTTGAACGTCTCCACCTGCTGCAGTGTATTTCCGCTCACTTGCAGAATGCACTCCCTGGCTGTCTTGAGGGACACTATACCTCAATCTTTTTAGTGCTGATTTTCGTTCCTGCTCGGTCGCACGCAGCAGAAAGCCGATCAAATACGTGCTGAAGACCCTGTTGAGAAGATCCATGCATGCAGTACCAATTCGTCCGCAAAAAACAAACGGTTCATCCCAGGGATGTGGAAGCGGTCCTTTTTCTGCGGAAGCGCGAAAATTCTACCGCTTCCGCTTCCACGTAGGTTATTTGACTTGAAGAGTAACTTGGCGAAAAATATTTGTCCATTTCCCGATGTGAATGTGAATTAAACGGTGAAGTTGCACTATAAGTCTAAATGAGCATGCGATATCAGTAGCACGAGGGAACGAGAAAAAGCACAGGGGAAAGTCGGCATCTACAAGCCACTTTTTATGATATCGAGCGTAGCTGCAATATTTTTTGCTCAAATTTTTCCAGTAAGTGTCTTAGGGTTGTGGCATGCTTTGTGGGAACTTACGGAGCACAATACCTGCAACCTTAAAAGTTGCATGGATTATTTCATTCGTCATCCAAGTGGATCAAGGGTCCCCTTGCGTCGGGTCCCATGAACCGGCTTGAGGGACCAATGAAACCATGCTTAAAACTGTACGAAATTGTTGGTCCATTGCTGCACGGTTTTGTGCACCATTCCTTAAATTAAAAATCGAACTAACGAAACTTCAAGCAGCTAACTGAAACACATTAATGGGTTTATTATCACTGGCTATTACCAATT
>JGI24021J15306_10008998_pt1 | contig 12330 bp, 5 predicted proteins | sample Ectturendosymbi1_FD_15306 | JGI IMG/M metagenome (IMG submission 15306)
CGGAAGGGGAATTTTGCGGTGTTCATGAGATGAAGTTTCCAACCCTCATCAATTGGAGGTGGGATGCAGCAAGCTGGTGCGCGAGCAGCTGTTGCGAAAAACACCAAGCCTTGTGTTAGCGTCTTTACTCTAGGTTGGTGATTACATACGGTTCGATACAAGTTTGAATTTAATAATCACCAACTTTCACACGAAACTAAAACCTGAGGTAAAGGTCAGCTATGGTATGAATTCACTTCCACATACACAACGTTTGAGTGATCATAGACGATTGGTAAGCCATACTGCTTTGATCAGCTATTCTAAAACCGAAATAAAACAGGATAGTTTCCTTATGGGGTTTTGTTGCTTTTGCTGGTCTTATTTTGTCTTATTCATCAAAGGCTTAATCACCCTGAAAGTTTTTGGTGCAACGTTTTGAAATTGGGGTGGGTAGTAGGCTACTCCTCTTGCCGTCATTGGCTTCGTGCCCGGGAACGTCTGATGCTGATTCATGCAGTCATTCATTTGCTGTCGGAGCAATGGTTGTTAAAACTTTCATACTTGAAAACGCGTAGCCTTTTGCTTCTCGTCCACACTTTGACGTCGTTACGCCGAACCGCACACTTCCTGGTGATGACGGAAACCCTTTTGTTTTGAAAACGTGAGCAAGTCCTCCATACTCTGCATTTTAAAGAAACATGAAACAGATGTTTGTTTGTGTTCTTGCGTTGCACATCCAGTTATTTTATGATTTAGCTTATGTTGTCTTCAAAGTTGTAATTATGTTGCCGACCTCTTTTCATTTGAGAAAGCAAATTTTTACATGTGTTTATCGATGAAATTTTCGAAAATGTCGCAAAAGTCTTAACACTATACCACAATTTATTTTGTGTATACCATACACTGTACTCCTTCATTGTCAGATATGGGAACATTCCACTGAACCTAGAATAACAAACAGAGTATTTTTTTTACCTGATACAATTCCAGCGTGTATTGCAGCCAGACAAACAGGTCCATCTCCATAAACGTTTGTTCCACACAACTCGTGCGTTTTTCTCCAGCATCCAGCAGGGCATATGACCGAACTTATCGAATATTGGAGCTCAGAGAATTTCAGTAAGCAAGTCCCTTGAAACGTTGGAAATTGTTATAAAAATGAGACGTTGTCCTCTATTTTGTGAATTAGAATCAGCACAATGTCGAGAAATTTCTGATTTTATGTTTGTTACAGATTTAACCTCTTTACTTGCTATTATAACATCAATTTCTATCAATGCTCATAATACTTGCTAGTTAGCTTCCATAAACAGAAACAATTATAGGGAATTTGTAAAGTCTGACAATGTATACAGCCAGGAATGTAGTGCCACCAAAAAAAGTGTGGGAACGCACCCAAAAACTAGTCATTTTGAAACAGCTTCAAACTAGAGATGGCACTGGCGGGTAACAGTCCAGTCTTCGGGCGTCCGCTAAAGGTTTTGAAACAGTCCGTTAACAATTGTTCTGAAGGTGACGTCATTGCGGGCGGCTACGGTCCGCTGCTCTCTACTTGCCGAAAATTTGTGTTTTTTGCAAAGTTTCAAAACCTAACAACGACCTTTTTTGCTGCTGTTCTTTCCATTTTACCGTTATGCCAAAGTTCTGTTTCACTTGTTTCCACGCAAATCACTGAACCGTGTTATGAATCAATCAAAACAACAGACTTTCATTTATACTGTAGTGTGTTGCTGAGGTGTAGGCTTAGGCCAGGTATTCCCAAACTTCTCTGGCCATGTACCCCTGCATCATTTCGTTATATGAACATGTATCCCTGAAATTTCTCGTGACAAAAAGGCTGAGGAAAATAACAAAAATATATTTACCAACATAGACATTTAATGATTTTGAAACTATTCACCGATGTTGACCTGATATAAATTCAAGTATTTCAAAATGAATAATATGTAAACATGATTTTTCCCTTCTATTACTAACCTTAAATATACACTTTAAAATAGGAAAATCTATCTGTAGGGGTACATGTACCCTAGATTGTGAACCCTTGGATTAGGATTAGGGGTTAGGCTTAGGCAGAGGTGGGCAACCGCTACTCTGAAAATAGCGTCGCTACCGCTATCGCTATTTCCTGAAAATAAAGCGGCGCTACTCCTGACATTACTAAACAAAAATAGCAGCAAGTTGTCGCTACCTTTTTCGCTACCGCTACTTTTGGCGAACTTTGAAATTCGTGCTGTTTTTGCAGAAGTAAGGTTTATTTTTCAGCATCACTTTGAAACGTTTTTTAAACTATCAATTTTGTTGGGTGCCCCTTTTTTGAAAAACCATGATCTGTAAACCATAGTCATTGGGCCGTTATGATTAGGAATTGCTCATTTTGCAGCAGATGCTCATATAACTGGAACTTAGACTGCACACACTTAAGAGTGCATTTAATTTTGTAAGTGGATTGCTGTAGACTTGTCAATTGCGTTTATTGCTGCTTTCTCGCTGGAGTCGAATATAGAACTCAAGATAATAATCAAGCAATAAAAAGGCCATAATTTCATTTCAACAAGGTTTTACGCGCGTGTAAGTTGAATCAGGCCCGCAACCAGGATGGTGGAAACCGGGCATTTGCATCCCCCCCGAAGTTTTCAAGCATCTTTTCAGATTTTATAAAAACGGTGACGCTGATCTTGGTTTTGTGAAAGCCCGTAAACAAACTATTGAATACATGTATTGCAAACTGAGCTCCTTGCTTGTCCATGTTTCAGCTTATTCACAACAACAGCTTTGAATAGGATGTAGTTTAGGCTATATAGCCTGTATGCAAAAATATCCTATTTAGATATCGAGAACAAATTGGCCAAACACCGCTTTGTTAACATTCTAGCTTTTGAAAGGGCGATCCAAGTGTTAAATGGATTGGCTACAAACGTGCGTAATCCCGCACCAGCTGTAAAACTAATCGGTGTACGATGTGTCACACACGAAACTAGTTTCCTTAACGCAATAAATGGCGAATGATTCGCTTGTTGTGGGTCACTGTTGCGACTTAACTATTATTGTTGAATGATGAGTGCAAGCTTGAATCATTGCAATAAGCTGGGAGCAGGACCAAGCAGGAAATTCCTCACGCAACCTGCTGCATAGCTAGAGCCTGTAATTGTTGTATATGTTTATTGGTAAACATATTTTTATTATCTTCGTCAGCCTTTTTGTCATAAGAAATTTTAGATGAATGGTTATCAAAGTGGGCGGAATCAACCCCGTGGGGGTGATTTTGTGAGGCAAGGGGGTGATAAAACCACAGGTGGATAGGTGGGAAACAACGCAAAGGGGGCAATTACGCTCAACCACTAATCAATCGTTGAGTTAACTTCAATAGCCTACTGTTACGACATGTTAGTTTCTTACAAATTTTAATTTACTATGCTATTCGTTGGAGTTTGCAGTTGAAGCTATTTATTCGTTAAGTTTTTACTCTGGATCGTCTGTGTGTCCGGCTGCAGTGTGGATTATTTTCACAAGAATCCTGAAAGTAATATTAGCTTCGCAATACAAATGCTTAGTTGAGCTATTTAATAGCTTGGTTCAGCTATTTAATACTTCCATTAAATAAAATTATTTAAATTTAATAGCTTGTATATGCTTTATCAGGCTTGGGGGTGCAAACGACGTCCCGAGAGTGTAACGGAGACGATAGAATAAAACTTTGAGAAACACTGTTTTAGAGGTACGCTTTCATCTATCGAAATGATGAAGGTACATGGCCAGAGAAAGTTTGGAAACCCCTAGCTTAGCCAAACTTAAGTTTTTCATTCAACGTTGCTGTGAGCCTGTGTACCTCAGTATTTGTTCAGCGAAAACCTCAATTCTGAAATCCTGTTCTCAAACAGGATATTTTTTCAAAAGACTAAATTGTTTCGATTGCAAAAAGCGAATTATGCAGTTGCTTTCGGTTTAGTTAGTACAATCCGTGCTGTAAGTACAATCCGTCTGTTATGCAACAGGTTTTTGTGCATAAAAATGATTAATTTTTTAATGGGTTTTGTTGACAATCATTCCCATTTACACTTTCTAATAGTAAAACAGGCTATTGGTTATCTCACAGCACAGCAAAAAGTTCTGGATTTCCTGTAAGCTTTTGAGAAATCCGCCGACTGTGCTCGCTTTTCATCATTTTGCAATGATCCAAACTTGTACATATCTAAATTCAAGTAAGTGTTTTCCACAAGTGATACAAGCTTAAATTTCAAAAATTATTAAATTCAAATAGGTTGTAGAAACAGAAGAAAAAGAGCAACGAATAAACAGCAGTAATTAAGTAAACAGAATGCTAGAACGGCAAAATGTGCACTATGTAGGTCACTGCAACGTCATGTCACGTGGTTTCTGCGATGGTTGGTGAGCGTGAGGGGAATACCCTCTCACAGGAAACAGGAAGACGTCATAGTATCGATGAGACGCATTATCCGGCTCTATATTACATCATAAACAGCATGAGCTCTTATCGTTCAAAACAACCTGCGGGAGCGATATCAAGGTTTTGCAAGGCATGAATTATTCAGGGAAGAAGGTTTTACAAGATGGTTCTGCAAAACAATCGGTGATTTTGTATGTCTAGTAAGAGATATTAGTTGAAACAGCGTTGAAACGACCGCAAATGTTGTCTCCTAAGTGAAGTGCCTTGTGAAAGATGACTATCAGGCATAAAATTCTTGCGAAATGCAGTGTTTTTGAAATCATGAGTGTAAATACCTTTCGGTTAAAGAGCAAATTCACTGTCTGATGACAATGATACCAACCGATTTAGACGAAGCGTTACATCAGTTCATTTGACAGATGCTTTTCGCGATGCGACAGAAGTGGTGGGTACAGATATATGGAGTTTTTGTCAGCATGCCCAATTTTACTTTGCAGAAAAGAGAGTTGTCTTGATTCAGTTGTTGAAAAAGCCATCATGAAAATGCAGAACAAAACTGAACGGCATTCCAGAGGCTTAGCCGCGCAGTTTATCGATTTTTGCACGCCCTAAAATATCAACATATCAACCAAACACTGTCATGATATTTACTACGTTGTTTCTACCATAGGATTGGAAATTTTCGCAAAAAGGTTGAAAACGCTGTGAGAGATTATTTCAAAAATGTTTGCCCTGATAAGAAAGCAGCATATTATTTTTCGAAAACTCGTCAGAAAATTATTTTGCAAATTGTATTGGCAAACGCGAAATGCTTCCAATAAGTTTTTGAAAATTATGTGAAAGCACGACAAAGGAATGAAAACTGAATTGCACATAAGCAAATGCTAGCTGCAACACTCAGGACTGTTGTGGTTTTATTGCAAATGAGCGAATGTAGCATCTTTGTTTTTGCTGTAATTTATCCAGTCCTGACTCACTGATTTTCTACTGCACCAACTGTTGCCCGGATACTTGCAAGAAAAACTTTGTTTCAGCAGCAATATCCAAACACGCTCTTCTGAATGAACGGCCTTAGCATTTGAGATGGCTCTTTTCGTAAGAGCTGCCGTCACGGCTTTCATGATATGCCTAAACACCAAACAGGAGCGAGTGATCAAAGCAAATTGATAATTGGATTTGCAAGTTGATCTATGCTCCAGGATTAAAATGTTGAAGGCTCATACTTTTTTCAAATTTTTCAATATAATTCTGGTCCCTCTTGCAAATGCTATTTTGCCCAATCGGACATGTTGGAAAAAATACTTGCAAAACTTGTAAGCCGGATTTTGGGTAAACGTTTGACTTGCTTTCACCAACGTGTATTTTCTGTTACGCTACCAGAATATTTGTATGATTGGAAATATGGTGCATAACTTTGATCTACGAGTAAGTTTACGTTACATGGAACAGTTTCACAATGAATCAGAATTGTTTATTTGCGTTCCCGATAAAGTTGACAGTGTGTGTCGAAGAACTTGGTACATTCTACGCAGAACTGCAATGCTGTATCACGCCAACGTATTCACGATGTTAGCCTCTCAATTAGTTGGCTTTCACATACTGAGAATTGGTCATTGCCACCATATTTTTTTGCTTTAATTGAATAACTTGCATGTCGTGATAATATTATCACGTGCTATTTTCTTCCGAGCGTCAAAGCCGGTATCTTGTTCTGTAACTTTAACAAAAACTTGCAATGGGTTATACACACAGCCAGATACGCTGAAGTCAAACCAAACTAAAAAATGTCATTGACATACACGTAAAAACAAAAAGCAACACATGCAGTGAAGTGCAACTGACTGAATCCAGTGCAGCATTTGCTCCAAGCATTCAATTCACTTTTACGCAGCTTTACTAGCAGCAATAGCTTATATTTCCAAGCCCGAATTGCTATAAGATTGTTGATGATATTGGTTTTTCCGAACTTAAATGGACCCGATCGTTCAGGTCAAAAGTAACCTGAGTTGAATCTTTCCTAACGCTGCTAGATTACCGCAAAAAATCATCCAAAGTCAACACAAAACAGTGAGAAGAGCAGCTACTACCAATGCGTTCGGGCGGAAAAGCTCAAGCGAACTTTTTCCTTTGGCCACCACTCACTCCAAAGTAGCGAATAGCGGAAAAAGCGAAGTGCGATAGCTCGCCACCGCATGCGTTATTTTTTTTAAAAAAGAGCGGCGCTACCGTATTCGCTCCTGGTAAATTAGCTCGCTTTCGTAGCTCGCTATTTCAGCAACTCGCTACTGCCCACCTCTGGGCTTAGGTCAAGGTTTAAGGCAGGGACCACGAAACTTTTGAAAACTCAGAGTTATTTATTGGTACAGATTCGTGGGTAGGACTGCCAGTTTGATACACAGACTTTCGAAACAAAAATTTTGTGCAATTTGTCTTCAAATTATGTTATCGATAATATTAATAATTAAAGATATTATCAAAGTGAAGACACTGATCATGTTCATGCTGTTGTCAGAACAGGCCCGTGGGCGACCCACATGGTCCCTACGGCCGACCTGGTGTCCGCAGGCACAATGCTTGTGACCCCAGGTTTAGATTTAGTATGTTGCTAGCAAGTGAAGTACAGCCTAGTGCACGCTTGTCATGTGTTAGTGTCATGTTACAGGCGACGGGCGAATACGTTTTCAAAAGTGAAAGTCCCCTGGCGGACCTGAAACCACTCTGCCTTAGGACAGCATGGTTTTAGTGTCCAAATGACAATGAACCGAAAACTTGTTGTTACTTTGCATTTGAGTTAACTTTAGATTACGGGCCATGAGCCAGTCCGACCCAGAAAATAAGTTGCAGTTTAGAATAAACGCCCTGGGCCGGGCGGTTTCTTGTTAGTTCGGGGTGGGCCGGGATGCAAATGTGCTGGCTCGTGCCATCTCTAATTCAAACTCATTTTGAAGCAAAACGTGAAAAATGTGCGGGAACGCCGTTCCCACGCGTTCCCGCCCTACTACACCCCAGTATACAGCATTTGTGCTGTTGAAACTAAAAGAAGCTTTGATTGGGATGTACAAAATCTCCAGTTGACCATGTACATTTGTTGCATGGAATTGAAAGATTTCACAGAGGCAGTGATAGAACATACACCGAAGAAATTTGTTTATAAAGCTTGCAAATTTACAGAAACGTGGTTAGTTTGCTGTGAAAAGCCATTTTTCCCTTTTGTTTTGATCCAGACTAATTTTTGTTTCACTAGCAAATTAGAAGTTCGTTTTGCTCGATGTTCCATTTTTATTATTGTTTTTTAAACGTTATCAGAAGTAGAAGTTCTTATGCAAAATTAAACATCTTCCAGTCCGCATATATTACTCTTAATTAAAAATGAATTTTGAGGTTCAACTTATTTGGCATGCTTTCTAAAGAACAAACAGACATTATGCTGTATCATTCACATCATAAAATATAAAAATAAATAATTATTAAGTCGAAATGTGGAAATTGAGTTCATTAGTGAAGATAGCACACTTTGCCTTGGTGTGACTAGAAATTAAAGAATTGAACACAACATTGAAATAGGGTTCAATCAATCCAGTGCTTTGGCTTCATTCCTGCATTGACCCCTAACGAGGGTTGTGCTCTCTAACAATGGGCGGGTGTCTTTTGAATGAGGAATACTGAGAATGAGGTTTCATGGCGAAAATAAGATTTCAAGCGCTAATGAGAGTGCGTTTTTGAATAATTAAATTGATAGTCATCAGGAGTAAGGGGTGTATTTATTATTTTATCGCCACAAAATGCTTATGTTCAATATGTGCTTGATAACCAGCATACATTGAGTACAACTTCAATACGCACTGAGAGCGATGTATACATTGAACACCACATCAACATGGGTTGAATAATATTTCATAATGTAAGAAAGCAGGAATAAAACTACAAAAAATCAGAGAAAGGTCTGCTGCTGGCAAAGCAGCTGAGTGGTTAGCGCATAAACCTCACAGATTCATACTGCGGCAACAATAGAGGTCACATACCGTGTTCACTAAATGTCTGGGAGGTATGATTTGTTGAATATTTAAATGCTAGCCAGTTCACAGCTAAAAATTTTATTTGCAATTCTTTTTCGTTTCATAAGTCCCGATAACTTTATAAGTTGCAATTGCAGATGTGTTCGAAAGTCTCATTACGCGATTCAGAACAACAAACATTGGCTGTAGATGATGCTGCAATATTGAGAGTCCGGGTGGAATGTGCGCAATGCTTCACACTGTGCTGGAAAACGAGCAATAACAGAGGGCACAAGCAGTGCTCCTTGTGTGACTGGCTGTTAGCGCTACGTGCACATCTCTGTTATCATTAGCGCACTTCCCGTTCGAAAATTATTCAGGAACTGCGAGATAATTTGTTACTAATGTGAAATAGAAGTTGCATATAAAAAACACAGGATAGAAAATATTTTAATATTAAAAGTTAGCATTAAACTAATAATGGAAAAACACTAACCTTCCTTGGAATGAACGGTGTTTGCAAGAAAGAATAACAAAATAATGTCTGCCAACACAATGATCCTCATTTTTTCATGGCAATTCCAACAAATATTTAGCAAAGTGTTCACAATCTGTTATGCAACAGCTTTTTGTGCATAAAAATGATTAATTTTTTAATGGGTTTTGTTAATAATCTTTCCCATTTACGCTTTCAAATAGTAATACAGGCTATTGGTTATCTCGCAGCACAAAAAAGCTTTGGATTTCTTGTACGTTTTTATGAAATCCGACGACTGTGCTCTCTTTTCATCATTTTGCAATGATTCAAACTTGTACATATCTACATTCAGGTGAGTGTTTTTCACAAGTGATACAAACAAGTAATCGATCAGCAAATTTTCTTATTAGGAAATCGATTTCACGCAAAACTTCGCATTCTCTCCTAAAAGCCCATTCAAGGATAATCTACTTCAATACCTATTTGAATGAGTTTTCTGGATTGTGCATGCGTCGTACACCTGAAATTGTTTTCCTAAGCTTTCTGATCAATTATTGTTCATGCCCTTTTGTGGAATCATCACTTGGATAACGCATTATTTCAGTAAACGTGATCGCTGTGATTGATTTTTGCATTGTAAAATATTTTCCCAGAATACTAATCAACAATAATTTGCTTCTTTGCAGCGAATAAGTCGATTAAACTATTAATGCAATCAGTCAAACGTCAAACTGCCCTGCAAAATGTTATTGCACATAAGAACGTTTTGCTTTCCTCAATCCATGAACAAATTCAAACAGAATGTAGAAACAGAAGAAAAAGAGCAACGAATAAACAGTAGTAATTGAGTAAACAGAATGCTAGAACGGCAAAATGTGCACTGTGCAGATCACTGCAAAGACAGTGTCACGTGGTTTCTGCGATGGTTGGTGAGCGTGAGGGGAATACCCTCTCACAGGAAACAGGAACACGCCATAGCATTGATCAGACGCATTATCCGGCTCTATATTACATCATAAACAGCATGAGCTCTTATCTTTTAAAACTACCTGCGGGAGCGATATCAAGGTTTTGCAACCCATGAATTATTCAGGGAAGAAGGTTTTCGAAAACGTCAGAAGTTCATATTATATCACATCAAAATGGTCATGTTAGGGTCAAATAGTTCAGATACAACAACGAAAACTCTAAGTCTCGATAAAATAATTCATAGAAAATGCTTTTTTGTATCAAATTCCGTTGAATCTACCTTTATGTCACCTAACTTCCAATAAATTATTCGAAAATGTTTATTGGTTTTGTTACCATCAGCAAACTGTGCAAAACCTTAAATTTTTCTCGTTTGCGACATATTTCCAACTGAGGGAAGTCCTCACGTTGATAGCGGATTAAATTGCTTAGCTGTATTGGTTGGTTCAACCTGAGCTAAGTTATACGACATGCATTATGACAGAACAAACAATGTCTCAATTTTTGTTCAACCTGCCTTAGTCACAGTTTAAATTGATTTTGAGCTTGAGCAACAGTCAGCATATACGGTGGAAATAATTTTCTCTACCGCGTATTCGTTTTACCGTCAATTTTCGTTTTCTCCTACACTTTTGTACACTGTACACTGCCTACTTTCATGTATTGCCAACTTTACTGCCTATTTTTCTCTGATGAGGACTTTTCTCTAGTGCCATATCTTACATCAACCCTTGCCACTGTTTTTTCGTCATCCAAAAATTTAGCTTTAATTCAAATTTTTCTTAAACTTCACTAGAAGTGTTCCTCTGTCTAGAAAGAACGCTTTGCTTTTAGTGACTGCAAAGTTTCTTGGACGACGAAATATGCAAAATTGCAAGAACAAATTCAGCCTAATTCACAGCAACTTCTGTCACTTTTGTCGTGAAACTACGAGACGTTTCAAATAACACAGGTGTTGTCCTGTAGCTCTGAGACCAAGATACTCATTCACAATGTCCCTGACGCTGTGGAATTTGATCACATACATCTTCGTTCAGAGCCTTTCAGTACCTTCCATCCTGCAGAATGCTTGAAGACGAAATGGTTGTTCATGTTGTCATGCCAACCCTCGCAGCAACTTTTTCAAATATTCAGAATTCTTTAATGGTTTTATTACCATCAGCAAATTTTACGAAACCTTAAATCTCTTCCGTTTGCGACATATTTCCAACTGAGGGAGGTCCTCATGTTGGTAGCGGATTAAAATGCTTTGCCGTATTGGTTTGTTCAACCTGAGCTAAGTTATACGACATGCATTATGACAGAACAAACGATATCTCAATTTTTGTTCAACTTGTCTTAGTCACAGTTTAAATTGGTTTTGAGCTTGAGCATCAGTCAGCATATACGCTGGAACAAATCCTTCTCTACCGCGTATTTGCTTTACCTTCAATTTTCGTTTTCTCCTACTCTTTTGTACACTGCCTAGTTTCATGTATTGCCAACTTTACTGCCTATTTTTTCTAGTGCCGTTTCCTACATCAACCCTTGCCACTGTTGTTTTCGTCGACCAAAAATTTAGCTTTAATTCAAATTTTTCTTAAACTTTACCAGAAATGTTCCTCTGTCTAGAAAGAACGCTTTGCGTTTAGCTACTGTAAAGTTTCTTGAACGACGAAATATGCAATATTGCAAGAACACATTCAACCTGATTTACAGTCACTTCTGTCAGTTTAGCGTGAAACTACGAGACGTTTCAAATAACACGGGTGTTCTCCTGTAGCTCTGTCACCAAGATACTCATTCACAATGTCCCTGACATCGTGGAATTTAATCACATACATTTTCGTTCAGAGCCTTTCAGTACCTTCCATCCTGCAGAATGCTTGAAGACGAAATGGTTGTTCATGTTGTCATGCCAACCCTCGCAGCAACTTTTTCTCTACGCGCATTTGCTCTACCTGGATTTTCATATATTGACTGCGATCATTTGCTGCTTGTTAGTGGTTCAAAAGCCTTTTTGATAGGAGCATTATGATAATTGCACACTTCAATGGGGAATCACATCCCAATCCACCTGGTCTTATAACCCTTTCAACGTCTGCAAGGAGCGATTTAAAGCGCTGATTCTATCGAAAACTTTGTCAACAACCTCTCAGGGCCTCTTTCACCTTATTCGGATGGATGAAAGTAAGTGCAGTCAGTCTTTTGATCCGGAGCTTGACTGCAAAGTCCTGGTAAACTTGCTGTTTGGGTCCATGGTAAATGTAGCTTACACTACTCTGTGTAACAAGCAGCGTTCGAGGTGAAAGTAAAAAACCTGATACTGCGCATCGGGAAACCAGGCCTATCCGTCACTTTCTCAACGGGCTTGTTAGTTTCAAGCCTCTATTTAGTCCGGATGCCAACCACAGGTTTTTGGAGAACCTTGCAATAACTGTCCGTACAATTTTTTTGCTGTTTCTGTACCACCGAAGTTTGCTCTTTAAGATTCTGAATGGTACCGCTCCGTCCACCTT
>JGI24021J15306_10009002_pt1 | contig 12326 bp, 4 predicted proteins | sample Ectturendosymbi1_FD_15306 | JGI IMG/M metagenome (IMG submission 15306)
ACTGATGAAGATGATGAATTTCATGGCTTTTAATAAAGTTGTGTTGCTGACATTGTTTTGTTGTTTTTTACCGTATGTACTTTTAGTTACCGGCAATACATGTTTTTGTGACCAATTTTGACCGTTGTTTTTTTTGGTCCAAAGCTATATCAGCCCAATAAGCCGACCCCAGAAAATTAGGTCGCAAAAGTAGGTCCAGAAAATCGGCTTATTAGCTGGAAAATATGGTAACAGCATTTTGCCAACACCTACTGAGGCCGATTAAATTAGCCATTTTGGCCGATACCGATATATCGGCAAAACCCAAATATCGGCCAGGCTGACATATCGGTCTATCTCTAGTTGTTGCTGACCACTTCCTTGCCAATTTTTGAAATGATTCTTATGTTAGAATCCACCTCCAACCACTGAAAACCACAGGAAAATAGTCAAGGTACTTAACAAACTAAATTTATAAATTTACAAGAGGAAATGCATATCCTATGACACTTCGATTAACATCGGTTGGTGTTTCTTTGGATTCTAAGAAGTTTTGAGCCAAAAAATTGGCTCATTGGATCAACCGATGACGTCATCCAAAAAAAAATGCAAAACCTACACCCATCCTGATGTCATCAACCAAAAACCACAAGCCTGAAACTAAAATTATTTTTTTTATTTTACACACAAGACTTTCCAAGTCTTTACACGGTTTGAACAGCTCTCTAGCTCAATCAGCTGGCGAGTTGTGGCTTTTAGCCAAAATGACCAAGGTTACCATTTGTGGGATTTGAATTTATATCCAATTTTTGGTTTGTGGACCATAATTTCAGCTCCAGATAAGCTATAAAGTGGATCAGGGAATCCAAAAACTCAGATGATAGCCTAGTTTCCAAAAAACACTTGAGCCACAAAAATGGCACATTGTTTTGGCTCCCAGGGCCATAAAAACAGGATTTTCATTAAGAACATATATATATGTGGCCCGATACCCTGTGCATAATTTCTCCTCATATATACGTGTGGCCAGTACTGAAAGTGTTAATGAGACTATTGCTTGCTAAGTATTAGGCCATTCTTGTCATTTCCATAAAATAAAAATTGAGACCTTGTAATTTCAAAATATTTTTCCTGAGGTTGAACACATAAGTAATTTTAATATTTCTAGTTAAACAAAGATGTAGTTAATTTCATGCTCCGAGGTTTGATTCTCAATTTTATGACCAGAATGGGACAATTCAGCAATGGACTTTTTAGCAATAAATCAGTTAATAAGACATGACACTTTTTGATGGAAGCACTTCTTAAAACTTTTTTAAAAAGTTCTGCATTTAGGTTTAGCGTTTGGGTTTAGGATTAAGGTTAGGGTAAGCAAACATCCTTTGTAACTAGTGTAACCTTTAAAGTATTTCAAAAACACTTTTTCATATGAAACATTTGTGACCACCATCGCCAAAACATCCTGTTGCTGAAACGTCCCATCGCTGAACTGTCATAGACCCATTAAGATTAACTGGTGTGCTGATCGTCCCTCTACTACTGCATTTACATGTTTTCATTCAAGTCTTAATCAATATAAATTACCATGTAGTGAGCTAGTCAATAACAAACTAAATAATTTTATTCATAATACAAGCTTCAACAAATATGCAGTGAGCATTGTTTTGTGAAAAATTTATTGATCTAGTGCAACAGTGCACAATCTTCGGCCATGCGGCCTTCGATACTGAAAGTTGCAGCCGTGCACATGTAATCTAAAATATAAGATTTGGCGGCCGTGCTGGAGTATATTGAAGCAAAACAAACACAAGGCAAAAAAATAAGTCGACACGATTTGGATGGTGATGTCACAAAGAGTTATAGAATGAATACGCAATTTATGTTTGAATGTGTTCTATGTTGGTTTGTACTAGGCAGTATCTCATATATATTACTGGAACTCATTGGCAGCCGTACTTCATATAAATCTAGTGTGTAAGTCATGACAATGTTTCAGAAAATCGCTGTTACTGGGCCAAGCTTGCATTTATTAGATGGTTAAAAGTTTGACTCTTTTTCAGTCAACAATGCCCTTGTTGGTGAGCTTCCATCTTTTGGTATTGCAAAAGAATCGAAGTTCCAACAATTAATGCAAAGAAATCAGCAGTCTGTTGATCAAAATCAGCAACCATATATGCCACCTGCTTCATCTCAAGAACTGCAACAATTTAGGCTGGATACATCATTGTCAGTGGATGCCAAAGCCTTTCAGCCAACGTCAGGTAAGAGCATATTCTAGAGTAGTGCTTCTTAACCTTTTTCGGTTTTGTTCACCCCTGCAATCGATTTGTACATTATCGTTCACGCCATAATAGTCATTCTTTTCGCATTTATATGTTCAGCAACAATGTTGACCTCAAAACTAGTAACAGAAATTATAGAAAACCATTCTGAATTTTATGTGTGCGCAGTAAATTTCTTTCAAGTCGATCTTGATAAATCATGAAATTATGTATGATACTGTTATGCAAGGGCACCTGTGCCCCCGTTGCCCCCTCTTTCAAAGGGCAGGGAGGGCAGTACCCCCTGTAATGCACCGCCGTTCCGGCGTCCCTGGTTGTGTGCCAAGGCATGAGTGGATACTTTTAGATAATTGGCAAAAAATCACTTAATTTGTTTCTAATGAGCAGTAAGGTATGAGCGTTAAACAGTAGGCCTGTGACTGAGTATTTTTTGTTGTGCTGTCAATACGCCTACGTATTACGAGTAGTAATTGTAAAAATGAAGGTACTGCAAAATCATACTGTTTTTGTGATTTCTACGCTTTTTTAAAATGAGGGGGTACGAACACCATTTTATTTTTGTGAAAGGGGTGCCAGTTCCAAAAAAGCTTGGGAACCTATGCACTAGACGGAAGTATTTTGCTGAAGTTCTCATTGGAAACTAGGCTAGAATCCACATATTTTAAGACTTTGATCGACTTTCTAGAATTCCTGGTTCAAAAGTTATAATCTAAAATAAACAAAATAATTATCTAATTATGGTATTAGTTACTTTGTTTGTTTATTATTGATCATAACTTTTGAACCAGAAACCCAGCAAGTTGATCAAAGTATCAAAAGACTTGGAGTTTAGCTTAGTTTCCAATGAAAACATGAGCGCCATCTAGCGGAGCGCCATCTACTGCCATCTAGCGGTTTGGGCCTAGCGCCAGATGAAGTGGAAAACATGAGCGCCATCTACTGCCATCTAGCGGTTTGAGCCTAGCGCCAGATGAAGTGGCCCAAAAAGATCTAAAACAACTCCAATTATGACGTTACTGACAAAAAGCACCAAACCCAAAACCAGAAATTTGTTTCATTGCAGACGTGAAGATTTGTCAAATATTTTGAGGGCTTGAACAGCTCTCTAGCACAATCGTCGGCAGAGATATTCCTGCACAAAAACACGTGCAAACTGCTGCATTTTAGCCTTAGCCTAATGGAAGCCAAGGTCTTTATACTCTTCACCTAACTTCAAAATTAGACACAAAAACAGAACAGTTGAATCGCCTTTGTCTTGCTTAATGTGAAGAACGCAACTGTTTTTTGGAAACTAGTGGTTTAATTCAAAATTTGTTTGAAGAAAATGTATATTGCAAATTGGCTTCACATTCCAGGTTTTTTTCCAAGATTTTGTCTTGTCTGCATTGTTTTAATTATGGCATTTAAAGTGAACTGATAATTAATAAATTTACCAATGACAAAAACTTTTCATGCTTTTCTGCAATATGTTGCTGCCATATTCACACACCACCTTGTGCACCTTTCATGCCCTCCAAGGGGATGCACTACCAAGTTGAAGAACCCAGGCAATAGTTCGAGATTACTTATAAAAGAAACTGAAGGCAATAAAATAGGTTCATGAACCATGCTAACTTTATGTATCCCATGCACTCTTGTGTAAGGCTTATTTCAAAATGTAAGCTAAATTCAGTGACCACTGATGCTTAAACTGAATGAATGATCAATAAATTAATGCAGTTTTGCAGTCTGCAGCACAGATCAGCATACTGGATTTTCAAAATCATGAATGTACACCTTCCACATGAAACCAACTGCCTGTGTTTTACACCTTTAGTAAAGAAGAGTCTTGTATACAATTGAATCTTGACCTGGTCTTGGCAAACATAAGTAACCAATAATAATAATAATCATTGAAGCATCATCTGATTGATTTTTGCATAGCTATCCTCATTTATGTTCACTTTCCAATTACAGTATGTTTCTTGATATGCAAACATGACTGTGGTTTTAATGTTTTTATTTGTTTTTGTCTCAGACATCACAACGATACAGCAATGCTGCACAGGGTAGGAATTAGTTGGTACATGTACTCAATACTGAAGAGGAACAAAAACTGTAAAACATGCATCAGGAACTACTGCATATGGTCATAGTCATACAGAAGTACTACATAAAGGGAGAAAAACGCAGACTTGTAAAAAGCATCAGATACTAGAAAGCAGGGATCGACCGATATGGCTTTTTTGGGGTCCCCTATACTGATACATAAGCCATTCATGGACTGCTACCGATAACCAATATTTCCAAAATTTTTAGATCTTGTTTTCTGCTTTGTTGTCAAAAATATAATGTATATATTCTATGCCTTATCTTTTTTCAAAAACATCAAAATTCAGGATTTATGACTTAAAATTTTTGAAGTAGCAGGAATTTCATTATTTTGCTATGGTTTTATATTAATCTGATTAATGATGATACTTTTGTTTCGGCTGCAATGGCCGAAGCGTGCTCCAGGGTTGATCTTGTCTGCTTGTTTATGAAAATGCGCCTGCTAGCATTGCTGCAAGATAACTGCCTTGACTTGGTTTGCTGTGTTTTCTTGCGCAAGTTGGTTGCGTGAGGAATATAACAGCATTTTGTCAATACCAACTGAGGCTGATAAAATCGGCTGTTTTGGCTAATACCGATATATCGGTAAAACCAAATATCGATCAATATATCAGTCTATCTCTACCAGAAAGTTTCAAAGATGTGCATTGTTTAACAAAAGCATGCAAATTGTTTGCAATTAATCAAATATCCTGACAAAATCAGCAACTTGAATGTAATGTAAAATTCGATATGCATTGTTGTGGCATTTAATATCAGACTCTTGTGTGCCTGTGCCCCAACTGGAGGGCATTGTATTTGGATGCAATACGTACGAAACAGTGTTTTAACTACAGTAGAGTATTGAGTAAATGTTCCTCTGAGGTTGTTAGCCACACAATGAAGTTATTTCACTTGCTTCTGTGTGACATTGTCCTAATGTCATATTTCAGTAAGCCCTGAAGTAATACACCAAGATATTGGTATGGTAGGCTAAAGCACTTACGCCATTCAGGGAAACAATCGGTATAGTGGTCTCTTTAAACTGTTTATGGGAAAGAACTACACCAAATGTCTTGTTTCAGTTAAAAATAATTGTAAATAATATGATAGCCAACGTAGATTTTTTCTATAATTGACTAAACCTTTCTGTTTTATAGCATCACAGTATATTCCTCAGACATCAGTTGCTGAAGCATTGACTTCATTTGAAGCTCTTGATCTTGGTGACAATATGAGTATGTATATATTTGTGTGTTGTAGTTTAATCCTTGGTTATTTGCTTGTGTTGGTGACTTGCTATTTTTCTTGTAAATGTATGTCCTGGGACAATTATACTGAGGCAAACAACAGATCTAATTTTCACCTTATTGCATAATATTATTGGCTAATTGCATTGAGTTGTTTCTGTGGCCTCAAACTGTAGATAGAATAAAACTGTTCAAAAGTTTCATGTCAATAATTTATTGCTCAGTAGGTTTAGTGTGGCAAAACATTGTATGATTGTAAGTTGCTTCATGTCAAACAAATAGATGTACTTTCATGACATGAACGGAATTCCCAGTGTGAACAATGTGAAAACTTGTAAGTTTTGAAAATAATACAGTATAGTAGTATAGTGACAGGGTCTGTTACAATTCTTTGTCTGTTATAATTCGATTGCACTACAGAGATGTTCAAATGCTCAAAAGACTCGGCAAGTCTTCAAATCTGCAATGAAAAAATATTTTTTGGTTTTGGGTTTTGGATTTTTTCTGAGTGACATCATAAGTAGAGTAGGTTTAGGCGTTTTTGGCGCGCTTCATCTGGCCCTGGGCCCAAACTGCTAGAGATAGTCGTATTTTGTTCAAGTTTTCATTGGAAACTAGGCTAAAATGCAAGTCTTTTGATACTTTGGATGACTTGCTGAGGTTGGGGTTCAAAAGTTATGACCTAAAAACAATGATAAGTAATTAATCCACATATTAGTTATTATTTTGTTTATCCTAGGCCGTAACTTTTGAACCAGAAGTGCTAGAAAGTCAATCAAGGGCTCAACAGACTCAGATTCTAGCCTAGTTTCGAATGAAAACTTAAGCGAAATACTTCCGTCTAGCGGTTGGGCTTTAGGCCAAGTAACATGAGTCAAAATAGCAAAAAACCTACCTCACTTATGATGTCACTCACAAAAAATCCAAAACCAAATATTTTTTTTCATTGCAGACTAGAAGACTTGCCGAGTCATATGAGGGTTTGAACAGCTCTCTAGTGCAATCAGCTGAGAAGTTAAGCCGTTGCTAAGACACATGAAATATGCTTGATTTTAGGCTGATTTCCAAGTACAATATATTTGTATGCCGGCAGCAAACATGTTAAGCTAAAGCATTTACATATATGGTGTACATATGACATTTTGTCAACTATTTTTTTGCTCCATATTAAATTGTTGCAACAGTGTTTGTCATTTTCAGGACTACTTTTGATTAGATGTTATAATTCTTGAAAACTTTTTGCTGCCAAGCACTTGGTATGTTTTTTTGCCATCTTTGTGCGCATATATCAAAACTTGTTGTAAAGGAAGTACCACACAAACTTCTTTGAAAGGTTGCTTTAGTTTGAAACTGTGGTCGCTTGAGGTACCCTAGTGTATAACCAACATGTACACAGACCTGCCTATCCTTCGCTGCAACACTTTCAAACGATTCTTGCATCAAAAACCAACTGCAACCACTGAAAGCTGCAGTGAAAAAGTCTAGAGACTCAATATATTATATAACACTCTTGCCAAGTGAAAATGCTTACCCCTAGTACTCTATGGCTAAAATTTTTGGAATTGTTTTATTTAGCATAGCTTGCTGTCTTGTATATAGCAAACAGCATGTTAAATAACATAACTTGGCAGCAAGAAATCAAGATGTACAAGCAATGAGTCCGTTGGAAACCAGTTTTGATGATTTGAAAGAAAAATAAGATGTACAAGCAATGAGTCAGTTGGAAACCAGTTTTGATGATTTGAAATTAAAAACTAAAGCTGGAAGCCGATATGAAACAGCCTTGTTTTCTTAACACGTTTGGTATGTTTTTTTTCCCCAGCAAATGAGCTGGATATATGCCAAGCCTTTTTTGAGAGATCCCCATATTGTGTCTATTTCCTTAATATGCCTTGTGATTGAAGCTGAAACAAGTGGTTCAATTGTAAAAATCTGCTTTTTTCTCTTTGTAGTTTTCGCACATAAGTACATAAACTTGCAAAAGAAACTAATTACAGCCGGTATCAAATAGATCCCAGGTCCGTATTTATATGAAATCCCAAACCTCATGGTGCTGAGTGTGGGCGTGCACCATACTCATGCAATTCTGACCAAGAGTGTGACACTCCTGGTAATTTTTCATTTTTTGGTTGATCAGCTTTTTTGTAAACAAGTACGAAGACATTATTCTGAAATTTATTGAATCCTTTTTGGATGAATGTGGAATAGAAAAATTTGAATTCACAAGTTGTGATGCCATGGATTTTGCACTCCCATAGACATTTCTAACTCGGTGCATATGCCATATCTATTCCGTAAAAACATTCCATACAGGTATGGAGGTTGGTATTGAGTGTGTTAAGCTACGGGCTTTTCATGTAATCATTTGGGGCTGGTATTACTTGATGTAGAAAAATAAATGAATGAGTTAACCTTCAACTGAGTTTAAAAACTACTTGCAAATGTGTGTCCTGTTGATAAAATGTCTCATGTATTTTAACTCTATCACATCTGGTGTGTTTCGAGGATTTTGTGCCAAAACAACCGGATTGCACGAGCATAACTCTGGCGCTAAAAGCAGTAGAAAGCTGTTCAAAGGCTCAAAAGACTCGGCAAGTCTTCTAGCCTGCACTCGAAAAAATTTTTTTGCTTGGGGGGTTGCAGATTTTTTGTGAGTGACGTCATAAGTAGAGGACTTTTAGCCACCTTGGCCCACTTCACTTGCCCCTGGGCCCAAACCATTAGATGGTAGTATTTCGCTGAAGTTTTTATTGGAAACTAAGCTACAATCCAAGAGTCTTTTGATACTTTGGATGACCTGATGGGGTTTCGGGTTCAAAAGTTATGATCTAAAATAAACAAAATATTTGATTAATTAGGTAATTTTTTTTTTTTCTTAACTGTAGGCACATGCTTTACCAACTTGCCGTATGCGAGCTTGCAGCATGGTATTTGGTACAGTAGTCTTGTGTGCTTTACAACAAATCATTGTTTGTAGAACAACACTCTGCTGCGAATTTGCACCAAGCAAGTGGGCATGGCACACAACCAAATCCAGTAGCACAAGAATTTATTCCAAGAAACATGTCAGCTCCCAATTTGAATCATATTCAACATAATGGAACATTTCAAAACATTCCTGAGTTTATTCCAAACCGCTCATTGAACAGAATGAATGGAATGCAGCGGGTATTATGTTTTCATTTACTGTTTAACAGAAGTTCTTCTCATAATACTAATGTACCAATAGCACCTAGTTATTTACATCATAGTTTTTTGTAGAGTTATTTGTATTCTCATTTGCCAGTTTGCGAAAAATGGAAGTTTTAACTCATGTAGAAATTATAATGTACAAAATACACGTGTTCTGTCAACATAACTTGTGTAAGACTGACTTCACAGATAGATTTTGCTTTTTAGTTATACATTTGAAATTGTGTGAAGTATTTCGTTGATATAGTGAAGCATGCTACAAGTAACTTCATTGGGCTCAAATAAATGTGTGCTGCAAGGAGGGTGCATCCAGTCCCAATAATGATTTTTTTAATGAACAGCAATTGTTTTGTGACCTGGCAAGTGCTGGGAAAATGCCATAAATAATTTTAGACTGTTCTATTTCACCAACATCATATTTGCTAATGCCAACCAGGCCCAAAAATGAAATACTAATAACTTTTGTATTCTGGACACTAATAAAGCACAATACTAAATGTTTCCAATGGAATTTAAATCAGTTTTAATTAACACTTTCCTTACGAGTTGATGACTGGCACAAAAACATTCCCTACTGGTATGTTTTGGCAGCTGTCCTCAAACTTTTCAGAAGTTCACAGGTCAGCCTTTAAAAAGTTGCCAAAGTGCAAAAAATAGCACGGCTGTTGTCTGGGAAGCGTGAAAGCACTCAAGTCAGTCTAGCACTTGTCGCACTGTCGCAGATTAAACATCAGCTTTCAGATTTGCAATTTTATGTGCAAGCAAGCACAAAGTTTAAATAAAAAGATCGGTGCAATGTTCATTGCGTGGAAAGTTTTTGGTGTGATTTTTTTCTTGGGAAGTACTTGCCTAACAATAGTTCCAAAGATGCTGTTTTATGCACAAACTGTATTTTTCATTCAAAGTCATGTTGGTCAGAATGTCTGAAAATATAGGCTAATGAACACTGTTATGGCAAGTTTTAATACAACTGTGACAGAAATGATCAAAATGTCTTGGCAAAAAGAACAGTACGCAAACAACACCAACTTGAAAAAAATAAAATTTTTGGATCAATGCTGGTTGTTTGCAAATTTTTTAACTTAGCGACAGTGTCAACTCTGACTAATTACTGTAAGAGAACTTCCACTGTTGGTATTCACGGCCAAAATGGCCAATAAAGGTAACTTTGGCCAAAACGACCAAGAAAAATTGTTAGACATCTATTGAAAAAGCTCACTTGGCATTTGATTGTAAGTATGCGAGTTGGAGTTTGCCTGTGAGCAACCTCTGGCATTCTGTTGTGAGAACAGGAGTTTGTACTCTGCAGACAAGTGTAAGCATGGGATTGGAACTACGAGTATATGCATACACCAGCAGGTAACTGATGACAAGAAATCATGACTGAACTTGTGCACCGATAGGGAAGGTGTTGATACTGAACAAAATTTCTGTTTCATCTTACCTCATTACTAGACATGCAAGTTAACCACAGCTGACACTACCTTCTAATAGTTTTACTGAACTTCAAAGCTGTATGGGGTTTTATTGTAGTTCAGAGTTTAGCCCTGATGATTGACAAGAATGCCATCACACAAAATATGTTATTGTGTCATCAGAGAGGGGCTGCAATCTTAAGTAGCACTTTGTTTACATACACCAAAACTAGGATGTGCACATCACAAAAGTTTGCATACATCTCTGAATGAGGTATAAGGCTTCCATAATAGCCAATAAACCACAAAATACAAGTCGTGTCACCAACCCTGTGTGGCCATTTTGAAGGCTTGTTAAACTTGTTCAGCGACTAACAGCCGGAAAGCTTTCTAAAAATAGGTGAGTGCAATGGGCTATCTTACCACATCATTGCATGATGCTTCAATAGCTGCTATTGATATATCACCTTAATCAAAATTGATAATACTGCATCATTGTAGATTGCAGTATTATGAACCCAAGAACACATGTTAATATTTCTATGAAAAAATCATTACTCAATTAGATGTGTGGTTGCATTGAATGTGTTCATTCTAACAGCAGTTTCCTAAAGTTTGCTGCAACAAATTTGTATGTAAGAGGTAGACAGACTTTAGTTTAAAAGTTTGAGAACATGTTTAGTGTCTGAAAAACAGCATGCAACAACCTTCCCTGTTTCTGGTTTAGTTGCTATTACCTTAATTTCAGTTGGCAGCTTAAAACCATCCTAGCATGCAAAATATAAATTGTGGAAAAAGTGTGTATTAAACAAGCTTGTATGGCTTGTGAAAAGAGTCATTTTTGTAAAAATTTAATGGAGTCTTGACAAAAAATGAAACTATATATCAATCTTAGATGTTTTTGTGCTAAAAACAAGGCTGTCGTCAAACCACAGGTTTATCAAATGAAAATGCATGTTGTGTCCATTGCACAGTGCAGCTAGTATGCTCAGTAAACACCTGATGCCAGTAGAAGCAGGTATTGAATGATAGTGGCTAATACTTGAAATTAATTATATCTGGGTATAAAACTCAACTGTCTTGACGGTGCACAAAGGATCACAAGACATTCTTACACAAATGTCATAAAATATCTGTGTGATATAATCAAAGCCTTTCTTATTTTTGTATGTTCCACTTTTAAGAGCATTTAGCACTATTACTTTCCATTATTAATTTTGGTTGTACTACATGTTTTAACATCTTGACTGACAAACATTTTGCAGCAAGGTCCATTCCTTCATTCACAAAACACCAGATTTCCTGTTCAACAACCAATTGTGAGTAATCATCCAGAACCTGGAACATCTAGAATGCCTTCTAATGCCAGCTCACACATGATTGAATACCTACCAGGTTTGTGGTTGATGCAAATGTAGTCAGATTAGTTTGCTTCAGTGCAGTTGTCTGGACTGCTAAAGTGGATGCTGGTGCAGTGTTGTCTGTATATGCTTAGGGACTGCTTTCAAATTTGTTAATACTTTTGTAGTGCAATGGAGCTGATGCAATGGAACCAACATAGAAAGCCTGAAAAATATAGTTTTTGTCTTTATAGAAAAGTTCTGAACAATTTTCATGTATGAAAGTGTTACATCTTAATTTTCAGATGCAATACAATCAATCCTAACAGAATTAACCTGAATAATAATAGCATGTTTTGACTGAAAATATAAAAGTGCAGGTGTGCTCTGCAAAATTCTAAAAATGTACGAAGTGTGGACAGTGCATAAGAATCTTGCAGGACTCTGCTTTAGGTCAATATCATAGCAATGAACAAATTGCAACTTCAACCTGATGGGAAGAAAGCTTTTGATGACCATACCTTGGTATTGTATTGCCAAATTCTAGAAAAAAACTTAAACCAAACTCAGCAAAATAATAGGAAAACATGTGTTACAAACATACAGCAAATGTGTGGAAATAGCTGGAAAACAGGAGTTACAAATTTATACAAATAACTGCAGAGGTAAAACGAGTGTACAAGCAAATACCGTATTTACTCAATTGTACAGGGTGTTTCACAATTGTTGAAACAAAGCGATTGGGCACAAATCCAGGATTTTAAATGATACCACAATGATGATTACATTTATTGAAAG
>JGI24021J15306_10009004_pt1 | contig 12325 bp, 9 predicted proteins | sample Ectturendosymbi1_FD_15306 | JGI IMG/M metagenome (IMG submission 15306)
ACCAGTTGTACAGACACCGTCAAATCGATATGATGCGGTGGTCTTAATGTCTGAAAGCGAGTCTCCTGCACATTTGTGCGTCTTGATGTTTTTTTGTTATGAACCGAAGAAGTGGCAGTTTCTACCGCAGGGCACTCGTGTTTAAGCAGCAGCTGACGTCGTGGGAACGTGAAAATTTGGCGCGAGAGTAAATTAAAGCGATCATTGTGTTTGCACGTCAACAAACGAAACACGGTTCGAGGAAAGTGACTTCGGACAACGGACAAGACAAAATCCGTGCAACGTTGAAATCCCCGAAAGCAACCTTTAACACTCGCCCACAGTGGTCTTTGACGATCCGAACAAGCTTTCTCACCTCCTGCAGCGTGTAGTCCTTCCCGTCCTTGGTGAGAACTACGTCACTCGCGTTCTTCTTCATTGTCTTTTTCATAAATCTCAGCAGGTGCTTCTGGTTCATACACGCAGAGGCGTGGATGTGCGTGTCGACCTGCATGGGGGGTGGGGGGTAATGCGAGACGGAATCAACGACCAGGTTGATAAACGCAACGCAAGATACTTTTCCCCTTGAGACACGTGTTCAGAGCATGCACCGCCAGACGTTGACAGCAAAGTGAAAAGAACAACAGGTTTGTTTTTGTTTCTGCAATGTTCGCAAAAACGTGCAAGTTTGAAAACTTGCTCATCACTGGAAACGAAATAGCAGAGCGTAGAATCATTCCCCCCCCCGTGCACAGTTTAATAAACTTGCGCACGCATTTATGTTGGCACTTGTTTCTTAATGAGCAATGACCAATATTTTCCAATTGCTACACGAAAAATGAAATTACGCACGGACTGGTAGTCGTTCTTAATCTCTTGAAGTTTCAGCCTTTTCAGTATTTCTACCTAACGCCAACGGCCCAGGGTCGTGGAACGCGGTAGAGAAGCGCGAACGAGAATGAAGAGATGAATTTCACAACAACATAGTGTGGAGCATTTGCCAACGCTAACACAATGGAGGGCTTGTAAAAACCGGTAGTGAATCAGACAAGGCAAACAACACTGTACACACAAAGCGATTTACAATGGCTTGATGTTGACGCTATAAATTGAAAACCGTGAACAATTCTATCCTTCAATTTGTTTTTGTCCACATCGACGTGAACCAACGTTTAGCTCACATATAACTTTCTCCTTTAAAATTTGCGCCACAATATCTTCGTTGGGCCAAATTTCTTCAGCAACAAGATCGGAAAATTTCGGCGCTTTTCGGCAAACTTCGACAGCACACCCCGTCGTCAAATGGGCAAGAACAGTGCCTGCTGGAGGGTGATGTGCGGAAGCAACAATCAATGAGCCAGTTACCTTCCTGCAGTTGTAGAAGTCGCGATGCGGGACTTCCTTTTGCGCCGCCAATTCCTTCGTTTCATTGAGAAGCACGTGGAGTTGGAACTTGGACGAAAGGTACGAGAGACGTCGGTAACAGAAGGACTTTCTGCAGATAAGGCAGGGAGGACATGGGCAAGTAAGAGAGGGTACATTCTCTGAGGGCTTAAACTTCAGTAGCAAAAATTTGCAGAGGTTTTGAAAACGATTGTCTGACCGCTTTGACGAGCGTGTGAAGTCAGGAAAAAATATTAGTTCCGCAAGTGAAGAGATTGCAACAGAAATAGTCAGGCACTGTTAATTGTCTGCGAGCGTTTGTGAAGCGTTCGGGCAAGTAAAAGGAAACATGGAAATTTAATACAACAGTGTTTCTTGTCGAAAAATAATAATTCATTAAAACCAGCGTGCTTTCAAAAAATCCGCTGATTGGTGGATTGCCGCTGACCCATTCCATGAAAATAACGCTTCAAAGGCTTTCGCAAAACAACATGAAAATAATTTTAAACAGGCCTTCACTTACAAAGGTCCATCGACGGTTATAGCCATGATTTTGTTCAAGTCGTGGATGAACGACTGGAGATCAGGGTAAGGCTGGTCGAGGGGTTCGTTTCTGTGCGACAGTAACACAAACGCACATGGTCAATGATCATTTGCGCATTGAGCGACAAACACTCACGGTCTGTTGCGGGCGATCCATCGAATTTCATCGCATTTTGATCACGTGGGTGGGCAAAGTGGACAAGACGAAAAAACGTGAACTTCCTGACTACGCTGCGTAACTTCACAACGTCAGAAATTTGAAACACTGGACGGTGTGTAAGGCCCAGTGGTTCCAAACTACGGCCCGCGAAGCCACTTCATCCGGCCGCAAGGATATTTTGTCAATAATGAAAAAAGGAAATTTAGAAAAAATGTGCTGATTGGTTAGAACGTAACAAATCCTGAAACAATCACATTGCGTCAAGGTGTCCGGCTTTCAAAGCTTATGTAGACCTGGGACAAAAAATTTTGTAGACCGTGGTGTAGACGACGACAAAATCACATCAGTAGATACAGAACGTTTGCTGGGATGACGAAAGTACTGCGTCATGCGTCCCATCGGCCTCATATTTGAAAAATAACTGCGGACTTCTGGGATTTGACACCGCGAAACAAGTAAGGCAGTAAAACAACAGTTTTCATCCGCCAGAGCAGCATGTGGTAGAATGCAGCCATCGATTGCAGCAGCTTTGATGACGTGTAACAACAGGCGCGCGAGCTGGGGGATAATGAAACACAAGTTAGCCAGCAAAGCAATTTGCCAGGGCCACAGGGGGACAGTGGATCGAAGCGATTGGGCTCACGATAGGAGTACAGAAACAGCTACACGTAATTCAGGCGTTTGCTAGGTGGTGCAGGCACGAAGGAGACAGCATACACCACACACGCTGGACTAAAAACGAAACGCAATAAATAAGCCATCATCGACAGAAGCGATTCAAGTGCGGGCCATTCAAAGCTGATCGGCAGATTACGCGAGCAATTCCTATGGTGAATTGGAACAAAGCACACAAAGATGTTTACGCGTGCATTGAACTTTTCCAGCCTTTGTCAATTTAGAGAAATTTAACAACCTAGCATACGTTTCAAGCTAAGTAATCTGCAGAACGTTTTTTTGGGTGATTATCGGAAAGCTCTCGCGTTCCACTTCTCACGAAGCGAACGCTTCAACTACCAGCGCAGTCCCTGCGCACACCCTCAGCATAACGACCAGCTGTGTTTGTTACCAGCTTCTGAGTGATGCGCTGTTCATGTAATTATCGTGACGACACAACGAGTGGCCGAGCGCTTGCGCTTTGTAACGAATCACGGGAGTCGCTTTTAGGAAGAACCGAACGAATGAAAAACAGCTGTTTCAAAAACTTGAATAACCATAAAACCATTGATTTCTGAGAGGTTGCCGCGCCGTATTGGTCGGGGCTAAGCCGAGCGTAGGGGCTAAGCTTTGCGGTGATGTTCGGTGCGGACACCCTTGCAGCCTAAACTTGGAAAAGCAAATTTGCGGAAGAACTGAACTACGGAATAATTCTGTTTATCCAACTGCTTCATGGACTAGCAGAGCGACCTCAAGCGGCATTTCTCGCGCCCCGCACCTGCTCAAGCGTTCTTCGTCGGCGTAGACGCGAAACACGCCGTTCAGCATCTGGACCTTCATCTCCGAGTCGCCCGGCATGCCTTCCCTGTGAATTTCCTCGTACGGGTTTTGAACTAACAACGGCGGATGGTAGGGGGCGTCTGCGCACACACGGGTAGTGTTAACGGATAAATCGAGTAGGGTAACTCGGATGGTAACACTTTTATTATCTGGTGAAACGGGAGCATGCAATTGACATCGATTTGCTGTTGAAGTTCTCTAATAAACAAAACGGCTCGTTTAAACTTAGTGTGTTGACGTCAGCAGCGGTTACGTAATCGCTGTACCTGGCTACGGGCGTTGTGATATGAAATGCTTCCATTAGGCTTAACTTCTCACCTACAAATTTGGTCCATATCTTTAAAATGCAAGATTTACTCACGGTTTTTTGTAACAACTGCGAGAAGTTAAACTTAATAGTTTTGCGCTGAACACTCAAAAGGAACACTTTGACGCAAGGAAGTGGAGCTCGAGCTCACCTTGGCTGATTCCGCAGGCGGTGCCTAACTCTTCTGTATCGTCGTCCATTCCTTTCACCTGAAACCAGGCCACGATGTTATTTTTAAATAATTGGATTGGGAAGAAAATCTTTCAATCTAAAATCAAGGCTGGCAAAACTCCCATGTTGGTATTTTTCACAGAATCGTGTTTCAGGTCAACGTGGCTGAAAACGGCTTTCGGGCCGTTTCCGCATTTATGCAGCGCAATGTCGATGCAAATTACATTTGCACAGTCGGAATCGAGTTCTGATTATTGGAAACTGAATTAAGCCGGATCTGAATGCAAGAATAACCTCAGCATCTGTCACCCGGGCTGCATCCGCGGGCGAAAACGAGGGAAGACTGAACTACACTAATCCGATAACATTTTCATTAAAAAAATGACGAATTTTTAAGTCTTTTACTGCTCTTGCAACATAAGAAATTACACATTTTTGCTTTTTTTGATTTGTAAAAATTGCAACAAACGCAAAAAACTTTCAGATAACAAAGTTCACGTAGACAGCCCACTGGAAATACACTTTAATGCAGTGGCCCTCAAAGTTTTAACGCTTCACGGTCAAATTTTCGTCAATCTGCATATCCCTTTTCAACAAGGTTTAATAACAACAAATTGTAAGAAATAAAACATAACTGGTAAAGAAATATTCACTATAGTGAGAGAAAAGGTCAGTGCAATGGCTGCATCACATTCATCAGCATCAAATCGCCAACCTTCATCATGTGGGTACAATGTTACTAGATTGCCAAAACGAATGCACTGATGGAATGTTTAATACACAATTGAATACCCTCAACATTTAATCTCATTACCCCCTGGGATTGAGACTAACTTTAAGAACCCCTGCATTAGTGTAACCACCATATTGAATGACAGGGGAGGAAAACGTCGGCAAATAAGAAAAAACGTCGGCAAGTAACTCAGAGCAGCAACAGAGGCGTCAGCAACAAAATAATCTATGATGTTACTGGCACACGTGAAACGCACACTCATTGCGCAGTAAAAGCAATACATTCAAGACAGGAATGTAAACATCATCTTAACTGCTTTGTTTCACGTGGTAAAAGAACAATGACGGCAAATAAGCTTCTCTCATCACAGCAAAGGCAACGCTTCCTCCCCTCCCCGAGTATCCCCTGTACAGCGCAAAGCACGCTAACGCTTGACCTGGTGAAAAAACTTTTGCTTTTTGGTCTCAAAGAAGCACTTCCTGTGCGTCGCGTCAATACTGACGTTGCCAAGCGGAACGAGCTGATGATGGATTGACGGAAGTTGAAAAGCGAACGTACGCACCATATGTGGCCTCGCCAAGTCACGTGACCCTGCACTCACCTGCTTCAGATATTTTGCCGTGGTAGCGTACACATGCTGCTGGGCAAACTCCATGTACTTTTCGCGTAGCAGCAACGCGTCCATGAGATGATCTGAGGCTTCTTCCAGGTCGTTTACTGGAACCTGCGGAACCAAAGGTGATCGTGATGTGTGTGCTGGTAGAATACAACATCTCAAGCCTTCGCAGGAGTTTGCTATGGCAAAGGAAATGATGGTATCTCCAGCACCCATTCAAAAAGCGAACACAGCGTATCTTTTTGAATTAACACATCACTAAATAAAAAGCCACTAAGACTTAAGATCTGCTTCCAACTATCAAAAGAAACTAGTGAGCCTCAAAGCAGTGCTGAGCAATGCGCCATAAAGGAAAACAAAACGTATGCTCATGCGTTGACCTTCGACAAACAAATCTTACAACGAAACTAAAACTTTTTTAAAAATGTGAAGCGAAACACTCGCTGCCGAGCGCGGAGCACTCACCCCCGCAATCTCGTCCCCGCTAATCTCGATGCGATGAAAGTCGGCGTCCACCATTCCTCCGCCGAGCCCGTCCAGATTCGTGGCGACGCTTTCGTCAGCAAGGCGTTTCCTGGGTAATAACCATGACGTCAGCGATTGGTCCGAAGCAGCAGAGCGCGTTTGAAGCAATGCAGGAAGTTTTAACAGTGCTGCACTCAGGCTACTGGTCGACGTCTGCCTCACGCAGAACGATCACGGATATTCAAATCAGGCGAAGAAGTCGGGTATTCAAAATATTAAAAATGCATTCAGCAGGCGTGTGTGACAACCTGTCAGTGGGTTGAATTTTTACGAAGCTCCTCACCACACGATATTGAAGTTGAAAACTTAAATTTGACGAAGTTCAGCAGTTGGGCCCGCAACTATTTGCTTGAAGGACCGTTTCACTATCGCCCTACATTGCCTCCTGCAGCAGAAGTGCTGTTTGAAGAAGAGTTTGTGTGAAACGGTACACGCTGGGAATACTTTTTCATCTTTGCATCTTGTGATTTCCTATTCTCTGACCAAATTAGAGCAGTACTGGTGGTAGTGATCAAACATAGATCATACAGAGTAGAGGAAAAGCCGCTTTTCCAGACCAAATCTACAAAACAAACCCTCTCGGCGAGAGATCTTCCCGACACAAACCTGTGTTAGAACACTACTATTTGCTAAGAACACTCAAAAGCAAATAAATTCAGGAAGTCTGGTTGGATCAAACGCCGAGATGTGCAAGCGAATGTCAAGACCAAAGCATTCACGCATGTCAACCACGCAGCAGTTATTGATTGGTTGGTTGGTACGTCATGGTTGGTCAGGCACACGGTTAATAAACGAGCTACAAGCAATGACACTACATGCTTCAAATTGCACGCTAGCAAAGCTAGATGTGATTCGGTAACAAGTGGTATAAAGCAAGCGTGAAGCAAAATGAGATCCAAGAAACCGTCATCGCATACGCGTGTAAAATGAAGTGAGGCGCTTCATTCAGCTTTGAAGATGACCTCGGAAAAACTTGGGCATTGAAGCCTGTACAAGCTATTTTGTAGAGTTTTGCTAACCAGCTGCAGCAAACTGTTCCAAATTTTGGCGGGGGGGGTTAAAAAAGTTTTGGTTTTAATAATAAAGTTTTGCCACAAACGTCGAATTTGTGATCTGTTAAACGGAAAAACAGCGCGAATGTGGGGTTTAAACCCTTTTCATTCGCCCTTTTTCGGATTAGGTGGTGTTGTTTTCGGTATTGGACAAACGAAGGGTCACCTCATCCCTAGAGTGCCAACTGAAAACGCCTCATGGAATCGTGCTTTAGAGAAAATGCGTTCAACGTGACGGTATCTCGCAGTGACCGAACACAGGTGACCTTGGCTACCCATCGGGTCGTTATGCAGGTCATATCGATTACGATCTCATTTTGAAGCACGCTTAATCATTTGCACTACGACTACCTCGTAAAGAACGGCTGCCACAAGGACCTGTAAAAGAAGGAGTTTATTTGTTGTCATATGTTACTCAGTTCTTTCCTTTTTCGAAATCGCTTACGACAGCATGATGGCGAGGCAAAAAGAGACGTTAATTGCGCTTTCAATAGACTATGTCACGTAACGGAAAAGCGAACAGGCGACTTTTACGAAACACGTGGCTAGTATCAAGCGCAGCAATAACATCATCGCTTGGCATCTTACGTCAACGGCACGCCGTCCATCAACATTTAACCCGCGTGGTAACTGCACAGAAATGAAAACGCCCCATAACCAGGAAACGGGGCTTAAAACCTAGAAAACAAGTAAATGAGTCCACGCAACAGGACTTCACACGAGTTTTGTGCAGAACTGACAAACTATTTTTGGGCGCTTAGCCGTGAAACGCTACGTCCTTCCGGCAGAATGTCTGCTTGAAATATCACGCACGCGAATCTTCGCACAAGATTTGAAAACGCGCACCGTTTCTACTTACTGTTTCAGCTGAGGCATTGGGAGCATGTGCTGACTGGTCAGATAAGGTTTGTGGGGTTGCAGCGGGCAAACTTCGCCGACGGTCACTGTCAGAAAATTGGACCCGTTTTCTTTGGCCGCTCCATTGACGCGTGCAGCAGGCGCCTCGTCGCTTTCCTTTGCGGCCATTTTGCCCAGGTTCTGTCGCACCTTCTTCCAGTGCCTCGCGCTGGCACTGCTGTTGTTGTTGTTTTTCGACGCGATTGGTTCAGGCACGGTCACGTGATTGTGGTGATGGTGACGATCGCAGGGCGAACAGCAGAAGCGTCCAAACGAGCAGTGCAAGCGACGACGGCGGCACAACAAAGCAGCAGGTGTGTTGTGTTAAAAGTCGATGTTAATGACACACGGCCAGAACACACCAAGCAGGAAAAAACACGCATGAAAATGATTGAACTTGGCGGCATAATCATTTGCACACTTTGGGGGGCTATCGTGGGCGGCTTTAAGGCTAGTCTACACTGAGGAGTTGCCAGGAGTAGCCGCTCACGATTCTTTCTTTGTTTTTATTGCGCGCAGGAGTTGCCGAGCCGTGCACGAGCGCAGAATTACCCGACGCAACAAAACAAAGAATCGTGCGCGGCTACTCCTGGCAACTCCTCAAGTGTAGATTGGCCTTTACTGACGCAACAGCTTGCAATGCAAGGGCGGTAGTAAACATGAAAATATGCTGGGTGAAGAACAGACGTGGGAACTGGTTCCAATATTATCCAAGGTAACTCATAGCTGAAGCAGTCTTGAACACACCGAACAGTTTTAACTTACCTACAGATATCAGTAAAAAGGACACGTTAATATAGCAGCTGCTATATTAGCCAGTAACTTTAACGTTTTAAACAAACGGGACTCCAAACATTAAGACAAATTCTCTAAAAGAAAGATCTGTTCAGGTCTTATTTTGTAAGCATGTTTACCATAGACACAACATATCACGTAATGGCCTTAATATCATTGGATTTCTAGCAACTTAGCGCCACTTTCTGGGTGAATATCCTAGCCACAGTCAAAGACAAACAACATCAGTTAAATGAGAAACTACACACGCACACACAAACACACATCCCACAGCATTACAACAGTCTCAGATAAAATCAAATCTACTCGATTATGATTGAAAAATCGTCGCACTACCTGCTTGTTAGTGTTTAAGGAGGATCACGTTAGTGAAAACGCGTGTATGGCGACGCGTTTTGCAGCGAATGTTTCGCGTGTGCCAAATGGCAGATTGAAACGGTGAAAAATGCTGCTGAAAACTCAGGAAGTCCAGATTTATACTATTAAGTATGGCAAGACCCGATGGCGATTTGCATACATCTTACGAGCGCTGCTGAACAACTGAGTTGGCTTACGTATTCAGTCAGTTGCCTACCCAGCCCAAAACTTTGAGAGAGGACCAAATATTTTGACTTTAATCGAGCGACAGTATTTGGCTTGGGACACCACCTCTAAGAGCACAAAACGACAAGCTATTCTAGAAATTTGTGGGGGCATGACCCATTTGTCCTCTCTGAATACGCCTATGGTAGCAGTGGTAGGCGTGCTATTAAGTAGATTGTGAGCCCGGAAATATGCCCCATGAAAGATGGTTACGTCTTAGCATTAACTTTCTATCTCCAACAAGGAGTAGAGCGAGTGCAGATTGAAACTTACACGTTCAGAGTTAAAAAAAAAACTTCTTTGCACTCGACTCACGAGGCATACGAACAATAACCGAATACATGACAACAGCTCTACAGTGTATACCGTTGCCGACACATGTCGCAAGATGCACGGCCGAGATGAGTTCCCCTGATAGAGGCGCGATGTGAAAAAAAAATCACTCTCGAAGTGCGTGTTTTCTTGAGGAAAACCATAAGCAAGCAAGTGGAAAGACATGCCGTGATATGATAGCTGCCCAGTTCTCAGGCTTATCGCTTCTCTGCGATGAAAAAATGCTTTCTGCACAGTCGGAGCAACATTAGCAATGCAATAACGGGATGCTTCATCGGAAACTCGGCTTTGGGACAGCTCGGAATGAAGTAAGAAAACCGGCGGTGCACAGCAACTCACGTTTCGAAATCTTGGCTGATTTGTCGGTCCACGAGGTGTCGCTTCTCTTCCTCACGAACAATCGGAATTTCGTCGGTGAGCTCGCAACTCGCGGTCAGGTCCCCGCACCCCGCGATGTCTTCCGAAAAGAGTTGCTGCACGAATAAGCCACTTATCATCGAAAGCGCGAAATACAAGCGATGCGACAAGCAGGTTTTTTTTGCAGTGCGACACATTTGTTTATCCACAATTGGCGGCAGGCCGAAGCTTAGACGATGCTTTTTGTTGGGGGCGGTTGAGGTGAACGCTCATTGTCCATGTCGCTTTCGGTGATTCACTCAGTGGCTGTGGATCGAACACCCAACCTTTCAATTGAGAGTCGGACGCTCCCGGAAGGTTACAACTGTTTGGGGGCACTATAACTGTTCATTACCAGTTTTAGTCGTCAAAAAAAACTTCGACAGTAATGAGGGGCAAAAACGTCCCCGACCCAGTTTCATTGACTTCGTTCGGTTTTGCATTGTTTCTAATTCAACTTACAATGTGTTAAAGTTTCTGTTTCGAATATTCATTTTGGGGAAGGGTAATGAGTTGTAGTTTATGTATTGCATAATTAAACACGTTTGAAATCGGTTTCCCTCTGTTCCGACTTAACGTACCACCGAGAAAACACGAACACGTTGCTAATAGGGTGTGCCTTTCGAGAGGCTGAGAGATCAATCATGCAAAGTTCGCAGTTGGGTCATTCTTCGGTGATTTACCGATTGTTTTTTGAAAGAACCAAAAAAGTAAAAAAATTCATGAAAACGAAAGATGACAGAAAGTTCATGCAATTTCGGACAACTGACCGAAATATTTCAGCGAAAAAGGTACCCATACCTAGGTTCGCAGTCTCGCAACTTGGAAAAGAGCGTCAGCCGCTCCGATAAGGGGCGCACTTCAGGCCTCAGAACCTGACGTTTAAAAACCTTCCAACAAAAAAAACAAAACGCTATTCCAACAAGAACACCTGTTCAGGTTGGCACTGACGCACGTTGCGGAAAGGACAAATGTAAACGCTTATTTTCCGGAAGAGTGTTTCTGAAATACAAAGCTTTCGGAATTTTGCAGCTTTTTTCTGAACAAAGTGATCGATGAAAGACCTGGGCAGCTAAGAACATCATAATTTCAAACCGAGTGTATTCACTGCCGCACTACACACATACCGTCACTACAGCGTTGACAGAACTACCTCAGCGCAATCGTTATCAAGTAAGTACACAAACGACTCCATAAAACGTATAACGGGTTGCAGGCGCGAATCACCATAGACATAGCAGTTTGACAAGAAATTAGTTGTTACTTTCAGCCGGCATCGCTCAAATCACAACATACCTCGGCGATCTTGGCGAAACCGGCCATATCGTACGTCTTGCTTTTCTTTCCACGCAAGGAGGTCCTGTGTAAAAATAACCTTTAGAGAAAAGCAGCCGCGCAAATGTGTATAAAGGGTGTCGATCAGAAAAAAATGTAACAGAATCATACCGCGAGAAACTAGGAAAGGGCTTGTCGCTGAAGCTTCCCGTGCTCGAGTTGTCTTTCACTGACCCTACATCGGCCTGCGACCCTGCAGAACAGAAAGCTGAATGAATAGAGACAGCGAGAGCGTAGACAACAACAGTACCGCACGATATTAAACGAGGCTCGCGATAACAGCGAAGCAGCTGTTGTTTTGCTGACCATAAGCAACTCAAGACAATCCCAATCTGGACAAGATCTTGGCAATGCACATGAGCCCTTCATGCACGACAAGTTTGCCATTTTGACGGCGAACCTTGTTTTCATACTTTACTCAGGATCAGCCGCTTGTATCAGAAAAACTCAATTCCCAGGAACCTAATTCATGATGTTGTAACCTTAACCCGATTTCGGCATTTGAGATTGGATTGCAACAAGGGCTGGTTGGGCGATTCGTTTACCATTGTATGAAGGAAGGAGTCCTTCCTTCACTGTTGAAATAAAGTATTTACAAAACTCTGGGGCCGCGTTTCCTCCGAACGACTGACGCACTCAGGCTTATTGCTTGAAAATATAGTTGGTCTTCCACTCGAGACAGGCTGCCGAGCGAGTTGGGCTGGGACCACAAAAGAAGGTGCAGGCGGGAATTTGACAGAAGTGTTCAAGTCAAAAACTAACAAGATTCCAAACATCGCGCATTCTCCATTAGATAGAAATCTGTGAGCGAACTGTCAGTTGTGACGAAAGCACCTATTAGAGCTTGGCTCATGACAACCGTGTATTGATATTTGCCCTTAGTGGCCAAACCAATGGCTTCACTTCGTACTGTCGGAACCTACAACTTTTCTTGGAAATAGACAGCTGATTCACGAAGGTGCCGGTTAATTCTGTTTAGTTTGCCACTGCTATTTCCAGAAATAGCAAACCGCCGAGCTCAGTC
>JGI24021J15306_10009006_pt1 | contig 12324 bp, 8 predicted proteins | sample Ectturendosymbi1_FD_15306 | JGI IMG/M metagenome (IMG submission 15306)
TGCATAAAGAACGTTATTGCCGAATTGACGTTATAAGCGAATTGAAATGCATGTAAAAGATGCCATCGGGACCGAACAAAAAGTAGCGTTATAGACGAATTGACGTTACAGACGAAGCCGTTATAGACGATATCAACTGTATAGAACAGATTTACAAGAGGTTTTAGGCTTTATGCGGATTAAACTAAAAAAGTTAATTTCAGGGCAAATTGTTACTTTCAGAGCAAATTTTTTCTGTCCACCCAGTAAAATGCCTGCCCGTACGCTTGTGGGAACATGCATATCTGTGAGTACCGGTAAATCTTACGCAAAGTCACGTTTTCGTTTTGCTGCAAAATAATGTTGCGTTTTTCATCTAATGCTCCAAAATAATGTTGCACCACATATTGGCCAAATACTCTCAAGTAATCAGTGGCCTATAATTTTGTGTGCAGGACTTTATGCAACCTACCGTGGCGATTGAGTGCTAGTAGTCATCAGGTTCAATGCAACATTCTTACCTTTGAGATCTTATTGAGAAAAAATATGTAGCTTACCTCTTTCATGAAAGATGCAGAAAGTCCAACGACGTATGGTTGAGCGCTTTGATTCAGTCAAGTTTTTTTTATATCCATCCCTATTCTTTGAATACTACAACCGCATTTTACTTTGCGACTGAGTGCTCGGACGTTACAGTGTTTGTTTGAGGTCGTGTGCATGCCGCAATACTTTCGTACTTTACCTGGCCTTGATTAGGCCTGGATTCATTGTCCTATTCTGGATGTATAGTGTTACAACAAGTGTTACGAGGTAGCGAACAAGTGTCAAGAAAGTGTCTGTAACACCGTTGTTCTACCTCCAAACTCCTATTAATCGTTCGATTGTGTCTGTTTTTATCAATCTGCATTGTGCACACTGTCCGTGTTTGTACCGTACGGACTTCGTTTCTGTTACAAAAACCTTTAAATTAAAAACATTAAATAAAATTACCAAATATATACATTTGGTTATTAGAACCTATTTAAAGTCAGGGGGGCGTGAGACAAAAAATACTTTGGGGGAAGTGGTGGAGAAAAGATTATGAACCACTGATTTGGTACAATGGTCTGATGCTCTATTAATATTTGGTGTAACCCACGAAAAGTAAGCCCAGCTGTGTTTTGCTACCTAAATATTTCGTGAAGATGATTTTTTACAAACATTTTTGAACGAAACAGGTCTTTCAGACTGTTAGTGCTTATATTTTTTGCAATTGTCTTGACTTAATTTGTTCGATCGCAGCAGCAAAAATCACAACAATCAACACATTGACAAAAACATTGTGTGTCATATTTATTCTGTCTAATGCAGTGTTTCTCAAACGTTTCCATTTCGTGGACCCTTAAGTCGTATGTTTATTTTGCGGACCCCTAAAACCCCAAAATACTCTTAACCAGCGCTTTTCAAACTCTGGTCATGACCCCATTTGTAGTGGGAAATGTAATTTTGGGGAACGAAACAATTTGGCTTGATAAATCAGTGATGCATGTTTTTGCAAACGTCCCACGAAAATTGAAAGTAAGCCTGAAGTTGCATTATTTCTACTGCACTTTTAGAGGCAACTCCGTATTTCACGCGATCAGTTGTTTACTGGGATATCTGCCTTAGTTATTGAATGATATTAATCAATCAATCACAAGTTATGCATTTTTATGTCATCACTGTAGTACTGTAATGTACTGAATGATATTGACCTTGTTGCATTCATTCCGACAGGAGGGCACACCTGGTTCTAGAACTCTAAGCCTATGCCAACTGCTTTGAGAATACGCAAAATAGTTTTAGACTACAGTTTACGAGCATTAAGTGTTGACATCATTATGGACAATTGGCTTGGTTTAGACTCGTGCGGAAATATTGGAAGCGCACGGAAAAAAGTTTAAAAGTCAAAAAGAAAAAGAAAATATGATGAAACATTTTTGCAGTATGGATTTACTTGTAATGATAATTATGGAGCGGAGAAAACCCTTCGCTTAATTTGTAACGAAACTTGGGCTGCGGAAAGCATGAAACCTCCAAAAAGGCATTTTCCCAACAAGCATGCGAAATATTCCGACAAACCAATAGAATATTTAGGAGGACTTTTGAAGATCCCATCGAAGAATAAGCACTTTACAGAAAAATCTTTCACTGTGAATGAAAGATATTTGCTCGCGTCTTATGAAGTCAGTTATTTGATAGCAAAATCCTCCAAAACTTTCGCTGTTGGTGAAGATCTCGTTTTGTCTGCCACTGTTAAAATGTCAGAAAAAGCACACGGAAAATAAGTACCTTGATAAAATTCGCTAAATTCTTTTATCTAGTGATGATCAATTCCAGCAGTTAATCATTCGACTTAAGAAGAATCCAAAGATTGTAATTCAGCTCGACGAAAAGACTTTTATCATAAAATGAAAAAATGGCACAGGTGCTACTATACGTGCGGTATGTTCATGAAGAAAGCATTGAAGAAGAATTAATTTTTGTCGCCCTTTGGAAAGCCACGCCAAAGGTGAAGATACATTCATTAAAGTCAATGAAATTTATACAACTGCAGATTTCTTAGCAGACATAAACATCTCCAATCACTTGATTGTCAAGGTTATAGTTGATCATTTGAATTGCCTACACACACAGTTTCAGAAGTATTTTCCCATGGACTTTGATTCAGGAAAAGAAAGGTGGATCCGCAAACCATACACAATTGAACAGGCCCGAATCCGTTGCCCCCTCCCCGAAATTACCGTGCATCATTTTGTATTGTTAGTTTGATCTGTATTTCGTCTAAAAAAAAAACTGAATAAAGCATTGACAGAGTAACTGTACTTGTATTGTAAGCTTAACTCCTTATTTCTACATACTTCAGTTTATTCGCAATAGCAGTTTTCAGGGACCGAGTTTGCTAAAAATCTTTGGGGGATACAAACCTTTATTGTGTTTGGATGGCGTCACCATGTTCACTCAACCGTAGTACGACCTTTTTGTAATATTGGCAAAATGGGGTACACATTATGGAATTTATATATTCTGGTGACCATGGCCCACGTTCCTGCCCTGGCTACGTCCATAGTGGTGAAAAGTGCTATGTCTAGCACTTAGCACTGCATTTACTATGAAAACACATTAATCCTGAGAGTTGGGCTCAAATAGACATAATTGTGCTCAAAATTGTGATAATCAATTCAAGTTTGGTCAGTTCCGAAATAAAATGCACTGCTACTGAAATGCTAAAAACCACAAGACCTTTTGGTAAATACTAGCAGTGGCAACCTGGCGGGTAGCCAGAAATTTTAATAGGGAGGGCAAACAAGAACCAAGTTTCAACATTTAAATATTTTAAATGCTCCTTGTTTTTAGAGCATCATCCATAATACGTGCATGCATGTTTCTGGTGTTTTCTCCTGAACCATTGTGTTCAGATTAAAGCCGACAAACAAAAAGTTTGCTTTCATTGCATTGACAAGTTTTAATAGTTTTGATAGTGAAGTTCCAAGCTTCTGCTTTGGATCAATGCCACCCTCATAAACCTTTCCTGCAAAAGCGCTAGTAAACCTCTCAATGCTATAAGCGCACGATCTGCAGTATGCTTTTTGCAGCCAAGATTGTAGTTGACAAAGAAGTCATCGCGGCCAATACTGTATTACTATTGAGCTTCTTATCAAGCCAGTAACCAGGGGGGCACAGGGGGGCAGCCCCCCTAGAAAATTTTTCGCCCCTCTGTGGAAAAATGTGTTGGACATCGTTTAAAACTATTGGACATAATTCAAAAAATTTGGACCCCTATCAGAAAACTTTTCGCCCCTCCTTTTGTCCCAAGCTGGTTACGGGCCTGCTTTTTATTCTGTATTTAACATTTTGAATGTACACAACACAGCATTTTCAATCGAAGTCGAGCAAAGGCTTTGCTCTGAGGCACTGACTTCCGAAGTAGGCCTTCTGCAAAACTTTCGCGCATATAAGAAGTGGATCCTGTTATCATTTAATTTTTGAGCAATGAATTCACCATAAACAACGTTAGATTTTGCTGGTGACTCTTCTCGTTGCAGTGAAATGATCTCAAATTATTTACTGTAGGAAAGGGTGGCAACATCAGATCAAAGTTGAAACACTGAGCTTAGGAACAATAGGTCAGGGTCTAATATCGTGACAAGACTAATTTTTTACTCGCCGGCAAGTCAAAGGGAAACCAATGATGAAAACGTTAAGGCTCCACATAATTGTGATTGAACCGTCACAATACATGTCATCACAAATAAATATCTAGAATGAATGCTTATTGTTGTTCGAACATTGAGTATGGCGCAATGAAGAAGACTTTGAAACGGCATCGTTTCTTGGCCAAAGTTTGAGCTTCAAGACATATAAAATGTTTATCACCGGCGTATTCACGCATGTAGTTTTAGAAGTGTGCATAACAAAAATCTACGATGTTGATTTAAACGCTGACACTGGAAACAAGGGTGGGTTATGTTGTCACAACCACGGTTACCAGAGAGAAATTTGCGATGGTCTTGAAATTAAGCTCGCATAACCATTAGGTGAGATACAGCAAGCTGTTGCGCAAAACACAGCTGCGATAGCGCTACACCAATTGTTTTTACTTGTGGCCATTGATTGCAAAGGTCAGATATAAGTTTGTATTCGACTAAAAGCTGAAGCAGGATATATGAGGAGGTTTCATTGATTTGCACTGAAGTATTTCTTTCTGAAAACTTTGGAATTGGAGGGGACAGTGCCCCCTCTGGCTGCACGTCTGGTGGCCACGTTGTTCAGATTGGAGGCTACAGACCAACGCAGGAATTCGTGATGGAGCGAAGTTTATGTGTGTACCGATTTGGTAATTCAAATTAACCAACGCAGTTATCAACAATCATGGCAATTCAATTTACATAGTAAATGTGTATAGTGTGTCTACAGATAATCCCGTGATAATGTTCAATTTTCTTATTTATTCTCTGGCTTTATGTTGGGGAAACGTTTCCAACAGTAATGTAACCATGAAATTTGCACAACTACATTACTTTTTATCACGAAATGTTGAGGGAGACAACAGATATTATGTCGCCACCTGTCCAAAAGTTGTGGGGACATGTCCACCCGTCCCCCCCTTAAACCCGGTCCTTGGCAGCTTTGTGTAGAACGTATATTTTATGTTACTTACTTTCCAAGAACTGCGTATTTATAGATTGGACAGCAACTTGAGCATTAATCAAAATTTATGCTTTTGAAATACTTTAGCTTAAAAGTGCTCAGTACGCCAGCTGTGTAAAAAATGTTTCTCCTGTCATCGTACTACTTTCATTTATTTATGAACATTCGTTGTCATGTTAAATGTCTGCGGTGTTTGCGCATATCTTTCCGTAATATCTTTAAAAACTTTTGAAATCAGCAAGCGAGATTTGATCTTCATCAGCAAAAAACAGGGCTCTGGAGCCGTAGCCCGAGCCCAAGCAATTTTGGGTGGCTGGAGCCGGTGACAAAAATTTTAGATGGTGGAGCTGAGACCAGAGCCTGAAATTTGGATTCCGATTCCAGAACCCTAGTCTGTGGGGCGAATTGTACGGATAAATGGATAATCCAATGGTTTTATGTTTTTAATGGACCAAATCGTGTTGGGCCGGAGCCAAAAACTTTTGAATGTTCGTACCAGAGTCAGAGCTGGAGCCAAAAATTTCATGTCTGGACCCAGAGCGGGGCCTGACATTTGAGCTCCGGCTCCACGGCCCCAGTAAGAATTATTACAAACCACCTTTAATTTAATGAACAACTGAGGTGACTGAGAAACGCCGCAGATCGGGCAACACTAAAGAGACATGCTGCTCGAGGAGCAACAACCGTTGCTTTATCCCACTGTCCAACAACAGAGGCAGACACAAGAAACTGACGCCACAAGCTCATTTCTCCAAATTATTATTTGCATTTCGACACTAACTCAAGATTTCCCATGCAGTGTTGACTGTGCCGTAACAAACAATGCCACCCATCGCTTGGAAGCAAACATTGTCCTTTCATGCTTCACGTTAACAATGTTAGGTTTTTTGTGGAAGCAGTTGCAAAAAGTGTGTCTTGTTAAAAATGGTTCAGGTGGCACAGTGTTACTTAGGGTTTCTCTGTTATAAATATTATTAGCATCATAGTAAGTTTTATTGCCAGGTAGTAGAATACGCTATCGGCAAGCGTGACTACCAAACAGACGTATGCATTGAATAACTTCAAAAAATCAGACAGCAAGAACCAGAAAGTCATCAGATTGGAGAAGCATTTAAAGCATAAGGTTAAAAGTGATTATTGTGATAAAAGCACCACCAAGTTGAACGGCGGATGCTGCAAATATAGAGAATGCAACGGAATTATAATTACTTTTTTAGTTGAAAGGCAAAACAACAAGTTTCAATCAGTTTGCTCCATCCTGAAATTTCAGCGGGTTGCGGCCCTGCGATTGAACTTTCAGGTGCCACACACCTGCCGATACAAGCCCAGGAAGAATTTGCGAAGCTATCAATCGACAAAAGCTTAGGAGAGAGCAAACGTTTACAATTTTTCAAAACAGAACGTATGTGATGGAATTTTCAAAGCAGACTTTATGTGATTTTGGATAAGAGCAAGCAATGAATACCCAACCCTTTCCGAACCAGCCCTTCATAAACTCTTGNTCTTTTGCACAACATATTTGCGTGAAGCGGAATTCTCAAAATTGACATACATTAATAAAAAAAACGATCCTCTTTGAAGAAGATTCAGGATTATCTTTGTCAAGCGTTGTCATGTTTCAATCCACGAATGCATAATCTGTGTGAAATCACCAAGCACATCCATATCATTAGTTGTTCATTATAACGTTTATAAATTGAATTGTTTTTTGTTGATTTTTTATTCGCTTTTGCTGCTTCTACAGTATTTCGTGGTTATTTTATTACTGTATTATAGTTACTTTCGTGGATTGCCTCTTACATTTGTACTACATTGCGCATCACCGCCCACAACTTCGCTGCTGTTATTATTTCGGGGGTTATTCAGTGACATATGGTGGTTATTTGTATTTGGTGTGCGCTGTTCACAATTTGATGTCACAATCATGTTTCCAAACCTACGTTTTGGCGAAGTTTATTGACACAATATGAATATTCTTCCACACGCACTCTATTTTATGTGTCATTGCACTGAATATAAACTAACAGCGCTCCAAGTTAGGATATCGGAGGAAAATACAGTCAACGCTACGACACAGCTTTTCATAATTGCAAAAATATCAAACTGCGCGATAAAACAGGGANGTAAAACACATTACTCACTAAATCAGAGGAATTTACAACTGCAAAATACGACTGCAGTAATGTCTCGTCGAATACGAGCAGACGAACGTAGAAGGTGTACGGCTGGACTGGCTGGAGCACACCCCTGTTTGCAAGATCGAATCTTGCTAAACTACACAAGAATTGAGAATGTGCATAAAGTACGCAAGAAATCTTCCATTTTTTGGTTATGTATAAAAGTCCAGCAAACGTTTAGTTTTTCTTTTTCCCCGAAGAGACTTCATCAAATGCCTGAATGCTTTTGCGTCAACAATTGCTATTTTTGAGCTGGTGCAACAGTTCTATCATGCTACAGAAATTGATAATTTAGCCAATACGGTCAGCGCTTGCAGTGATCAACCATAGCAGACAAAATAGAGACAATTGTTTCGGATTAAGTGAACTGTCGCGGAACACAATCTTGAACATTCGTAGTGGACGAAAGGTCTAAAAAAGTGGTGAGATGATTCCTGGATTCCAGTTTGCTAAACTTCTATACATAACCAAAAAATGAAAGATTTCTTGCGTACTTTTTGTACATTCTCAATTCTTGTGTAGTTTAGCAAGATTCGATCTTGCAAACAGGGGTGTGCTCCAGCCAGTCCAGCCGTACACCTTCTACACTCGTCTGCTCGTATTCGACGAGACATTATTGCAGCCGTATTTTGCAGTTGTAAATTGCTCTGACTTAGTGATTAGTGTGTTTTACTTCCCTGTTTTAACGCGCAGCTTGATATTTTTGCAATTATAAAAAGCTGTGTCGTAGCGTTGACTGTATTTTCCTCCGATATCCTAACTTGGAGCGCTGATAGTTTATATTCAGTGCAATGATACATAGAATAGAGTGCATGTGGAAGAATATTTATATTATGTCAATAAACTTCGCCAAAACGTAGGTTTGGAAACATGATTGTGACATCAAATTGTGAACAGCGCACACCACATACAAATAACCACCACATGTCACTGAATAACCCTCCCATGAAAAAATTTCTGCGTATGCCCTTGGACTGAGTAGAAAGTAAACTCAGCCTGAGTCTAGTAGAAGCAGACTAAGTCACAGACTACAGTTGCTTTTCAACTTTCGTGGTAATGAAGTGAAAACAGCGTGAAACCCAACTTTTTACTATTTTGTCAAGCCAGACAAAGCAAAATAGTGTATTGTCTTATGTGAAACGAAATAATAACAGCAGCGAAGTTGTGGGCGGTGTCCATAGGCGTACGGGAGTGCCTATTTTTGGAGATGCAAAAAATGTTTGCCCAAATTTGATCTTGTTTTTCCCAAACAATGCACAAGCAGCAAGTCTTAATTTGAAGACTAAAACGCACCATTGTAAACAAATCAAGGTGTGTGGATGCGTAATGACCAATTACCGGAGTTCAAAGCCGTACGTCCTCAACTAGCAATCAATATTCTGCATAGCCACATGTGAACAATGATAATACTGTATTTATTGGTTGAAAAAGGCTAGTCAATTCCAATGAAATCCTTCCCAAAATTGCTGTTCATGTCACCACATGTGGTAGGTGTTGTTCAGCATCTTCATTTTCAAGTTTTTATATACTTTCTATGCTTATTCTTTGAACACGATCATCCTAATAGCTAAGATCTACGCTCCTCTAGCATAGATTTGTGCATTTGTGTTAGCCACAATCGCAATCAATCTAGGAAAGGAGTAAAATATATCAAGTTACGATCTGAAGTATTACACTGCTGCAAATAGGTCAAGTCTCAAGCAAGGAGAGGAAAAGGAGGCAGTTATACGTAGCATATAGCTTAGCCTTCCACATTAGGCTATCTTCACTGCAATGTGGTGTACTTAAAATATTACAACTTATTTATTAAACTTTACAGCTTCTAGAGTAATATTATGAGAACTAAACTCCACTCCAGCTTAGACAGTTAAATATGCACTGAACAGAGCACGCTAAGAAAAAACAGCAACACGGGACTGATACAGACAAATACTGCGACCTGTATGATCAACTACCAAGGAATATGTAAAAATGCACATTTCCAATGACAAATGACTTATAACCTCAACAAGAATATTTTATAAAAATACCAGTGCTTCACTGGACTGCATTAGCATTAGTGAATCATGCAGTGCAATGAACAGTAGAGTTGCTACTGTTCATGAAAACCTCACTTCACAGCCTTAAATTAAAGCATTAAAATTTGGCTGGATGCAACATATGAAATTCATTGCAGAAAGAAACGAAAAATATAAACACCTAAACAGTATGAAATCACACCTACATTACTATCACACAACATATTACCGCTGCAGCTACGCAGTTAAATCTGTTCATGAATACTTCGCGGTAACAGATTCACNCTTGCAAATCTCACAACATCAAGCAAGTTTGAAACATGAAAACTTCACAGAATCATATCACATCTACACCACATTACTACCACAAAGCATTTTGCAGCTAAATTTTAGTTGTACACTTTACAGCATCAGCAATTTGAGGTTTACAAAAATTAGGGTTATGTGGAATGGTGGGTTACCACTACACGTTCCTAATTTTAAAATGTTTCTTAGTCTACCGAAATTTGAATGAGGTTGTCTCAGTTGGCTTCAATTTGACTTGGACTGTTGTAATTTGCCCAGGAATTCACAATATATCTCGTATGCAAATCTGAAAGAAACTCTTAAATTTGCCCAGATGGTTCCAATTGTGCCCAAGTTTGAATGAAGCAATTTCAATTACCCGAATATGATTGAAGCTGCTGGAATCTGCCCAAATGTTTGTAACTGTATGTAAGTTTAAATGAATGTTTTGTATATTACCCAAATTGAAGTGAAGCTGTTTGAAGTTCCTAAAATTGAATAAAGCTGTTTGAAGTTACCCAAAATTGAACGAAGATGAGCAATGTAGTATAAGTGTAAAAGGGGCACCTAATGCGAAGCGGACCAAATGTAATTCAATTGCCAAAGCTAGAAAATGGGACGACACATATTTGAGATACGTTTTTTTTGCCCGATGACCAAATTTTGAATGTAGCAGCTACATTCCAACATTGCAAGAATAACCGAGTGATTAGGTTTCTTGCATTTTTTCAACTTCTGTAATAACTGTTTGTTTGTTGAAGTGTCTAATAACGAAATATTTGAGTTTCATAGAAGTAATTCATGTTTTTTAAATTTTTGTCAATGGGGGTTCCATGACAAACGCGAAAGTATATCAGGGGTTCCACGATGACAAAAAGTTTGAAGAAAACTGCCGCACCATCAATAAACTTATTGGCAGGTCTGGACGCTCCCGACGTCAGTGCCCGGTCTCAGGAAACTCCATCGCCTCACAACTCGTGAAAATGGGACACAAGACTGGGAGCTGCGAGTCCACTAGGCTCATCAACAAGGAGCTGTCCGACCTGTGGGAGGTCCGACCATCTGAGGGAAACAGTATATCTGTTCCTTTCAGGCCAGGGAACTAGCTGGCGCCTTCATGCACCTAAAATCAGGAAAGTCTTCGGGTCTGGATTCTATCTTCCTGGAGTTTATACTCCACGCCGTGTCGGCTCTCAAATCTTGCTTTTACAATTTCCTCACTTCCTGCTTGTGCCAACTCAAAATTCCAAAGATATGGAGAAGAGCACTAATAGTTGCGATCCCAATGCCTGAAAAACCATTAGGGGACCCAAAGAGCTATCGCCACATATCTCTTCTCTGTGTTCCCTTCAAGATCCTCGAGAGACGTATCTACGCTCGTGTCGAACCAATCGTCGACCCTTTGCTCCCGAAGGAGCAGGCGGGTTTTCGACACGAGAGGTCAACCGTCCATCAGGTAGCCTTGGTGACCTAGGACATAGAGGATAACTTTTCGGCTAAGAAGAATGCCGGTGCTGTGTTTGTCGATCTCACAGCAGCCAACAACACTGCAAAGGATCGCGGTCTCACCTGCAAGCTGCTGCGATTTCTACCTGACAGACACATGGTCCGCATGATCATGGATGTGGTTTTCAATCGCAGCTTCACCCTTACCACCACAAACGGCAAATGGAGCCGGTCACGACACCTCAAAAATATCGTCCAGCAAGGATCTGTCCTGGCACCCTTTCTCTTTAACATCTACATCTCTAACCTGCCAACCATCGTCTCCAGAAAGTATGCGTATGCTGATGACCTACAGTAGCAATCGTGCATGCTGATGGAGTCTGGCAGCTAGTGGAAGGGCGTCTGAGCAAGGACATGGCAACCGTAGATGAAATCCTCCAGACTTGGAAGCTGAAACTCAGCACTACAAAAACGGTGTCGGCAGTCTTCCACCTCAAGAACAAGGAAGCTAAACGTGAGCTAAAAGTCAATCACAATAANAAAAACTGCCTTTCTGCTCCAAACCCAAATATCTCGGAGTAACGTTGGACAAGTCGCTCACGTATTACCGACACCTCGAGTCACTTCGCAAAAAGTTTACATCACGCGTCGTACTCTTGAGGCTGCTTTGTGGCTCTAAATGGGGTGCTGTGCAACAAAGCTGCGAATAGCCACCCTTGCCCTGATCCATTCAGCAGCAGAGTACTGTACTTTTGCATGGTGCTCCAGTGTTCATTTCCGCCACGTCGATCCTGCCATCAACGACGCCTTGCGAATTGTTACTGGATGCCTGCGTCGTACACCAACGGACAAAGTTCCTATTTTCGCAAGCATCCAACCTGCTGAGCTGCGTCGCACATGAGCTACACTTTCTTTCGCATGCCGTGCCATGGAGTCTGACCACCTGCTCCACACAACGCCCACCTGCCCACCGGGTGGAAATGCACGGCGTCTCAAATCGAGCCATCCAATTGTTCTCGCCGCACAACAACCCATCAGATCATCTGACAACAGCAACATACATGCGGAGCACTGGACAGATCACCAACGGAAGGCGGAGTGGTTGGACAACTTTACGAGACTCCGTACTTTCATCCGCAACCCCGGCGCTTACCCTTCCGGTATGATCTTCCCAAGAACAGCGTGGGTCCGGCTAACCACCTCCGCACCGGTGTCGGACGTTTCCGCTTCTGCTTGCACAAATGAGAATG
>JGI24021J15306_10009007_pt1 | contig 12323 bp, 4 predicted proteins | sample Ectturendosymbi1_FD_15306 | JGI IMG/M metagenome (IMG submission 15306)
GCGTAATTTTACGTGAAATCGATTTCCTATTAAAAATTTGCTGATCGATTCCTTGATTACACCCATCGTGGAAAGTACATACTTGGTTCTAAAAAGTGTCAAGTGTGTGTTTAGCATCGTCAGAGTCTTCTCTGCGTAGTTGGTCTTTCCTGTCAATGAATTTAAGCGAAAAACCATCACACTACGCTGGTGAACTCTTTTATAAAGCTTAGAATTGATTGCGATGTCAGTCTTCAGATGCTTCCCTTGGTTTGTAATTTCCTGTAGCGATCTCGCGTTTTCTAAACGCGCACAATGTTGTTTGTTCGCACAATGAGCGTTCATTGTCTTTTTCTTGTCCTCTTGCCCATTAGGCATGAAAGCGCATGCACTCTGGACCAAAACATACGAGAAAATTTATGTCTGAAATTTTATACACGGCGTAAATTCCGTTGCTGATTGCGCTGAATGACTCTGTATATGGAGTAAAGAGCAACAGACCGAGTGTGTAAAATGCAATAAATGCCGATGTTTCAGGATGCAACGAAACCGATAGTTCAGCAATATAAAAATAATAATCGACATTGCTGGAAAGTTGATGGGGGAGTAATTTCAGCGGTGATTTATAGGACCCCTCGTCGCATATTTGGTAACGATAAGGATTCGAACTCAGAAATTAAAATATCAGGTCGGACGCGAAATCGTTTGTCGCTTTCTACTTTATTCCTGGAAATTTGAGGTATTATAATTGAGCGGTTCTTTGAAAACATGTGGGAGAGGTCTTCGACGAGAGGACTTCATTTCAAGGCTTTTTCTTTTGCCTTTTCACGATTAACCCAGAATTGTTGAGCGCCTTCGGCAAACAGTTCCTGTGACATAATGCGTTCACGAAGGGAGGCATGCCTGCATCGCCAGCGATATTACTCGGGAAGTACTATCCAGCAGCCCTGTGAAGCATGTTGTCGGCTGACGCTGTTTCGGAAACAATAAGAGTTTTAAGGTTCAACATGCGCGTTTTTTTGTTCAGCGCTAAGCAAAGCCATCTGTAGTGCAACTGCTAACGATGGCATACAGTTTGAACAAAATAAAAACAGAAAAAAGAACTATCATTAATTTTTGCTTACATATACTTTTGTGCCTTGTTTCGTGTGGATGTTGTTTCACTGAAAGAAGGAAGCCGCTGTTTTCGAAATATTCAAATTAAAAAAATTACTTTTCACATGTTTGAAGTTTCACAAACATTTTACTTTTTCAGAAACACGACGGGAACGTCACCGTTTTAAGAGAAAATTTCGAAAGGGAAGCGAAAGGTCAGTTGAGCATGACGTGACGTTCTTAAACCGTTCCAGATGACTTGCTTTGCGAAGCACGCATTGCCTCTGCAGCAGTTTTTATCAATTGGCTTGTTTCTATTGCAAACGGACTTTGCAGGCCATAAATTTTGTCTAAATTTTTACTTTTTGTTGTGTTTTTTGCAACCGCAAATGTTTGCAAAGCTTCAATCCTGTTGAAAAGTCGCGTCAATAATAATTTTTGGGGCCGCGTGTTACCATCGCAACCGAAAGGTTTGTTTCATATCACGGCTAACCTGTTACTTTTCACTGCTATATATGTAACAATTCAGCATCAGGCTTCTTGTTTTAACTTGCGTTACGTTGCAGTGGACAAGGTTTTAGTTTGACAAACGTGAATGAAGACATTCGTAAGAAATAAAAGTTTGTCAACCGGAAACAACTGTCGATCTGTTTCAAACCTTTTCTCGGAAGATGTATTTCGGGCGTCTTGCTTGCATTCAAAGTTTTGCTCCATTTGTGTGAAAATCTGCCAAAACCTATCGGTCCAACGATAACCCACGCAGTTTTTCCACCTACTTTTTTCATGCATCCTCCGGCGTGCCTGTAAATCTATCAAAACCTCACCATTTTAACTTATTCTTCGACGGAATTCTACACGGGTCTGCCATACGTTAACCCCAGCTCTTCCCACTCAGTGGGCGCGAAGTTCGTTCAGACAAGGCAGGGGCGCAAAACATTTCACAATGCTACAAATATTCCTGTTTTCAACCAAAACGTTTCTTGAAAATTATCCGATTTTCTATTCGTTAGATTGAGAAACGTTACGGTATCTAATGAGCAAGCTCAAGTTTTCCATAAACAATAAATTGCATGTGCTGTGTACATTTCGTTCTTTTTTCATATTCCAATGCTACCGTTGCTGTTCTAGCGCAATATCTCATAGTGAGGCGCAAAAAGAATTTCAGAAAAATTGGATCGCGACCTGAACGAGGTAGAGAAGCACTGCGTTAGACAATCTTCGCTCACGGTGCGATGACGACACAATCGTGTATTATTCACGCACGCTTTCGCAAAAATCGCGAAATTGCGTTTGTTGCGATTAAGTAATTTTTGGACGAGGTAAAGCAAACGTAAGCAAGTTCTTCCATCTCCTGTGTCTTTTTTCAAATCTTCCGCTCCTTCGACGTTTCCATGACGCGCACCACGTGACAGAAATCGAAGCGAAATACGAGAAGAAGATGCGCGTCCTCCGCGACGACCTCGAGCTTCGACGGAAAACCGAAATCCACGAGATCGAGGAGCGGAAGAACGGACAGATCAACGCGCTGATGAAAAACCACGAGAAGGCGTTCTCCGACATCAAGAACTACTACAACGACATCACCCTTAATAACCTCGCTTTGATCAACTCACTCAAGGTAATGTTGGGTCATTGTTGTTGTGCACGGGTGCTCTTTGGTTGAGCTTTTTGGAACATTTGGATGTGGGAAGTAAGAAGATCACTGTGATGTTTTAAGATTTCAAATAGCATCCAGGTTTCCTTCTTGTCGTTTGCTTGGCGAATTACTTTTTTCGCTGAGACATTTCGGTCATTTGTCCCATAATAGTATTAAAAATCGCCGTAACAGTATTCACTAGTCTGGATTTTCGGACTTTTTGACCGAATTGACTTATTTTTTTTCGGACTTTATGACAGAATTGACTTAATTTTTTTCGGTCATTAAAAAAACTTCGTTCTGTGACTGACAAAAACTAAGTTTGGGAATAATTTACTTGTAGCGACAAACCATATCTACGCTCCTGTTTGAAGCCACCAGTCCTTTCACCTTGAATCAACGCCGCACGTCATTCTACTGAGGTTTTCTCAAGCACCGTCTTCATCAGCAAAACACTTAGCATTCTACCAGTGTTACTCTGTGAAAACTATCGATAATTCAAATGCACCTTTCACCACCCGTCTTGCAATACACTCTAATTTTGGACAGAAGTTAATAATGTTTTTCTGACGACATTTTCCTCTCCGCCCTACATCGCGACAGACCCGTAACCAAGTTTTAATGTCTCGTGGAGAGAAATGTACGTTTTTAGTGATGAAAGATTCTTGTTTTGATTATATGTTCAAAACAAAATTTTCTGGGCGCAACAAAACTTGGGGTGCACTGTCCCCGCATGATCCCCCCGAGGCTACGGGCCTGGACCGCGGTTCCGGTTTTCTCCTTCGAAAAACACCTTCGCTTCGCGTCAGTGCTGTTGCCCTCACCTTCACAAAAAACATTTAGTGTTTTGTGCAAACCGAGTTAAATTTTTATCTTCCTGTCCTTCAATTAGTTCACGATCGCTGAAAGCGGGTTAATGCTGTGACGGCAATATTTACTCTGAGTGGCTTTGCTCATATCTGCTTTTTTGGTTTGTATCGGTTCAGGTGATTTCCCTTTCAGTTGTTTTTTCCATTGCTGATCGCATCAAACAGGTCGGTCGACAACTCTTCTTCTGATCAGAACTCGCTGCGTTTAAAGTGACAACATGTCGACAACATGCCGCGCGAAAAATGCTTTGCCCTAAAAAACAGTTTTCAGCAGCCTTGAAGTGAGAATGAAGCTGGACACGAATTTCGTTGCCGCCCTGGCTTCCCTATTCTTTCACCCAAACTTCTGCGGGTCGATTCCATTTCCAAACGTTAAACATCCTATTGCGTTCCTTCATGATTGGCTCGCGCTAGTAATGAGGCTGATCACATTTCTTCGTGATAGACTCGCGCTCGTGATAATCAGGGTCGCTGAGCCGGAGTCATAAGGAGTCGGACGTTTTTGGGTGGAGCCGGAGTCGGATTCCTAACAACACTGGGAGTCCGAGTCGGCCATTTTGCCTCCGATATCGCAACCCTGCTGATAGTGCTTATAATCGCATTTGTTTGTGATAAACCGAAGCGTTAAAATCTGACTCTAACCGCGCATCAACGTCTGAGCGAGTTAAACGCCACATCGCAACGGGTAAAACATACCGTTGACCGTGAAGTCTTCATCCAACGTTGCTTGTTCATCGGACAGTTTTGGCTGCTGCTGCGGTGGCTCGTATTCATTTGTTTGACTCGTTTCTGGCGAGAGCACACAATTTTAAAACTATTGTCACCAACACTCAATACCGAACGTTCTGCGCTCAAACCGAGACCAGAACGTGCTTTCCGCTCTTTTCGCAGTTAACGGCAACATTGGCCCCCATTTGACCCGCTGTTATGTCCAGGGTTGCGGAGTCGGATTCCTAACAACACTAGGAGTCGGAGTCGGATTTTTTTGTCTCACTCCGACTCCGGAAGTCCAACTGGATCATTTTTTGTATCACGCTGTTTAGTTGGGAATTCCTGTTGAAATGGCACAATTTCCTATGAAACTTTTACTGAAACAGAGAATTCTTGCTGTGCACCACGATTTCTATTGATTGCTAGTTGCTACAAAATTGTTGACCGCCAAACTTCATTCACTTCACGTTAAGGAGTCGGACGTTTTGGAAAGGTCGGAAATTTTACCTCCGACTCCGCAACCCAGCTGGTTATATCACAAATATATTCCGTCAGACGACGCGGCGTTTCTGTGCAGGAGCAAATCGAGGAGATGAAGAAGAAAGAAGAGCGCATGGAGAAGGAGATGGGCGAGATTCAGATGCAGAACAAGAAGCTGGTCGAACCGCTGCAGAAAGCGAAAGACGACGTGGAGGATTTGCGAAAGCAGCTGGTCAATTACGAGAAGGACAAGGCGTCCCTGGCGGTAGGTTGGCGAAGGCTGGTCAGCGTAGTTTGTATCTTTGTGATTTGAGGTACTGGACGATATATTTTTTAATTAAAGTTTTTTATTGGTCGATTGGTGAGTGGTTTCGCTAACCGAGCGACATTTGAACAGTCGGTAACGTGTCGTCGGTGGAGCCTTTGTTTCAGCGACAAGCGGCTGTAAACGCAGCGTTGTTTCACGGCGGGATTTGCCGGGTCGCCCTCGGGACGCGATTTCAATCGCTCCACTTGCGCAGAAACGTATCAGATCGATAACAAAAAAGATTNAAAAAAGTGACAGGTTCTGACCTGATTTTTGTCCTTCGTGTAACTCGAAAATCCCCCGCAGGTCTACCTACGCACGGATGATATTTGTAGTCGCATGTATGGATGATATTTGCAGTCGATATTTGCACGGATGATATTTGCAGTCGATACGGATGATATTTGGATGATATTTGCACGGATGATATTTGCAGTCGATACGGATGATATTTGGATGATATTTGCACGGATGATATTTGCAGTGATGATATTTGCAGTCGATATTTGCAGTCGCATGTAGCTGGTGGACAAATATGCTACAGTTCCTTATCTTCAAACCACCTCAACTCACAAGGAAGCATTGACGTTGTTTCGCACACATGCGTTAGAAGTTAATGTTTCGCAACGATCGTTAACATTTTGTCACTCGCAACCGGGAATCGAACGCTCAACCTTTACATTGATAGCGCTGGCGCGCTTTTGCCTGCTCAAGACGAATGTACAACTCGCGTTTTTGTTTCGCAACAGAGTGCGAAAGCGAGACTGAAGGTGATGGACAAAGAAATGAAGAGCTTGCAGTGGGAGCATGAAGTTCTGGAACAGCGCTTCGAAAAGGTTACTTTTTGCGAAAATTTTGAAATAAATATTCCGCTAGTCCGAGAAAACATTTTACTTCTTGTCTATCGAGTGAACTTATTACAAAGTTACTGCCGTGTTTCATCTCGACGAAACTAACAAATCGCTTTGTTTCGTCTCAAACGCGTGTATGTCTCGTTCTTGGTCTTGCGATAAAGTTGCGTTTAAAAATGCGAGAAGATACGGTTAAGGTTGTTTGTTCGAAAATTTAAAAAATGCACCTTACATTTTTTAAATGCAACTTTGTCGCTCGTGGCAACGAAACACTCCATCTTTCGGAGAAACGAACAGGCTTGCTTGCTTCTGATTGGAGCATTTGCGAGTTGCGTTTGAGGCCACGTTGTTCTGCGTCACAGGCGTAGCCAGGGGGGGCAAAGAGGCATTGCCCCCAGCAAATTTTTAGAAATATAGTTATTTTGTGCTTTGAGAGGCGTTTTTCTCAACAAAATAATGTTATTCGCCCAAAATCAAACATTTTGCCCCCCCCCAAATTTTTGGGCTGGCTACGCCATTGTTCTGCGCCCCAGGTCAAACATTTATTCGGCCGTTGCTGCTGCTGCAAACTAAAATATGAAGTTTGCGACGTCAAGCGTGACCCGAGAACTTGAACAACGCCGCAATTCGGTTTCCGGATTTGTTCCGAGGCTGCTGTCATCGACAGGTTCACATGCTGCACCTGTTTCGAGCCTTTTAGAGCTGAGCTGAGCGCGATACACGTTTAATCGCTTCGTGTGGATTCAGAACAAGAACGCACCGGACCTGGTTTGAGCGTCTAGTCTGCACGGAAATGTTGCTGGTGTCTGCATCAGCGGNCACGCCCCTGTTGCCAGCTGATTAGCAGAAATCACACAGAAGCATAAAAAAACGCACTTCCCGTTCGTGGTGCATCGGGCGCTCAACACCGCGCCTACCGAGTGTTTGCATCTGTAGAAAAACACCCTGACCATTAGTACCTGAACTAGAACCGTCGCCAGAAAGTTTTGAAATGGGGGGCTCTGCATTCTTAAATTTGAAAGCCCCCCCCGTGGCGACGGTACTGACCTGAACCCAAGCTCAGTGTTGAACCAAAGTAGCTGCTTAGCTTGTAGCGTGCCTCGAAAAGTCGTATACGTTCGCGTTGCCGCAGCGTGCAATGTTTCTTCTGTGCAGACACAAGCCGAACGAGACGAGCTCTACAAAAAGTTCGTCAAAGCCATCCACGAGGTGGAGCAAAAGAGCAACTTCAAGAACCTCCTGCTGGAGAAGAAGCTGACGGCGCTGGCCGACTCGCTCGAGAAGAAGGAGGCGCAACTGAACGAAGTCCTGTCGGCGTCCAACCTCGACCCCACCGCCTTGACCGTCGTTACCAGGAAGCTCGAGGTCAGGGAGTTTATTTGCGTGTCGCTTAAATCAAACAACCTTTTTCCTTCTACAGGAGATCGCCCGTACGAAAATGGACGCCGTTGCGTAGCAACAAAAGTAGACCTACGCGTGTGCCTTTCTGCTTGGGGCGCAAATAGGCTGGAGTTTTAGCATACTTTGCTTTTTGTGCACAATTGGGACAATTTATTGGGGAGGGGGATGTGTGTTTGTGTTCGTCATCGAACGCTAGCGTTGTCCGAGCTGAATATGAAAAGTTACGTCGAGTGTTGTGGACGTTTATAAACCATCTTGTTGTGGATGCAGTTTGAGTCCATGCAAGGTTGGCCTTGAAAGATAAATTCTGACTGTTCGTTACGCTTGAAAACGTTCGCATTCAGGGCATCTTTTAAAAAATAACATAAAACCATGACAGCGTAAATAAACAAACAGATTAATTGGCATGTCGGCCGCGCACAACTTTTCCCGACAGCCATGCGTAATTGTTCCATTGTTACGTCACGCAAGATTTCTGTTCCACTGCTACGTCACGCGTGTCTATGTTAAAAGCTGTCAATTGCGATTGTAGCCAAGTAAATTTGCGCGTTCCGCAGGGAAAATCCCATTTAGAACTTCCCAATTTATCACAATTCACTAAACGAGGGTTTTCTGTGCAACATGACAAGTCTTCTATTCATTTATTCGGAACTTTCGCGGAGTCAGTAATTTTTGTCACAATGGTATATATATATATTTGAAGAAATGCACAATTCATCGAAGTTACTGCACATATTGGTCGCAATAAGAGAAACCATATTTGTAGAACTTTAGAGCATTTCAAAACGCAAGTGCGACGTATCCGAAACCAGGTAGTTGGTTTTTAGCTCCGGTGATAACAGCTTCACGGGCTTGTTGCTGCAGTCTGCGCACTTTCTCTGATCTCGCTTNAATCTTTTTCACCATTTCACCTGAAAGCTTTTGCTATGCTGGACCGAAGATGCGAGATCGATTTCCCAGCAAAGCANTTTGCGATCAGACATCCTGAAAACCATTCTAACGTCCACGATTCGCCATCCGCACCTTCGTCATCAACGAAACCAGGCATAATATGATGACGCAAGGGCATTGTGACGTCGTCTTGCCGTTTGCAGCCCCTACAAAAGTGGTTGGCGCCCAATATCAGTTCCGATATGGACCGTTTCGCCAACTTACGACTCCAAAACAATTCCTTGACCGCCCTCAGCACTTGCGCGCGATAAGTTTTCGGCGCGTCTGCTGATGTAAGCGTTTCGCTTCGGTTCACAACCGAAGCTGGACGAAGTCTCGCTTACTTATTTTGCGTTTCTATGCGATCTTTGTCGCGCCCGAAAATAAACGTAGAAGTAATGGGACGAATGAAAAAAGGTCGATTGAGGTCAAACACACGTCATATGCTTTCCCGAGAACGAAAGCGAACTTGAGCAACACGGGGCTGAGCATTAGCGACACACGATNGCACTGGCATGGAGGAGAGGTAGAAAGATTCATTGTTTCATGTGATTCAGCTAATAAGCAGAAACAATGCAAAAAGCCATCATGCTAAAAGTAACTATCTGTCAGTGGAAATTAGAATAAAACTGAGGCAAAAATGGTTGTCACTGTCTCACATAGAATTGGTGAAAGATCATGGATGTCAACCAACCATGTAACGGGGTTTGGAAAGACAGAGAAGTTGACCTTGAGCAAATAAAGAAAGGTGTATGAAGTTAAAGAAGCTTTTGCTTCCCCAAAACCCAGAAATACGTCTCTTCTTCTACTGATTGCATACTTTGTGGTTCATGCTACGCTCTGAAAAGCCACAAGTCTAGAATCTGGAAGCAGCTGCGCAGCGATTGAGGCTTTTACAAGACATTCGTCCGACTGGGCCTTTGGTTGGTTGATGCCACACTTGTGTCCTGCCATTTCGCAGCGCTCATCCTTTCGCTACGCCTTCCATACGTTGGAACAAATACAGTATGGTGGGGGGTGGGGCTGCGAAAGGCTAAATGTTTACTTTTGTCCGTTAATGTTGACCAGATTGGTCAAAGTTGTCCGCTGCCGTTCCGCCCCAGCGGAAGACTTTATCCGCGAGCGCAGCCCTTCAAACGAGCACGACCGTTATTTTCTGCGCTCTCGCCATTGTTCGTTTTAGCCAGTTTTATGGTCATAGTAGAAGCGCGCTCAGTTCACAAAGACGCGCCGTGACGATGGCGAGTCCTGGGCACAAAGGACAACGTGCGGTCGTTTCGAGTCACTGGCCCTCCTTGGCCACTTCTGCCCAAGCCCGTCCATTCACGGCTTGTGGCAAACCCAGCAGCCAGCTGGTGATGTTTCGTGTCAGTATCACGCTTTCATCCCAGTTCAATTCTTCTTCTTCAGTCGCGTACATGTTGGTCAGAACGTTGATTGGGTAAGGCAGGTTTTTTTAAGGAAAATGTTAGATACCCAGTATGGACCTGTAGGGACCCGATTTCTCTGATTCTAGGGACCCGATTTTCAATGCTGGGGACCCGATTCGGGTCCCTAAAACACCTTGAAAAAAACCCTGAGGTAAGGTATTCCAAAAGAGCAGGGCTGTCCATCTCATTGACGTGGCGCGGATACCAAAAGCACATGGATGGCAATAATGGTCAAACACCAGGGATTCCTTCCCAATTCAATTGAGCTTCTTCGTTTGTCTTGGACTTCACAGGCAGCAACACACCGCAGTAGCTTTTCCTGTTTTGACGTAACTTCACCATGACGTCGATGCCGTGGTGGGCGGAGTACCTCCTGCGCGAATGCGCAAGATTGACGTCATCACAAGTTTGACGTCATAATCAAAGTCGACCAAAAGGATTTTGAAAGGGTTGACGGTGTGTTTTCGGGACACAGTTTGTACGCAGCGCAGGACAGTTTTTGTTCTTAAAAAAACTCATCCTGCGTCGCAAAATGTGTGAATTTGCCTGTTTTTCCATATAGACAAGCATGACATAACAGCGTTTCCGGCCTTTGCATATCAGATCAGAGGAAACCCACGCAGTGACAAGCAGGGCTGAGTCAACAAACGCCTATTGTGACGTTGTTAATTGCATTTAAACGCTTTGACTGTTTCGTCACAAAATCAAAACAAAGACCGGCGCGTTGCTGCAGTGGACGCTTGACGCTGAAAAACGAGTCCCTCCACAGGTCACTTGTTTTGCTGCGAACATAATTCATGGCATCACGTGCTTTTCGCTCCGGTTCAAACATAAACAAATGCAAACGGCCAGTACGCCGGGCAGCGCTCTAATGCGTGCGTCCCTGAGTTCACTTCTTTGTTTCGCCCCGCCATCATGCTTTCGCCGTTGCGCCGCGTTCACGCGCGACGCTATCGCCGATGCGGTGCCGTCGGAGAAACCGTTGAGCCGCGTCTATCCAGATTAGAGCGAAGTGCTTTTCCACTTCGCGCTATCCTTAGTTCACGTCTGGTCGACAAGTCCTGCTCCTTAACATCAAATCCGACCGTGGTCCGTTTCCTTTTTTAAATTTAATCGCGTAGTTCCAAGCGCAGTTGCCAATTTGCGTGATTGGACACTTCAAAATCCTGAACTTGCCGAACGGAAATAGTTGGCAGGTCAGTAATGGATGACGCCAATCCATGAAGCCAATGGCTTGGGCGCGAAGAGGCTGTAAATTGGATGCGAGGATTGGGACCAAGTCATGTCAGAGGCGCTGTTGCAATCGGCTGTCCTGGCGCTTAATGCGGTGTGGTTGAAAGACTTAACTTTCTCGTCGAAGTCAGTTTGCGAGGGGGCGTAAGAGCGCAGTGGTTGCTATAGCGACTGCTATTTCTCCACCAAGAATGATGGGAACGTGCTGTGCTGGACTGACTGCATGGAATGTGAGGACTTATCAAACTCTTTTGCCAAGAAACAATGTCTTCGAATATATTTTCGTTGTAAACTTCATGAAATTTGTTAATACTATTCCTACTCAGCTTGAGTCAAATGTTTTTTGAGGTGTTTTTTTGCCATGAGAAAGTTTTGTAATAGTAGAAAAAATAACACATCAACTAATGGTTTCGTTTAAACGATTGGTTGGTATGTTATTGTTTCTTGCACGACTTCACAAGGCCACCACGTTTCGCTTTGTATGAATGTGTGATTTTCGAAATTCAGCCATCTGGTCTGATTCAGTCAGAGTTTTTCAGACGTGTTGATTCTGACGAAGAAGCCCTGTGCTCGACTTTAATGGGTCGGTGAAAAGAAAAGCTCCACGCGCGGCGCTGCCGTTAACTCGCCACCAATGTAGCATCCGCCATGAAAGAGGACTTCTGGCCCACGGCGCAGGGCAAGCCGAGAAGGGCGCCGTAGACCACTCGCGGAAAGAGTACAGAAACCGATTAGAAACAAAACTGAACTGACTTTGACACCATGTAAAGTAAACGCTGCACATGAAACAATGTGACATACTTTAGTTTTCAGCGAAAGCAGGTTTGCGCCTACAGTGTGCCTGGCGCGCAGTTGTCGATGACTTACCAACGTCGTTGCCAAAACCTTGTACACTGAAATACGCACCAGAGCTGAGTGGCTTTCACGACGTGTCCCAAGGTGGACCATCAACTTAGGGAAGTAACCACTGAAAAGTATTGTGGCTTGCCCGCGTACAATGATGTTTTAAGCGTCAAGCCGTTGTTGTCTGTCGAAAGGCACCTTTTCCCAGCCAAAAATCAAACACTAAGATCTTAGAAGAACATATATTTCGCCTATCAGGCAGGCATCATCAACTATGCAAAGCGGCTTGTTCAAATAGAAATCGTTATTATCTTTTTACACGTTTTGCAACCAGCGACACTCATGCGCGTACCTTGTCTGTATTGGCCTGGATGGAATCTCATGAACGGGTTCATACCGGTCCAGTTGCTCGCACTGCTGGGATTGTTCGAAAACACACAGCGGCTTTGCCAAAGCCCGAAATAGGCAAGGGAAAGTTTGTCAGCGAAGCCGTAACAGCAGCGAAATGCGACTGGCTGTTGTGGCTTGCCATGGCATTGCTCGACGAGCATATATATA
>JGI24021J15306_10009008_pt1 | contig 12322 bp, 12 predicted proteins | sample Ectturendosymbi1_FD_15306 | JGI IMG/M metagenome (IMG submission 15306)
ATTAATGACTTGCCAAAATCTCCTAATTACTGCTAATGAACAAAACAGTTTCAATCTATTCAGCTATACTTTTTGGTAGTTTTTTAAAGCTTCAGTGAAGCACAGTGTTTAATGAGTGCGCTATGGTGCAGCAACACTCATACCGTTACTATTTGAAAATTCTTATTCAGACACTTACTTGACCTTATACCCGTTTTAACCAAGTTGTTTCAGTTTCATGCAATCGTCTAACAGAATAAATGAATTAGAACCAAACAAGAAAAGTCTTTGCTGGGAAAAACCATTACTGTATTCTGCGCTTTCCAACTTCTAACAGTTATATCAATGAATGCAATAAAATTTCAATGTAATAGACGTAGTACAGTATATTTAGATGCATCAGAGCGATTCACACGAAGTTATGAACAATTCGCATTCAAAAACCGAGTGAAAGAAAGAATTCGCCAAAACGTTTCCAAGATAAGATTAGTGAATATCCAGACGTACAAACAAACAAACCAAAATGTGCAGTTAATCAATAAACTAACATAAAACAGTTGTATATAATTTGACGTGTATGGGTATAAACAACAAACAAACAAGAGACAGGAAAACACATATCAACAAACACAACACACAAAATTGAAATACAGAACAAATCCATAAAATTTAGGCCGCTAAAGTCAAAAGTCATTCACATAAGAAAGATAATGGAGGGCAAGCAATGCATAAAGAATTGAGACATATACAGATGAAGAAGTGAGTCATGCACATAGGTGCTAAAAGTGAGTGACAGTGGGGGCTATGAAGCGGGAAACCATGCAGTAAACATGACATTATATACGACGTGCATGACAGAGGTAGAAAGCAATCTTTAGCAACACAGACCACGAAGAAACAGTAAAGTTACCCGATGACCATGCTAAAGTATCACAGTTGCTTATGAAGCTCGCAGGGTACACAGCATACCAAACGAGATTGGAGAGACATTGGTGGAAATTACATATCAGCCAGTCAGAGTTTTCAAATATTGCAACATATTGCACAATGATTAACAACACACAGTAATCCATTTAGAGATGAGAACATGAAAAACTGTGTGGCTATTAAGTGGGTTAAGTAAATAGGTTTGAAAATAAAAAAATGGTTCACATACTATGACAAACCCACTAAGTGACCAACCTTGTGACTTTTACCATCCACTTCTACCTGATAGTTGCTCGATGAATGCAAGTTGTTGATACACCACGAATATTATGAAATGCATGTATCGCATGACGTCTCCCCTTCCATTCAATGCAAAACATGACTATCTTGATTGAGTTTATACAGAACCTTTCCAAGGTTGTTAGTCTTTGTTGCATTTCCACGGTCGCCAGATTTCGTGCTTAGCCTTTCTTTTCACAAACAGGGTTCTACAAGGTCGTCATCATCAAAGTGAGGATTGTTGATTTTCCAGGCAGCGATATTTTTGAAACACTGCTGTTTTTTTTCAAACCAAGCATCACTTGTAGTTTTACCGGTATTTTTAAAACATATTTTCTGAAACAAAATTTTAAAGCCAGATTAAGACATTTCAATTATAAAATTACTTTTAACATCTCAGTTTCCAAGTTCTCAAAAATTGAATTGATTCTTCAGGTAAAACTGGCTATTGGAGTTGACAGCACAAAACCAACCGTCGATTTTGAAGTAGACACAAGGATTACTGACGTTACTATTTTGTTAACTGGAAAAACTGTGAATCTCGACCGCATCGAAAAAGACGGTAAGCATTTGCTCATAACAAAATATATCGACCACGTGGTTGAGCGTTATAGGCAATTAAAAAGAAAATAAGTCTGTAGTAAATTGGGAAGATTATGAACAAAAGTCGTTTCAGTGAAAAATCTTTGAATTAAGCCCTTGATAATTACAATATTTTATAGAAAGTCACAGTAAAATACAAAAGTATATGGCAAAAATTGCAAATAAAATCGCAAAGTCGAGGAAGTAATTTATCATGAAGAATAATGTAACAAACGAAAAAAGTAGAACTATTATATCACTTCGTAAAGGATAGTTCTAAATGAGGTTAAATGTAGACACAAAGTTTTATTCACAAGCATGTTTCACTTTCTCAGTCATAGTTGTCCATATTCCGTTTGCAGTGAAACTGAAAACCATTATTATCTCTTGCGTGTTTCGCCAGATCTTTTGATGGCATAGTCGCTTTCATGGTATTAGACAAGGGTCGGGAACCTTTTTGGCTAAAGGAGCCATGAAACTTACGTATTTTTAATTGTATTTCCGTGAGAGTCATGTAATACTTTTCAACACTTAATGCAGCTAACTTACGAACTAACGTATGCATTTTTAAGCAAAATCAACCATTTTAAACAATGGTAAATGTTTGAATTTTCTCTTTAATAGCATGCTTCTTACTGTTAATGTGACTTCTGGTGCTGCACGGTGTTGCTGATGGTTTTGTAGGAAAATTACAGAAAAAGTTTCATTCGTAACAATCGTTTTAAGAAAATATCATGCGAGCCAGATGCCGTCATCAAAAGAGCCACATCTGGCTCGCGAGCCATAGGTTCCCGACCCCTGGTATAAGAGTCAAATTATTTTGAAAATATTATTTGATGCATTAGGGGGGTAAAGAAAATTTTCCCCAAACGAGAAATATAACTGAAGCTACTTTCTTTGCCAGATGTTTGCTGTGCTTGCAATAGAAAAAAACGAGTCTTTTGAATAAAATACGGCAGTTGCTTTCTGCAAATATCCCTGTCTTAAAGTACCTTGACCAAGTTATATAAACAAACTTCAAAACAAAATTTTTAAATTCAAACGTTTAGAAGTTTCCATCTCTTCAAATTAATTACCATGCTTGATATTGTATGGTTTAATAGATGTATGTTTAGACAAGCAAGCATACAGTGATATTTTAATTAATATAGTAAATTTGCTCCTGCGCTCAACTTCGGGCAAATGAATTGCTTCCGGCAGGTTTTCCACTTTTGTGCAAGTTGTAGATGCTATACAGTACTTTAGTATAATTGTGATACACCGGCTCAAATGTAAGATGTTCCCATAAACATTGTAAAATCGCAAGATTGTGCGTTGAATCTCTCATTAACTTTCGCTTTCTCTTGTCAACAACAGAAGTTTTCTATTTTGGGGTTGGTCTAGTGGTAACTCATGTCTCAACATTTTTAGGCTCTATCGTTGTACACGAAACTGTGGCCCAGGTATCCGGACTTCTGCTACTACGTCTGCAAAATCCTGCTGCAGGAACTTACCAAGTCATCTTAAACAGTGCAAACTCTTACAGGTACTTTGTATTTTTTCATGAACTTGGATTCGAAAATTAACTTTCACTGAAAGATCAAACTTCGAAAAATCTTCCCTTTGCAAAACAGGAACTGTGGTTCAAAATATATTGATTTGGAAACAGAAAGTAGTCAAGACAAGTCATTTCTTAGGAAACCGACATCTCAACTTTTGCTTTTTCAGGAAAGCATCCGTTCTTGCAGTCATACATACACGGTAAAAGTTAGACAGATTGCCGATTTTGGCTTATCTATATTCTTATAAAACAGTATGCAAACAAAGGTAAAGGCCACTGTCATAAGCGACTGTAGGTATGGAGCGTGCAAAGCAATTTGTGATCAAAATGTTATACTTTGCGATAAAACATGCGCACGATGGTTCCACTACATTTTCGCCGGATCAAAGGAGGAGCGATCTGATGTCTTTTGCAAAACAAATTACAATGACTGTGCGTGTCAATACTGTCAAGGTTAGGATAAGGCTAGAAGCATCACTTATTACGAACAGAAAGAAATCCCCATTGTATGGGGAAAATGAAAAACACAATAGCCATCCGAACAGGTCGAAATTGTGCACATGAAAAAATTTTCAATGGATAAAAATTGCATGCAAATGTCAAGAGGAAAAGCACTGATTGCTAAGTTGTCTCATTTATAGGACTCTTCAACTGCACTAAAAAAGGAGCCAGTACCCATTCGCATGCTACAGATTTTCTTGCACTAGGCCTCCAGAAATCATCATTTGAATCAAAACATAGAGAACATATGACTTATGAAAGACAAGAATGGTGGCAACACGGAAAGCTACAAGAATTTGTTTCAGAATGCGAAGCCTTTCAATCAAGACTTAACGAACCAGTCAAACACAAACAACAATCAGACCCCTTTTTCTCCAGACTAATGCTCAAGGAACAAATAAAAGAAAGGCCCCTAAAGTTGTGAATTCTACCAATGATGTTGACAGAACACGTGCCATAACTGAGGACACCAAACACAAGCTGATATAAAAGCACCAAAAGCACGTGACATTGGAGTTCAGCATAATTTCATTCTTTCTTTGTTTACATTTTCAAAGATTTTGCTCTATTTCTTTCTGTTTTGATGTAATCACCAGACGGATTGTAAAATCCTTCAAATGGGTCTGTCTCGGCGCTAGCCTTTGTTGCGGGCTGTGGAGAGCTAGACGTCATAGAGTTTTTAATCATGTATCTGACAACCTTTCGCTAGTTCTGACATCTCACGAATTACGCGCATCAATAAACTGCAGCCTCATATTCCCTAAAGAAATTGCTTACGGAACGGAAGATGATCAGCGCAAATACTTATCACAATTTAAGCAGCAATTTCGACAGCAATTAATCGTCGAATACGGTTTCTGAAACTACAGAAACAAAACAAAGCATTCAACCAGTGCAGCTTCGACTGAGAGAACAGACTTCGCTGTCGGTAAGCCGAGCACATGGCAAACAATAGTCTTTTCCAATTACACAAGTACACCGTTGCGATTATGTACTGTGAAGAAAACATGCAGCTCAAACACACGACTGTTATCCAACTACAACTACTTCAACGCAGATTGGCAAAATGCAACTGCACGCTATTATTGCAAACGAAGAATACGAACCAAAATGATGTAGGTTCCACAGCTCACATTTACTGCATTTACTGTCTGTATCAAAAAGCTGGCTGTTTCAAATGGCAGCATATGGAGTTGGATTATACGTAGCGCCGGGAAACATTAACTGGGAAATAAGCGGAGCGGCAAATTTACGGTTCTTTTTGCACGAGGAGAAATGGAAAAACAAGTTGTGTAGTCATCGCTGTCGCAAACTGTGCTAATGGACAGTAGTGGACACAAGGGAGTAACAAACTTTCGATCCCGGAAAGGCGCATACGCCAAATGTAAGGTTATGGTTTAAGACAACACTATATATACCAGACATGTTTAACCCTGGAGAGAGCTCACGTTAAATTCGTCTTCCAGGTAAACACAGCGTGTAGCAGTGCCGTAGGATCGGTTACGCGATGTCAATTAGGTTCGTAGTCACTGCGCGCCTTTAACAATCACCCACAATCGTAGGACGGAGGAGCACGATTTGGAAGCGACGCAAGCAGCGACACACACAAACACAAGGATAAAAACAGTACGAAGACGTCCTGGCAAGTCGGTTGCCACTGAGCCAAGGTCATCGCTTGGCATTTCTGTAGGGAAAGTCTATAAATATTCATGACCACCAAGCCATGGGCTACCTGCAAAAAACGGACACAGTCCATAGTCTACACCAGTGCTTCTCAAGCTTTTGCGGTTTCGTTCACCCCTTCCATCGGTTGCTGCATTCCCATTCAGCCTATTGCGAATGTATGGCCAATAATAGTCATCATAGTCATCGAGTGTTCATTGTTAGACCACGGTGTTTGCCCTATTGTTCATTCACAGCATGCTTTCCGACACGCAGCAAATCGGCTACCACATGCAATAATGGTTTGATCACAGACTCAGTTTCACAAAATGTTTTTTTCGTTTCATCAGCACATGGGCTATTTCAAAAGAGGAAAGGAGAGACGTTTTGCCAGCCAGAGTCATTTGCGATAGATGAATGGAGGGAATTTTACTGTTCGCATATATAATTGTACTGCTGCTTGAAAAATTACGAGGACTTGTTCTGGTAAATGCCGCGTTTGTTGTGCAAAATGACTGCACAGTTTTGAATGAGCCAAAAAGTGGTTGCTACATTTAAAATAGCAAAACAAGCATTGAACAGACAGCTGATAGCTCGATTCTTCACTTTTGGGATGAAAAAATGTAATCTTAATATAATATCATCATACCTTTTTTGCCTTCCAACTTTTGAAGGCAACTTATTCTCGATGCTAACATTCCTTTTCAAACCTGGTTGTACTGCGAAGCTGATGAAGCTGGCGTATTCTGATCGATTTCATGTGTAGCTTTATTTACTTTCATCAAAACATAGTGTTTTTTGTACGTATTTCGCAGACCTTCTACAGGCATTACCTGATACATAAATGCGTATTAGATGTTGGATCCGATATCAAACTGGTAACAAACAAATATAGGCTACTCCTGTACTACGATTGGTTAGCCNTGCACTTCGACGGATAAGGCTATTGTGATGAGTGTTCAGGTGCCTGAAACTTTCAAAAGTACTGCAATTCTAGCAGATATTTTTGCGCAGGAATACAGGACGCTCCTGCAGAGAGCACAGCAAAGATTCCACCACTCGATTGAATAAAACATGGCATCTCTCGGAGAAATCTATTCCCATTACGTAATGGACGCAGTTAATAGCACAGTTTTTCTGAAGTGATAAGTCGCTAACTGCTGAAGACGCAAGTTAGCACGCTTGAAGTTTGCAATTTTATTCGCGATTGTTGATAAGTTTTGGGTAAAAAAAAACAAGACATGTGCATGTTATCAGAGGATGCAAAAATTAGGAACAGAAATTTCATTCACCCTTCATTCACCCCTCTTCTTTTATTCACCCTTGCAAAATCTTCATTCACCCTGGGGTGAACCATTCACCTGTTAAGAAGCACTGGTCTACACAAATTCGTGGCAACAGACCCAGGCTGTCACTTGTCCTGCAAGAAAGACAACAGTCATCGTCATCGTTTGTGCCTTTTATCTTTGTGTGTGCCTTTGGTGCGGCAGGACAGTTTTTGCAATAAATGAACAGTCCATTTTACAGCCAAGCCTCGAGGTTGATTAGATCCACAAACAACTTTTCAATGAAGGGCCACCTCGCATGCGCTGACCGGAGCTGCGGTCAAGAAACACAGTTTTGTGATTGGCCGTTGGACGATACTGTTCTGGTGCGGACGGAAACCGTTCGTACACAGACTTTGTCATTTGAAAGACGCGACCAACGCGCCGGTGGCATCTTGGAGCCGTCACATCAAACCATGTTGAGTGGTTTGTTAGTGGGTCACGCCAAAGGGCACGCTCTTGCACCGTTCTTGCACAATATCGGGCATTGACGAATGTTTCAAAGGTGTGGTGGAAGAGTCATTCAACCCATGAAACAGTTCTGCGCACCATAGAAGACGGCTTACTCCCCGTTTTGAGCCAAGCGACTTCATTGTCTGGCAGGTGCTTCGTTGGTCGTTTCCCAGAGCGGTACCGCTGTTCGATGAACTCTTCTTGAACTCAGTGCCATCCGCTGCCAGTCGATGTAAAAACAAGCTGATCCAAAGTTATTACGAGTAGATCGACCTTACGAAAGTCCGAAATTGAATCGGACACCGATGAACTGCTTTCGCTGAAAACACAATGCTGACCTTTCAGAGGTTCTATACCAGTAGTTCTTAACCGAGGGAGCACACCTCCCCAAGGGAGCGTCAGTAAATTTTCATGGGAGTGCGAGCCCTTAAACGCTCTACAACAGGCATGTGCAACCTTTTCCGCTGCCGGCCAATTTCGAATTTTGGAAAATTACCGCGGATCGCATCAATTTTTATTGGATGAAACTTTATTTATTCCCTTAAAAAATTAGTTTAAGTGGTCACTCAACAGATATGGAGTGTATGGTGTAATTTTCTCTGTTTCAAGCTACCAACCACATGCTGGCGACAGGATTATTGAAAAACTGTGAATTAGATGAGACATATGATAGAGTTACCATATCTGCAGAAGTAAAAATCGTGACAGTCTCAAAGGCTACTTTTCGCGGCAACAAACAAGCGCTATACGGCATTTTTCAGTATGCTCTTGCAACTACCAATCCACCGCAAAACAGCATCACTATCACTATTCAGGCAAAATTACTGTGGAAGCTGGAAACAGCTAAATAAGCAAAAGTTGACACTCTCATCTTCACAGCACATACACATTGTTTCAAGTTAAAACGAAATTTACTAACTGGAAAACTTCTGGACATCAAAGCATTTTTAAAATTATTTAACCGTCACTGAAGGCTTTTCCTTTCTGTGCTATTGCTTCACTAAAGTTGAAGCTCAATTTAGTCCAAGCTGCGTGTTGTTTTTGCAGAGATATCATTTTCTGTTGCCCCTTGCAATGACTTCTTCAATTGCTGGACTTAATCCACCCGCAACGACCTAAAATTCCCTCGTATCGCACTGAATGCCTGGAGGTGTAGTGCCATTTCATATTAAATTTTTTCAGACAAAGCATGCAAAGAGCCCTTTCATTTTGTTGAACAACAAAATACTTCATAAACCGCTCGTCATTAAACATCCTCCTTTCATCAAGACTGTTTCGTTTTTTTCGAACACCTTGAGATTAAATTTCAGCTAAAAGTGCTGCTTTCATGAACTGCAAAACAAGTATTATTATTATCAATGATTGCCAACCCTTCCAACACCCCTTTCCCTTGTCCTGCTGAAAATTTTTATCACTTTGCCTATAATCCCAAAACCAATACCAACACTTGCGAAGCCACAAACAATATTGCATTCTCAATTGAGTTAATGATGTCAAGCGAATCAACTGAAATCCTTTCTAACTACTTTACTCATGCTAAAATCGAAACTAACAGTACTCAGTTCGCACGAAAAACTGCTTGTCAGATCCTGACGAATTTTTCGAATAATTTTACACAGCAAAACCTCGTATATGAATCGCAAAGAAAATCTCTTACATCACAAAGAGCTTAATCTGGACTGTAGCGTGGCAATTAGAGATGGGGCGAAAAGTTGTATTCGCTTGTGGTCTATGGTTCCCAAGTATGTAAAAATTGTTACATTTCTTTGTTCGTGAATGATTGTGAAATAAGTGGCACGAAAAATTGAAGAATACAATTCATTTGAAATACCATTTCAAAACCATGAATAAAACCAAACGGGCCGCATCTAACAACGAAGCGGGCCGCACTGCGGCCAGCGGGCCGGGGGGTTGCACTTGTCTGCTCTACAACATGGAAAGTTTGATCAATAAATTGACCAAGAAATACGTTTGCGTTTGCAACTTCTTCAAAGTCAGGGAGCTTGAAACAAAGAACAATTACATAAGGAAAGCGTTGTAGAGAAAAGGTTAAGAACCACTTTCTGCACGCATGTTCTTCCTTATTAAAACAACGATGTGGGCCATGGTCGGGGATCACAACCTTCAAATCCAGCAAAGGAGAGCCGACGATAAGCGGTGACTTTGGCTGTCGGCTGTTACGTTAACATATCAGTCACAGAATTTGGCGCGAGCACAACACGCGCCTTGCGTCCTGCCGAACTGGTTGATTCACTAATGGGTTCTTTCGCGATTTGATGTTTTGGCAGGGCATTGGAAAGACCTTTACAAGTATCGCTTTGTCAGTGTCTGAAAAAATGTAGCTTCTACAGCATTGCTCACCGGAGAACTTTCTGCACGATCCACGTTTTGATCATTGCATCTTTCAACTTCAGAATTTTGACTCACAATATAGTCACGATTGTCAATGCCAATTCGTGGTGTGCAACATCCCACTTGGAACAGACTTATCAAATTATCGGGAGTGACCAAAGCATCTCTCTTGCTGGCGTTGGTTAATAGCACGCAGTTGTTTATCCGGGATGGATCCGGGTGCAACGAAGCAATCGTTGTTTTTTCGCGAAAAGCGTCAAGACGGTTATGGTTGATCAATCCACCACGACACCATTGCTTTTATCCCAGCAACCCCGTTTGAGTTTCCTCGAATATCTCCACTCTGTCGTGGCGTTTTAGCAAAGTTTTTTTCCAGGCAACTATGTTCGAGCTTTCTCGAATGAAACCATGTAGTGGTGCAGTTGTCATCGCTAAACCGTTGAACTATCTACCGCTTCGAAATTCAAATGAGCTTCTACTCGTAGTATGAACGGATACGTATTTGACAATCGTCTTTCTCGACAATTACTCCCATTGCCAGCCAGGAACGCCAATTCTCTCCCGGTAAAGAATGTTGCAATCATTTTGCGAGGCACCCGTAATAGCTTGTTTTACCACAGCAAAGGTCATTAGTTCTTTAACTAGTTCATTGTTTACACGATTTTACGGATTTGTGCACGTGCACATTGACAGGAGTCGTCTTACTTGCAGACTCAGTGTTTAAAATACTTGTCTAGGCTATGTGCCCGCGAAGCGCCTGTACATGTAAAGAAAATCTGATTCCTTTAGCAAGCATCTCCGCTCACCTTTTGTCACCGGCACCGCGCAACTTCAGCTCAGTCTCTTTGCCCCAAACTGTGAGCCCCACGAGCAGGTGAAGCACTTTCTGCAACCTTGTATAGATGACGTCAGGCGGAGCACATGATATTATCAGAATCTTTTTTGCTCAAGCTGCAATCCCGCAGCCAGCGCGTCGAATTCGTTTATAAACGTATTTGCCATGGCGACTTCCATTGCTTACTAGTCAGTAAGACTGTCTCAGCGATCGTCGTGAATGTACGGAAAGTATTGGTAATAGCAAATCGGTTCAATCAACGTTCCATCACATGTGGAAGCCTTAACTTTGGCCTGAACGGCAGTTCACAGGCGTGTGCATTCCCCACTCTTGTTATGCCATGTCGACTTGGTTTAAAGTCGCTCCACGCCTTTAACAGAGGCTTTGTCACAGAAAATGTAATTGAACGTTTACTTCGCCATGCAGCGTGAAAAACAATCGTGTAACGGTTTAATTTGCTCATAGGTTGACTGCTTGACTGATCTGTGAACTTAACAAAAGGAATCTCTGGAAATATCTGAAGATATTCATACTTTCTTTGATAGCTCAACATTTTCAAAATCATTTTAAGATTTTTTAATCTTGTAGTATAAAATCAGTTAGTGAAAAAAATAGCCAACAAAATAAGTCTTGTTTGAGTTCGAACACGTGGTAAATGTTCAAATAAAATATATATATAATTTTTGAATAGTTTTCAAGTAGAAAATGGGAAGCTTACGTAATGTGTCTGACGTTTACTTTCTTTTAACGTAAGCATTTCTAAAACTTGTCTAGTTAATTTAACTAACGGATTATACGATACGCAATGTACTACGTCGACGCATTTTCCTCGAAAACATTTTTTTGGCAGAGAGGTATTTGAGCATTATTATCACTAACTCAATAAAATGGTTTTCAGCTTTTGTTTCTCCTTTCCAGTGAAACCGGAGATGTGCATTAGACAAAATTACATTCTCTGACCTCATGTTAGACGCCTTTATTATTTTTATTTCTCCTGTTGTTTCGCTAAACGTTCTACTGCTAAGTAAATTATTTGAAAGCGCTGTTTGCATTTTGCAAAAGATAGGAACTGCTGCTAACTGATAAGCATGTTGTCTTCAGCTACGAAATGTTCGGTAAGAGCACTAGCGGAGCGACTCCTGTTCTTTTCGAAGTGATCGGCAATGCCACGGTACACCGAGCACAGCCCAGAGCAGGTGAGAATGTAACGAAGAATAAATATGTGCATAGTGGAAAAGCATCTGTTGTTGCAAATTTCATTGTCAAGGTGCTTTTTTGCCTTCTACAGCGTTACGATTCCACCTCAAAATATTTTTCAAACAAAGAGATCTTTCGATAAGATTTGATGAAAACTGCTCAGTTTGACCGTAATACAACTTGAAAATGCTTTTCTTTGCTGTCATTAACATACTTTATTCATGTTTGCTTCACCGCCCTGAAGTTCTTAACAGTGATGGTTCGATCAAAGCGTGGAAATTTAGTATTTGAAACAATCGACAAGATGATGAAAGAAACTAGTAAGTTATGGCTAGAAAATTAATCCATAATTTAGCAACTTCGATTCTTAGATATGTGCATTGCCAATGAGAAAAGTTATCAAGTAATTTTGGCTTATGAGTAAAAGAGACGCAAAATACTGCTACCACTGATACGGAAAAGTTTTAGGTGAAGTATCACGGTAGTCATTTTGGAGATCATATTCTTAAAAATGCCATACAAACAATAAAATATGTCTAAATCAGGAAAAACAGGATAGTATCGGTAAACTTTGCGGGGAAGAAAGCAATGTAAAAATGATTGCGAAGGATTGCTTTAGAAGAAAAATAGAGGAAATTAGGGCGCCAAGCAAAGAGTCAGCTACGGACAAACCTAAAATTTGGTGATGCA
>JGI24021J15306_10009011_pt1 | contig 12319 bp, 6 predicted proteins | sample Ectturendosymbi1_FD_15306 | JGI IMG/M metagenome (IMG submission 15306)
CAACGCAACAGCCGCGGGACGAACACAGGGGCACAATTAAGGATTGCAAGATTGCAGGCGCCACTACGTGGCAAGGACAAGGTAATCATACATTCACCACAGGAATTCTTAGTTTAGCGAAGATGGGGTTAGTTGGATGTAATCACTCGTCTAAATTTTCCCTTTTCTAGCCTACTATACTGGTATACTCTATCATTAGTCACATGAACACAGTACAGCCATATCCACAAGCACAATAAAACGCTCGGACTGACTGAAAAACACGACAACTACGTTTTACAACTTACGGCTAACTTCAATTCATTTTACTAGCGATTAATTGCTGCGCCAAACGTGTCACAACAGTTATTTTCCGCGTATTGTTACAATAAAATACACTTAGTTCCACTGTATTACTCAATATTGAACCAAGAGTTATAAAGCTTAGTAACGAACTATGACGTGTTTTGCCTAAGAAACAATGGTTTGGCAATGCTCTACCAAAGACCACATGCCTTGCTGCAAGGCAATTTTGCTAATAATAAGACATATAGTTGGAGGGATTTGTGACGGTTCATGGCAAAAACAATAAAGCTGGCAACTTTTGACAAATGTTCCCGATCGCTGCGATAGTCGATGCGATGATTTAGTGCTAGCAATTTTATTATCGTTGGACCATTTTTAATAACTTTAAAGAAACTTAAGTTTTCATCTTTAAAAATTGGAGTTTGGCCGATTAGATATTTTCCGATAGGTATACTAGTATTGTTCGCTTTCAATCAACACAAGTATAAAGCGAACTAATGCATACGAGAAAAAAACAAAATTCCGCGCATTTTTACATACATACAAGCTTCCAAATGTTGTTGCTTAATATCCCTTATTTGACGCTGCTCATATAAAGACTGGGTCAACAAACTACCAAACTACTATTACAACACTATGTCGTCATGTTTTAAATATTAGGCAACACACCTCGAACTTCGCCAGAACCGCAGTGCTTGGCTCCCAACCAGTGCCACTCTCCATGGCCTTACATATTTTGTGCAGTGAAACATTACACAGGACAATGTCGGCTTGATTGTTACATCACTAGTCCTTCATAGTGTGCTTTATGATATTTGTCAGAAACCATGGAGTCGAAAGTTCATCAGATGATTTGGTTCCAAAGTGGCAAATGCAGTTATTATTCTTGGAATCAGTTCAGAATTGTAGTATATTCTAACCTGCAGAATCGCCCCCCTGGAAACTGAAATCGCCCCAAAATTCTGGTAAATCACAAAATCGCCCCCTTAACACGTAAAATCGCCTCCGTTGAAGACCAATGATCTAAGCAATCCAGAACATTCTACCAGAGTACTCCATATTTTGCGTCTGTTTTTCAAACTCGGTTATGAATAACCAAAACCAGAATTGGCACTCGGTGGAACACCAACGACACATCTTTTCTAATCCATTACAATTTTGCGCATGCAAGAAACAAAAGTATATTGCAATTCACTAAAAGCTCATCTTTGTTGCACAGAATTTCTGAAGAAAAGAAAGAAAACGAAACTTTCTTGAATGAAGCAGACACTGTTCTGTGACCTGGGAGCACCGGCTTAAACCAGTTTTAAAGGCGACGCACGTCATGGACTTGACATCCGGCTTGTGCATGGTCTCGTCAAAAGTATCAGCTGTATTTTGAGAGACACTGATCAAAATCAATACATCTTGCTTTTCAGATGCAAAACGTCGTTCATAGAAAATAATTGCTGTTTTATGGATTTGTTTTGATATTTGTCACATTCGTTACCTCTGCCCTGCCAAACACAGTATTTCAGTTCTCTTTTGAAAACATGCAGTTTTTGCAAAGCGTTTTTGAAAAAAATAAAAAACTTAATGTATTGCGTAAAATTGTGGGTGGTGGTGATCATCATCAGAAACTAGCTAGCTAACTGTACGTTTATCATAACGTAGGCCAAACTTGACACATAAAATTGTTGTTTGCTAGTTCTCACAATGTATGTATCTCAGTTTATACGAGTTTTGGAAGAGCGATTGCAGAAATCGTCAAATTTATGTCACAAACAGCACCCCTGCTGTAAAAAAATTAACACTCGTTAGCTCGAAAACTGAGGTGAGTAGCAAAGAACTCAACAATATCTGGGCACATTTTAAGAAAGTAACGATATGGAACAAGGCGATGCATTATGTTATAAGGGGTACTCATGTCAGTAAGTCATCTGTAATGCTAAGCTACTGTACGAAGTGAGTTGTGAGACAATCACTGCGAAAACCGTTTTTGATGGCTTGTTGTTGTAAGTGTAAATCAAATGTTTGCAGCTATTGCAGAGTCCTGGGGCTAGAGCCTGAACAGTTTAGGAGTAAGTTGATTGAATGAATGGTATAAATGACTTTGTCATTTGATTACACCATCAGTTCGGAACGTCTTGAACACTTAAAGTGGTGGCAAAACTTACCCACCAAACACGATCTTTGTACTGTATTAAACTAGTATCACGAAAATGCACTTTGGCTTTAACAAGTACGCCAGTGAATTCAGTTCAAAAACCTTTTTCTCTATTGATACAAAATGACCATACATTTACAGTTTCGCTATATGGCGTGGAAGGAAACAAAGGGTAATTTCGGTTTAGGCAGGTTTCGTTTGTATTATGCGCAATGCTTTTATGCCATAACACAAAAGGAATTTAAACAATGTCAACTTATCACGCTGGGAGCATTCAAAAGTACTAAAACTGCAATGTGATACATTAATCATACTACAGACAAACTGAAAGCATTTTGAAAAGTGCTTAAAGTTATACCCTGCGACATCAGCTACTCCATGCCATAAAAAAGCTACCAAAATGATGTAAGCGTCTGCACATCATGTCTTTACAAAAACTTGAATTGTTGTAATTTTTACGTTGTTAAAATATTTGTAGGTTACCTGAAACAGTCACAATGAATGAACAACCTTAGGCTTTTCAGAATATGTAACTTAAATTGCGACAGATATGTATTTGAAAATGTCCTATCCTTGCATCCTAAGGATTACTGATGAGTCATTCACAGCCATTGAAATAAGGTAAAAAAATTTTTGCTACAATTGAAAATCTGGACGAGTTTGCCTTAAGAATCTTTTTAACCAACCTTTCGATTGCGATACTACATGCGTGCATATATATTTTGTGGCTGATGTTAGTATTAATATCTTGACAAAGCTCATTCATTTTCATAAACGCTTCCCCCCCGTGGAGGTCGCGGGGTCAGCAGCCCTAGGAGGACTCGAAGTACTACATGTTTTTCAGTAATTTCATATATTTCTCTCTGGCTCCACACTATAAAGACGGGACCAAGCAAAGGTCGGAGATGTAATCAATCCACCTAGTCCTCGGTCTACCTCTGGGTGAATTTCCCGTGGGTGGAGCCAACAGGATTTGTCTCGCCAATTTTTCGTGAGACATTCTGGATGCATGACAGAACCACAGATTCGCTGGAACCTCTCAATTGAGAGAAGCTGCTCAATATGCAGGACTTTACGAATTTCACAGCTGCGCACTTTGTCGCGAAGTTTCCCGCCGTGAACTCTTCGCAAAAACCCGTGATTGGCGCTTGCGTTTGGGATAATGTTCTTCCGGTCGTTGCCCAAGGTTCAAAAGTGAGTACCGGAACAACGACCGATTTAAAAACTGACAGCTTTGCGGTATTTGAATGTTCCCGTTCTGTGACCACAGAGCGACAAAGCTCATTCAGAACTGCGTTTGCTTTACCAATCAGTGTAGCAATCTCCTTGATCATCATTCCGTCACTCATTAATACCACCCGCATGGACTTGAACTTCTCCACCTGATGCAGTGTATTGCCGACTACTTGCAACGTACTCTGTCTTGAGTTTCTGGAAAGACATAATACTTCGGTCTCATATTGCTAATTTTCCTTCCCGCGTTGCCACACGCAGAAGAAATCAGATTAAGTGCAAGTTTAAAGCCCTCTTCAGAAGATAGAAGTAGTTTCGTCCGCGACAAGCCAACGGTTGATCCTGCATCTTCTAACAATGACACCTTCGTTACCCGGTCGTATGCTTTCTTGAAGTTGGTAGAACATGCGCAGGCATCTTTGGCTTACTCCCAAGATTTCTCGAAATTTTGCTGGAAAGTGAAATTTTTGTCTGCAGTGCTGCAACCAGGACGAAAACCGAATGAGGTATCTTTGTATACAAAAATAACGCACTTTGTTGACTTCCCAGTAATGGGAACCTAGTTTAACCCGAAATTTTCCAAAGATCGTTCTTTAAACATTTTTCTCTATGCATGTGGAATCCCACGCTTCAGCTTACAACAATTGTAAAAAAATCTACTTTGTTCTCAACCCAGGCTTTGCAAAACACTTTTTTGTTTGAATAGCATATTTCCCTTACTATTTTTTCCACAGCAATAATTTTTGCTTTTATTCGTCGCGCTGAGTTGTTTCCGTCCACATAACTGAGCAGCAGTTGAAACTACAGCTTCTTTGAACAGCCGCCACTTCACCTCTACGTTGGTTAGTTGGCGAAAGAACGACGATGCTGTGTTTCCAAAGATCTTTCTAATGTCACCGTCCACAAGACCTCCCACTTTTTTCAACAGGACCTCGTAGTCCTGCACGATAGTGTAGGTCGTACAGGTTTACAAGTCGTATTTGCAGATTATCAGGTGGTGATCAGTTGTGCACTCGTTTAGACACTAACGTGCGACAGAGCTTCTTTGTATACAAAAACAACACAATTTGTGGTAGGATACTGTTCAGGTGGTTTACACTCGTTTAGTATAAAACTGAATTGGAACTGCAGTTGTGCATTTGTAATTAAAGTGTGTAGCATGGCCCAATGAAGTGCATATAGTTCTATTTGCAGAAAGTGATATTTGATATTCAGACATGATGCATAAGTGTCTACAAAATACTTGCAGGATCATAGCGTAATATGAAAGAAAACTGATTCAGTCTTATTTCCTTTTATTCAAATCAACCCTTTGCCCCATTTGATTTAAACTCAATTTAATCGAATAGTACTGGGAAACATATAACTCTTTTCGTGTTTGAATAAATCCAGTCGTAGTTCAACTTGAACTTAGTTTATCGGAATAACTACGTCTACTTTGAACTTTGGAATATATTGGAGAAAAATTTTAATTGCAACTCAATTGGATCCACCATCATGATCAAACATCTTTGTTTTAGAAACATAGCATTGCATTGCAAGAAACAAAGAATTTACTACTGCAGCAGAACAAGTCGTTGCCACTGGGGGCATTCGGGGGTATTGCTTGCGAGAATTTCGTTCATTACGCTTTAGAATGTTTTCTTCAAAGTCGCTGAACCACCAAAAATTTGAACATTGAATCCTTAGATAAATTGGTATTTAAAAATATAGAGATATTTTCTTTTCTTCAAGGTGTCTGTGCGCAAAGAAAAAAAATCCCTCAAGAACTGTGTACCAAAGGGAACTCTTTCACAGCAAAAAAGGACACACTAAGATCTCAAAACAAGTGTATATTTTGTTGGGATCGTTTTTGTTACGTGCAGCCTATTTCAACATGTAAAAAGTGAGAACAGTTTTGATTTGTTCAATGTTCTGTCACTTCAAAAACTTGTTCATTAAATTTACAATTATTGCCATGGCAACATCACATGGAGGTGACAGTTAAATCCAACATGTCGCCTGGACCGGGAAAACCGGTCAAAATCAGTTTGATGCTTACAAGCAGTGCTGTGGCAACACTTATGCTGTAAAGTGAAGCCTGCCACAATGGAAACGTCCGACACTGCCCTAAAGTCTGATAGCGTGTTGCGACCGGAAAGCCCAAGCGGGAAGTGCCCAAAGCTTCACACTCCGCAGCAAGCAACAATAGAGATCGCGCGCGCGATCATTCTTCGGGTCCGTTAGTTATCATATTCAACGATTTACTATCAGTATTACCAAAGAGTACCAGCCGCGATCACTCTATTATTGCTCATTCGCGCCACGTACATATATGCGTGTTATTCTTCGCTCACATCCCGCCCCCAACCTGATCGCATCATGAAGCCCCATTCATTTTCTCACGGATAACAAGCACCCTCAATGACAAGTACCATCTGCATACGTCATCCCTTTCTCTGGGAACTATCCCACAAGGTTCTTCCACAAATGCGAAGGCTTTTTTCCCACTACGCCATCATTCCCTTTCTGTTACGTTTCACACAAGAAAGTGACAAGTTGAAGAAGTCTGTTCCGCGTAAAGACAAACAGGATCATCTTTGCTGTCCAAACGTAGTTTATAAAGTAACAAGCATGTGTGGGTATAATTACATTGGACAGGCTGGTCGAAATTTAATAAACCGAATTAACGAACACAACTTTGATCAACACTCTGAAGTATGCAAAGATTTTGTCAGCCAATCCGACGCACCGATTTGACTTCAAGTAATCAGAAATATTGAGAAGCATCGCCGGGCAAAAACACGCTTGTCCCACTCGAGTCGCTTTCAATACAGGACCACTAACCACGACATGGATGGTTCGGCTATTCTTTTACTGCTTCTCAATATACTGTAGAGTGGTCTCTATTACACAATACAGCACGAATACCTTAGAACAGCATCTTTGTTTTTGTGTCACTGCTGCATTTTATTAAGGTTCCTGATGATGGCTTATCACTATGCTTAAACATTGAACAAAATAATGCATTCGATGTTTGTGACTATACTGTTCGCAATAAGAATCTACAGCAACACCGCGCATTGCTTGCCACAATACTCGTATCATGTTTATAGGTATTAGGTCAATATCGACAATGTTTGCGGAAAACTTTGGATAGGCATTAACTGGTTAGTTGAACTACTGTAATTGTGTCTAAGCACGTTTAACACCATTTGCTTCTGTTGTACTCCAAGATCTGAAGACTTCGGCATTGGGTCCTAAAACCGTGTGCACAAAGACCTCACACTCTGACAGTAGACGGTTTTTGGTTTTCACCAGAAAACCCACATCAAACAATTGTAGTTTCATTACTACATTCCTCACAAATCTCTGACGTCGCCGGGAACCCTTTATAGTTTGCAGGGACAACCTCTTGCAGTTGCGGAAACCATGACGCCAGAAATAGAATTAAGAGTAGCAGCAGTCGATCTCTCAGAAACTATCACTAAGCTGCTCAGTTACTGATATGACTCGCAATTTCCTGTCTACCAAGTGCCTCTGCACTTACCATAGAGCACTGTAGTTGTCAGAAAGGTTTGCAGGAAAGACTTTGCTTAATACAAATGTGGTTCAGATGATAATTATTTGGAGAATAATATGTTATTGAACATTATAAACCTTTTATCATTTTGCTTTTTATGAAAGGTGCAACTTAAGGAAGCAATTGAAGAAGACAAAATTTTAGATGGTTTTATGCTAAACCGCTATTTGTTCAACAAGAAAATGAAGCAAAGGTAATCATTTATTGCAAACTCAACTCTTCAAATTTTTAATGTTACTGGAGGTGTTCCATTAAATTGGTAAGTTTTCAAAAAATTATATGCTGATGGTGGACTAATATTTGTAACGAATTACCACAACTCCATGATTACAGTACATGCCTTTGTAAAAGACTGTTGTTTTGTGAAAAAAAGATAGTAATGTTCAACATTAAGAAGTAGATAGTTGCAACAAGCACACAAACGGAAAATAGTAGAGCTATACATCCTATTCAGGAATAGAGTGTTTAAGCAGCTCGAGTTATCTACGCATAAAAACTGAGTTTTAGGAAAACTAATTTTGTCTTAACTGTTTTAAATAAAGTTGAAATAAAATGAAGAAAGGTTTATATGGTTGAGTTGAACTACTTTTCCATTTATTAATTTTTTTGCAGTGAAGACGTGTTATGACTCACCGAATGTTCTCGTGCAGTTTATGAGAAATGATTCACTGTATAACTAATATCATCGCTTTTTGGTGCTATTAGATAAAATTATATGTAAAACAAACTAAACGTTAAACGTGCCAATCAAACACGATCGTTGTAATTTTTCATAGGTTTCGTAGTAAAATATGTATAACATTCACTCAACAAAGCTCAGACGAACTGATGATTGGTTTCAAAGTTTTGCAAGAAGCAATTAATATAAGCCAATAAGGCATGGACCAATGCTGGGCATAAATGCGATATTTTATGCTGTAAAACAAAACGCCCCATTTGACGTGTGGTAAAATTTTTTTACGGCTCTCTAACAAAACCGTAGGTCTGGATTTGACTCCCTTTAGCGAAAAGGTTGAAAACCACTGTTGTAGAAGTAAGAAAAACGTTAACTACTACAACATCTTACTTTCTAGTCAGATTGATCTGTAGTAGTGTAGTGATCTAAAAAATTAGCTATAATGAGTAGGTATATCACATAAATCCAAAGCTTTTGTAGCTGTGTAAACATGTTGTTAGCAGGGAGTATGATTAAGATATGATCCCATTGCAGATTCAAGCGTGAAATGCACAGAAAACCATTGTAAAGCAGGATTATTTATTAGAAACCATTAGGCTTTCTTGCAAGGTTTACTCGATTACTGGCAAAGTTCACTAGGAAACATTGCGTTTACAAGCGGTAACATAACATTAAAGATTTAAATAAATGGTAGCAAACTAGCAGTGCTTTGCATAGAAGTACATTATCAAGAGGGTATAAAAGCCAATGCAAACAAACGTAGACTATTCTTGAAGATTTCATCTGTGGAAAAAAATATATGTTTTCAGCACGGTAACTAGCCTTATATACCCAGAAATTTTGCTGGTCAAATTGTGCTTTAGTTTGCGCTTCATCACTGCTTATTATGAGTGCTAAACATTAAAAATCAAAAGTTTTCAGCTATTTTAAAAATGTTCAACTGTAAATGTCTTGCGAGAAGTCATGCTATTTTTTTGAACAAAGGGTCTTAAAATACATCTTCGCATTTGTGTTAATGCAATGTGGGCATGTTTGGAAAACACATGAGAGTCGACGATGTGTTTTGCGCTCTTTGCATAGTTTGCCCGGGCAGCGCTGTTAGCTGGAAACGGCAAGACTGCAACAGGCAAAGCATGCAACGAGTGCAAAACACTTGGTCAATTGGGACTGGTCTGTGTTTGAATGCTCGGACACAAATGTAGTTTTCCCAACATCTGTTTTATTGATTCTGGTCGTAAGAAATAACAAAAGGTCCTTGGCACTAACGGCAAAACCAGCAACTGCCTTTGCAAAAACTGTTCACATTACCGTTATCATGAGTTAGGTTTCTGCTTGTAACTGTTCTCTGAGTCGTCTGAACCTGTAACTGTTGTTTTATCGCAAATTTGCTCATGGTAAGAGTGTTGCTTGCAAAAAACTATCAGATAAAATTACCCAAAGAAATTTGGTATATTCTCTTAGTTTTGTGTACTTGATTTAATTCATTTTCCATTCAACTTGGAGGCACACCAAGACAACTGAAATGTGTGAAAATGAACAGAAGCCGGAGCCATGAACAAAGTGAGCTTCAGAGCCGGAGCCACATCATGAAAACCAAGAGCTCCGGAGCTGGATCAGTAGCCATATTCATGAAAAGAAGAGCTCCGTAGCCGGAGCTGTGTCATTTTTGCAACGGCTCCGCAGCCCTGCTAATTTGGTTACCGGATAATTGAGTAGCTTCTCACGAACATTGTGTGAAACCGAAAACGCTTGAAAATAATTTAGATGCTGTTTTGTGTGATTTTACAACTACAGCAATTTCACTGGATACGATAAGAAAATTACTGAATCGTGTTCTTGTTTCTGTATCCAAGTGTAATGACTAAATGCGTTTCAAATGCTGTTTACAGCGAGCTCAATGTAATTGTGTGACTGTTGCTGTAAACCATGCAGAGTTACAGCGAGCTCAATGTAATTGTGTGACTGTTGCTATAAACCATGCAGAGTTACAGCGAGCTCAATGTAATTTTGTGACTGTTGCTGTAAACCATGCAGAGTTACAGCGAGCTCAATGTGATTGTGTGACTGTTGCTGTAAACCATGCAGAGCTGTTCCTGCAACGGCGTCTTCATCTTGATTTAAACTTTGATTACCTACGTTTAGTTTTATTTTTGCTGAATTTTTGCTAAAACGTAAGGATATCTGCAAATGTCACGGAAACGAATAACGAATTTTTTTAATTTGAAAGCAGAAATTTGTTGAGCTTTAATACAATGTTGCAGGGAGGTTGTTGATGAAAGAATGGAAGAATTATCACAGGTAACGTTGATAAAAGTGTTCATGATTGAAAATTTAACTATTTGTCATACATCTTTGCTACAGATATGCTCACAACACGTTTGCAAAAAAAGATATTGCCAGCTTTCAAAACGTGTGGCAGACTAGATCTCACACATTTTGAACTGACTTGAAATCCGAGCATTTAAAAAACATGGATTTATTAGATAAATCGTTTCTCACTTCATGGTGAAATTTTGATCATGTCTAATTTTGCACTTGTGTTTTGTAAAACTAATTTTCGGTAATTTCCTCATTGCCATACCTATTTGGCAATGCTCAAGAACAGCAGAAATATTTTGAAAAAAATGCAGAGTTTTTTTGGCATATTTGAAAATTTTAGCGTACTCCCAAGGTGTTGTGTAATCGTAAACAAATTTTAACTAATGTTAAACTCTAAAGACAACGTCAAGCATATTTTTCAAGAGACAAAGCAAACATAACGTTACGCTGATCATGTTTTCACAATGAAGTATAGAAATATTTGTAAATTACTTTTTGACTAAACAGCTACATTTTCCGGACCAGATCCCAAATTCAAACAGTTTACACATGCTTCAAATACATAATCACTAAAAGGAGTTTCATGAGTAACTTGAAGATTCGTGTCTGTTAACGGTGTGTAAAAACTGCATCAACTATACCTTTTAAAATGCATCATTTTTACTCAGCTTTGTCAAAACAACAAAGCAACTATTTGTTATTCATAAGCTTTTGGCATACCCATTGCATCCTGTACATTTTTTCGTAAGTAACCACGGAAATAACTGCAGACGTTTGAGTTGCACAACACAAAAAATTATAAAGACGTATTGTAAATATAAAGCTTGCGTGACATTCAAAATCTTCATAAGTAACTTAAACTAAATTTCGAAACCAACAGTTATGCGCAAACTATCTGTTCACATCCTGTTTTTTAGTACGTTTAACAATCCGTCGCATTTTTACAGTTGAAGAAATATGATTCGAGTGAAATTCGTTGTTTTACTGATCAGAAGGCAGAGCTGGGTTGTGGTGCATTTGGCGTTGTACGTTGTTCTATTCATCGTTTGCTGGGCAGAATAGCCGTCAAATGCTTTCAAACGTCCGGAGGAGACGCAGAAAAAGAAATGATTGCCACCATGTGAGTCTTTACAGCTGTCCACATTTCATTAATCAAACGAGTTTTAAAATGACGTTTTCCAAGCAAAAAGTGCATTACACGGTACAACGTCCTGAATTTCTTCAAAACGAAAATTTCAAAATCAACATCATCATTTTTCAATATTACTTGAATTTTTTGAAATTTTGATGACAGCAATTGGCGGCAGGCCGAAGCCTGAATTGTGCTTCTTGCCGGGGCGGTTGAGGTGAACGCTCTTCCCTAAGGAGCGCTACGACAAATCACTCAATTGTCGTGGATCGAACACCCAACCTTCGAATTGAGAGGCGGACACTTTACCACTCAGCTATTGCCGCCCCGTCTTGAAAGCAACGTTTAAAAAATGCAGCGGTGCATCTCATATTTTGTAGTACGAAAAACGCCTTTGTTGTCCCTTGGAAATTTGTTTTCTATGCGAAAGTAAAAGTTTTGTCACTGACGGTGAAACTGTGTTTTGTTTTGCTTTCAAGACTTTACATATTTAAATATGGCTAACGATGTAACTTGCTCTATGCGCAATGAAACATTTCACCCATAATTTACTAAATATAGAAATGCATACTCATGCAAAAGATGCTTTCATATTGATTTCAAAAAAGCATTTATTACAGTTTTACTTCACTTACATTTCCTTGACATTGTTGTTAATTGCTGTTCTATTGCAAATCAGGTCGGGCTAGCTCCAAGATCATATTTTGCAGGCTGCAAAACGAACTTGAACTGCTACTCAAAGCTAACAATGAAAACATATTGAGAGTCTATGGATGGTCAATATGGCCCAACTCAATGGGATTGATTATGCAGTACATGCCTGGAGGGAACCTAAGACGATTGTTAGTGGACACCAGAATTCCTCTCCTTTTCAACTTGCGACTTCGAATGTCTTCAGAAATAGCAAGTGGAATTGCCTTTCTCCATAACTTCAACGAAAAACTCCGCCTCACACATGGTGACCTGAAA
>JGI24021J15306_10009012_pt1 | contig 12318 bp, 6 predicted proteins | sample Ectturendosymbi1_FD_15306 | JGI IMG/M metagenome (IMG submission 15306)
ACCGGCTCATGCGACACACCGGCTCATGCGACACACCGGCACCGGAGGTGTTGCTAGTGCGTGGATTTTAGTGCAGCAGCGATTGAAACCCAATCTCTTGTTTGTGTTTAAGCCTCGCCATCCATCCAGACAAGCTGAAGATCGCCACTGGCCAAGTGTCTGGGCTCGAGCTCGACGGCAGGGTGAGTTCGTTGCTGTGGTTCCGTGTGTATTGTTGGTCCAGTCAGCGCCTAAGTCAACTGCCCTGTGCTTGTAGCAACACAAATGCTGTTCATAAATACTGTGTTGGAACCTTTCTAACCTTGCCCCATGATTGTGTCGTAGAGTGCAAACTGTTCCTCAGAGTCCAGGGATCGCCAACATGGTCCCACGGGCACCAGGTCTCCCGTAAGGACCACGTGGGCCGCCCGCGGGCCTGTTTTGAAAGTAGCATTAACATGATCAGTGTCGTTACATGTATGAATAGCATTAATGGCAACATGGTGAAAAGAGTTTTGAGCGAACTTTTTACTTCTGAAACTATGTGTGTCAAACTAGTAACCATTTGCATTAATCAGTACCCAAGAAGCACAGTAGCTCTCAGTTTCACAAAGGTTGATGACCGCAGCCTGAGACAAACGATTGCTTGAAAATCCTTCAATCGTTGTACTTGGCACTGAAAAGAACCCGGGAGCAAAGTTTCGTTTCTTATTTCAATGACTATTCATTTATTTTCCAAAATTCAAAGCTCACCCGCAACAGCGCAGATATCTCTGCTGATATTACGAAGCTGCGTAATGGAAATTGCGGTTTTAATAGAGCGAGCGTACACCTTGACCTCTGGTCGCACACGTTGACCTCTGGTCGCACACGTTGACCTCTGGTCGCACACGTTGACCTCTGGTCAGCGCTCATGTATTTAACATAACCTTGATTTTTTCGCCCGTGCAAAGGAATACAAAGGCAAAGGCTCCAGAAAGGTACAAACGAGCATGCTTGTCTCTACCATATCTTCGTGGTGTATGCCGCTTATTATACCTGCGCCCTAACGTCGCCTCTGTATGTGACCAGCATGCCAGCATACTGCTACCAGTGCGAATGCATCTCGTGCCCTGTCGTTTGATCGGCGTGCTCAACAATACTCTCCGTTTCGTGCTTCGTGTCTGGACGCTGCTGCTTCTCTGTTCACGTTTCTGATGCTTGATCGGGGATTTCCCTCTTGTATGCGTGACGTCGCGCGCGCACCGGGATGATTGGGCCCTCGCGCCGCGTTTCGTGACGTCGGCAGAAATCCGGCTTTTGAACTGCGGCGGAGTTGACAAGACACGATTAAGTTTTATTCTGTGCTGTTCAATGCAGCTAATGTGCAGCTCCGTGCAATGCCGCAATGATCGTGCGCTACTCAGCAATAACAGGATTTCAGCGAAAATCCCATACGCTGTAGGAGTGGCGGTGTTTCGCTTGATAGGTATACAGTTTGTTGCATTTGTCAAACGTTGCCACGTTCTCGGGTATATGCAGACATCCCGGAAGCGGCGCCGTTTCTTTCACGACCCATAAAAAACCGAGAATCGATCTCCCAACCTTTACATCGATAGGCGTGCGAAATTTGAGTCCTGTCCAGCCTGCCTTTTCTATCGCACTTCTGCCTTTTCTTACCCCTTTTACCTTTCTTGCCCCTCTTCTACCTCCCCCTTCTGCTGCACTGTGCGCAACGCTGTGGGTTCTCTTCGCGTTTTGATTGCTTCAGTTCCACGCGTCCCTTTCATATTATGACGTCATAATAAGTAAACCCCAGCAGGTACTTCAGCTGAAAGCAGGTTATTGGACCGTGATGCGACCGAGCCCCGTGGTGTGGTCCAAAGATAGTGCTGCTGGTTGCGTTTAACTGAAATCTGGTGTGCTACGTTCCGTTCGTAGCAAATGTTCCAAAGCAGTGGTTCTCAACCGCTGCTCTGTGAGCCGCGTGAGGCTCCCAAGCAACTTTTGTGCGTCCCTCAGCAGTCTTTTAGTGAAACCTCTAATATTTTGTGTAACAGACCTCGTTCTGCAATGAAACCAAACGTGTAAACTGACTTGTGTTAAAAATTATTTAGTGCGGCTTTCTAACAAAGTCGTAAGTCTGGATTTGGTTTACTTACTTGAGCGAAAAGGTTGATAACCACTGTTGAAAATACATCAGCATGGGTTTGATCGCATGATTCTGTCATTCTAACCAACTAATTCCGAACACTGCCTGGTTCATCACTCATGATCAGTAACTGTTCAAAGCTCACACTCTGCTGCAAATAAACTGTAGCTCAGGGGCGGCGATTCTCAATCGAAAGGTTATGTGTTCGATCCCTTGCCACTGAGTGAATCGCCGTAGAGCTGCTTGGGCAAGGGTGTGCACCACAGCCGCTTCGACAAGAAGCAAATTTCAGGCTTCGGCCGCCACCAATTGCTGGCAGTCACCAAAATCTAATATAAAAAAACAAAGGAAGGTGTCCCGTGACATAAAACCTCGTTTTTCATGACGACAGTGGTCTATCGAATTGCTGAAGTGACGGCCGCGCAACTCGGATGATATCAGTTCTCGCTGATTCTGAATCTGAAATCAGAATTTACCTACCCTTCCAGACTATCAAGACACTGCCTTGTTTAAACGACGCGAGTGTGTTGTCAGCAACAAAACTTTAATGTAACCAGTGGTCTGCTGCTAGGAAACAGTTGCGAACCACTGTCTCAACCGGTGAACTTGTAAACGCCCGAAGTCACGAGCCATTAAAAGGCGCGCGTCTGAAAGCGGTACCTTTCTCATTTTCTATCCGCGAGCGAAGTCGTGCAGAGCGTTATGTAAGAAACCGAACCATGAATTTTCGCCTGTGTCGAATGCCCGATAGAATCAGTCAGTCAAGAAAGATTCGCTGTGGTCTGAAGCCGTCACTGCTTTGCTCCCACGAGGCGTAGCCTTGATCCTGACGTAAAGCGTTTATGTCGTCACGGCCTCTTGTACAGCTACCACTAAAAATGCCACAACGCGCTGGTCACTGCCCCGCTTCAGGTTGCTTGTTCTGGTCTCCTCATGCATTATTCAGTCCAGTGCGTGTGCTTCCCGGTCATGGCAGGGCAGGTGATCGCTGCGCGCTTAGTAGATATGGTATCGGCGTATGCGCGTTTCCCTCACGATTTTATCGTTAAGTGCGCTCAACAACCCGACCACTATCAGGTACAAACCTCCACGCAGGCAGCGAAAGCCGAAAAATCAGCTTCAGGCGTCTGCCCATGTATGCGGATCTCTTTGAACAAGAACCAATGATGGCAGACCTGTAAACGAAATATCTGCTCTGCAAACATCGCAGTGTCGTCTTGGCTCACTGCTGTCAAATGATTTCTTTCGATAGATTGTTTACAAGTGTTGCGATGCTTACTTTTCGTGCTGCGCCGACAAGTTCAGAAGCAATAAAAACACGCCTCGTTTGCGCGATTTTCAGTCGATAATATGCGTTTTCCTCCGCAACGGACTTCACGTTGTAGAGGTGCGTATCTCATGGCACATGTGCGACTGTAGTACTTCTTACTGGTGGAAAATTGTCATACTCATCCACTGGGCTGCTCGCTGTCAGGCGGTTTGTAATTAGAGTTGTTAGTTGGTTTTTGGCTCTGGATATAGCAACTTCACGGTCTAGCGCAGCTATGTCAAACCGAAAAGACTTACTGAGTCAAAAAAGTATGTCACTGTTTTAACCAGGGCCGCACATCGAATGACATATTAATGAGGGCAGCGCACTGAATCACTTACTTTGATCTTAGCAAACAAAATTTATTTTTAAGCTAATGTACTGAAAGTGTTCGAATCCAAACTGCAATGGTGACAGACGTGGTAAAGTGGGAACGCGGAGAACGAGAATGTTAAACTCAAGATTATCAAAACAAGGACATGTTGTCAGTATGTAGGATACTTTTTTAAAGCGTAAACCTAAACTGGGCCGCGGGTTGGACACAGCTGGGCTAGCGTGTGCTTGTACTGTAGTCTGCGCGCTTTCTCTGACCTTGGTTTAGCCTTTTCCATCATTCCACCTGTAAGCTTTTTGCTTCCAAATTGCTGGACTGAAGACGCGTCATTGACACGCAATCGATTTCCTATCAAAACAATTTGCGATCGCAGCCGGCTGCGGCTGTGTCATCCTTGTGGTGTCTTGATGTTTGAAAATATATATGTATATTTTTTTTCTTTTTTCATACTATGCGCGCAGTTAGACCTGAATACCGTCAGCAATGTTAACCCTTCAAAAATTCGAAGCTTCCCAAATTGCTTTACGATCGAGTAACGATGGAAGGTACTGTAGTGTATACCGGTGTCCACAAACACTTGGTTCTGCTGCGAACACAGGATGTTGTCAAAGCGACGCTCTGGCAGCAGGAAAGGAAATAGGAATTTGATGCGCTGATCATGGATTGTGTCGCAGCGCGCGTCTGTAGAATTCGCCGTTTGTAAATTCTCCGTTTGATCCATGCCGCTGCATTTTGCTGGACGCGCATCGAACCGCCATGAAAAAGAAAACTAGCGCTTACACAGGCGTTCTGCTTTTCTCGCTTGACCGTAAGACTGCGAAAGTGCTTCGCCGACGCGGAACAAAATATCAACTAACGATGGACAACTACGCCTAGATGCAAAGGCGAACGCTTTCTCCTGCACAGTTGCATGCGTCCACTGGCAGCGGGACTTGAGCGATTGAAGCTCGCAAGAGCAGCGCTAAGTATCGCCCCTCCCAGGCTGTTAAACGTCAAGACCTGCCTGAACTTTGCTTCGGCTCGGTTCAAGCGAGGCGGTATAATTGGAAACGAGACTGTTCGTCCATTTTCGCGTCCAGACGAACTCCGAATTGTGAGTCACTTAGGTGGAGGCTTGCGACTTAGGTGGAGTGAGGCTTGCGATTGGCCGCTGTAGAACCAAGGCCACCTTGAGAGACACTGTACCAAGACCTCCTAGCCTCTCTCTGGGAGGCCTTGGTAAAACGTGCCGATATCAAAATCCTCCCGGCGAGGTGTTCTGCAAAGGAACGTTTGATTTATTACCCAGCGCGACTCGGACCCACTCACGTTGCGAACAAATCAAAAGCTTTTCCTCCGCAATCTGCTTACTTTCACATCAGCTGTTTCTTGGTATTTTCTGAACGCTCAATGAAAGCTAATATTTTATCGACAATGTTGACAACGTCGCCAAGCTCTGTGTTGACCCTTGCCACACACCAGATTGCGCACAACTAACGTATTGTTCTGTTGTCTGTCGCTTACATCGCAAGCCACCGCGTTTGCCACTTGCTCTGCTTTTCTTCAACATCGTTACGAATCGGTAAATTACGTTTCTTGCTGGATTGCTCACCTATGGCGTCGCAATGCCAGTCGCTACAAAGATACTAGTTCCATTGTTGCGTCATACACAAACTTCGCGCATTTGGCGTCTGCAGCAACAAAACGGCAACCCAGCACAGCAGCTCATCTATTGTGAGGTAACAATCTAACCAACAAACTGCGAATCGCATCCGTCGGTGCGTTTGTTTGCGTGCTATTCATTACATGTGTTAAACTATGTAGGGATTTTCTACTAATATCATTCTTCCTTGCACATGTGTGCGCTTGCTTGTGTAGTTCGCATGTAATGAGCACCCCGCATCCATCTGGCCGAAGGTGAACTTGCTGTTTGATTCGCACTGTGTGGCCGTGTTTTTTTTAAGTTTTTACACATGATCGCTGAAGCATTCGAGAGAAAAGATAAAAATCTCGACAAAACGTCTTCGCAGTCGTTAAAAAGGCTTGTTTACGTGCCGAGGAAGCCTTGGGCTTGCACTTGCAAATTCTTGAGCAGCAGGGTTGAGGTTTACTGCGTAATCGACTTTGCATTTAAGCACATACTGAACGAAAGCAGTTCCGTGACGACATGCAAAAATGCTTGTTTGTGCGAGCTGAATGTTCTGGTCGCGCCACTGTCCTTTTCTACGTTTAGCTAGTCGCGTAGTGTATGGTCATGATTCCCACGCGGTATTGAAAGTATTGAATTGTGAAATCGGTTTTCAAGACCTTGAAAAAGTATTGAATTTGACCAAAATGTACATGAAGTATTGAAAAAGTATGGAAATTCAAATTTAGCCAGTTATTTATTCCAGTTTTGTTCTATGCCGCTGACAAAAGTTTTGCAGAAGTTTTTTGCGTTGTGACCTAAGAATAAAACTTCGGAAAAGTGAAGATAGTATTAAAGTCTTTTAATTTAGTATTGAGAAGGTATTGAAAAAAAATGGAAAATGGCTTTTGAAAATGTGTGGGAACCCTGTACGGTTCCTACGTGTGCTGATCATTTTTCTGTCATTTCGTCGGCTCGTGCTGATGCTTGTCTAACGCAGCCTTCCTCTGCTTCGCAGCCTCGTCTGCCACAAGTGCATATCTGGGACGCTGTCAGTCTCAACACTCTGCACATCATCGCGTCGTTCGAGCGCGCAGTTGCATGCTTGAGCTTCTCAAAGACGGTGAGTGGGTGTTGATTGCTCCTGCAGATTACACGGACGTGTCGCTTATTACGCTGAGTGTTGGTTTTCAAATGGTCGAAAGCGGTCTTGCAAAAATATTGTCCGAAACGTCGCAGTTGGTGCATGTTGCGATTCAAAATGAAGTAGTTGCCACTCCCCGGACGTTTGGTTTGACGAGCCGAGCAGCAAAACACCCTGCACTGGAGTTTACTACATCTTGTCCAATTTCCCCGTTTAATAAGCGCATTTTTTATGCGAGAGCTCTGTCGTTGGCCAAATAAACTGCGTTTTGCTGGGTGTTTGCGCGGCTTTTGCATGAAGTTCTTGCTAACAAAATGTAAACTCCTTAGAAGTGGTTGTAGAAGCTCAAATGTAGACACGCTTGTAAGGAAATGTAAGGAAATAAACAGGGGCAGGTTTTTCGATCTTCCGGCCCTTGGCATCGTGTAACACCGTACCGCAGGTGCAAGCGTAGGCGTTAAGTTGGCCAAGGTTGACATCGGTTCCAGTCATGGCCACGTCACAATCCATTTCTTGATCGATCCACTTTGTGAATGCGACCGTTATGTCGTGACTCGCAGGCAGCAAATGGCCGGAAATTAATTCGCCCCCCCACCCGATTTTTGCCCTGGGGAGTCCTTCCAACGCAATCGACCTGCATGTGTGTCCGCGTTCGAGGAACGCTTTGTGACGCATCAAACAAATCGCGACCGTATCGCATCGGCGATCAGTCAGCGTGACGGAGTGCTTTGCGTCGTCCCCCGCATTGCTTCACACGGCCAAGCAGCCAGAACAACGATCCATACACTCTTTGCCTTCGTCAGTGCATAGCCAGGGTAAATGCACTGCCCGGCAGGCAATTAGGCTTATCTGCGCTACAGTCGCAGTCGTCAGTAGCTACATCGCCGCTGTTATTGTTACGTGTCAAACTTCGGTTGGCACGTTTCTTTTGATCAACTGTTTGGGTTTGGGATTTCGAAATTATCCGTCTCGCCTTGTTATGACTTAGGTAGGGAAGGCTCCTTAACCAGCGTAATGTTTGGAGTTAGTTTCGTGTTTTGTGCACTTATCACCTTTTTTCGTCGCTTGGAACGTTGCATGAGCCAATAACTCGGCCTCACTCGTTTCTCTTCATCCTAAAAACAGCCCCTGACTGTTGCCGTGGAAACACGGCGAAAAGCGTACGCGCATGCGCTGTATTTATAGCTTCAAAGCTGCTGAGAAAGGGTGTTCGCCCTTTTATGAGAAGAAATTTCCAGGAAACCAGTCGACGACGTAAAATTTTCCAGATGCTCGTAATTAAATCAGGTGAAGACTATGAAGCGGATGGGCTCTGAGAACAATCGGTTGATTGGAATAGTCACTTTTTAAGAAGTTTTGTTCAAAATGAGCTCATTCCTACAAGCAAGTGGGGTAAAACATGTCTAATGATACATCGGCGATGAGACCCTGGATGCGATCAGCAATAACGCAATGACGTAACTCTTCGCAAGTTCAAACGTTTAGCCTAAACGCTTCCGGTGAAAGAAAATGACAAAAGGCGAACCACGACTACGGAAATCTCGACAAACTGAGAGACCACAGAAATGTCCACAGGGCTTGTAATGCAGTGTTCAATTTTGTTTGATCAAAATTTAATGTGAAACTCATCAACGAGTTTTTGTTTTGACAGCCAGATAGCTTTTCCAATATTACTGCAGACGCACACGCACGTAGCGCACGAAAACGCTGCGTGCAAGCGTCTGTTGCGTCATAGTCGCTCTTTGTTTCACGTCAGGTCAAAGAGCTTGCGGCCGCTGCGCTTCAACCCGAGGCAATCTGAGAAGTGGTTGCAAAACAACCCAAACTGTTGGTGTTCGCCGTAACTGATGAAGCGCAGTCTACTCCGGGTCATGCTCAACAGAGCGTAGCGTGACGTTGCTCAACCGGCTGACGTCATCTTTTGGCGTCGCGCGTTCTTGCCAAGTCGACAGTCGTCGGCGAAACGCGAAAACAATGCTTCGCGAACAGTTGACCTTAACGTCGAGGTTGACGAAACCTCGACCTCAAACTAAAACTTGGCCTGCTGGTGATGTGGGGGTGCAGATATTGCCAGGAAGGTGCGAAAGTAGTGGCGATCTTAGTCACGTGACTCGGTCCGTTTTTATCGCCGTATAGCCTGTAACGCCTGGCGTGTGTTTTGCAATACAAGCGCTATGGCCGTCTGCGCCGATTCCCGGTAATTGGTATTTGTGTTTTTCCTTCCGATGGAAGTTGACATCCGCGCGAGCGAAACACAAGATTGGAATACAACATGGCTTTTCTCGCAAACAAACGCGAAGCGGATTCATAATAATCGGTTTGGTAAAACCAATGAGTTTAACGTTTCCTTGAGGATCGCGCAAACGTGGAAACATTTTCTCAAACACAGATTTTCGTAAATTTTAAGAAGCGCAGTTGACCTCTGCCTTGCGACTAATGCCCTTGGCACTGACTTCTACTGGGTATGATGACGCTTCACAAATTGTGTGTGTCTGAGCCGGGCATGACTTGAAAAACATTGTTTTGACGCCATTGAAGATATTCGGCGCACTTTTCCTGAATTGGAACCACGGGCCTTGCGGGATTTATTTTGGAACCATTGACCTTGCAGGCTCTATCCTTTAAAATTGACCCCCACATCAAACGGCCTACTGAAAATAATGTGTTCTGTTGTTTTCGAATGAAAATTTGTAAATAATTTGTATGAACTTGGCGTCACAATGCGCTGTCAATAAACACCAGCTCTTGCCGACGCCCCACTTCTTCCCTCATCTGTTTTTCTGTGAACCACAGGATTTCAACAAGTAATATTCCCAAAAATGCTACAGTGGAAATAAGAAACTGCTCAAAAAATAAATTGGACGGCAATTTTTTTGCTTCCTTATCGGAAGAATTTTTTGAACTGCCAGTAGACGCTGCCGGACACGCTCATTCAACCGTGTTAGTCACGCTTCGCTGCGCTAGACAGTAGACAGTCCCCTTTCTTTACCTGATTGAAATAATTCAAATACCGTCGGCCGGCATGACCCGTTCCTTCTTGACTTGCGCTGAAAAGCTGGCAAACGTGATTTCAACCTTGAACAAACCACAGCTCGCTTTCAAAACAGAAGATATCGCGCGTGCGATGTGCTTGACAGCTGATCGTGCGTGACGGCGGTTGCCTTTGACCATGGGACAGCAAGCGCGTGACTGTCTGCTCGGTAACTTTTTTGTGTTTGAAACGAGCCATTGTCAGCAGTAGCCCCTTGGTGTCATTATTCCTCGGTCAAAGCGAGGCTGCGCTCGAAAGTCACGGATTGGAACTCGTCGCTGGAAAACTTCACGAAAGACCGCGAGCGCTGATGGGAGTTAAATTGGCCGTTGTCAGCAGCAACGCTTGTTTTTTCATTTTTAATTAATCGGCCAAAGCAAGGCCACATCAGAGATCAACGCAGGTTGGAACTTCGTCGTTGAAAAATTCGAAAATAACACCAGTGCGGGAGGTGGTGGGAGTAGATTGAAGTGTTTTGTTTTTAAATCTGCAAATCATTCCGAAACGCCCTTACACGAAAAAGAACCACATTTGCTCGGAGCTGAACGTCAAGAGACTCATTGGTCGACACAGTGGTGAATCTGACAAAACGACGCAGTGGTGAATCTGACAAAACGATTATGCAGTTGCGGATTATTGCCTTGAAACAGCAGTTTGTCTATTGTCAAGGATGGAGGAACTTATCTGTGCGCCATCGACGAATCGAACGACCACGTTCTGACTGTTTGGAATTGGGCAAAAGAAGCCAAAGTGGCTGAAGTGAAGGTGAGATCTTTGAAATAGTTGCAAAACTACTCTTTGTCTGCAAAAATCAGGGCGTCTGAGATTATGAAGGTCCTGCTATTTCGCGTTACGCCAATCAATCAAAACGTTTATGAACAGGTTTGAAGAAGGAAAACTGGCCTAATTTAGAATAGAAATCAGGTACATATGCGCCTGTTTTACGTGCTGGTAGATTGAAGTCACGTTTGTTGCGAGCATGTTTTGTTTAATCCAGTGGTTCCCAAACTGGGGGTAAATTACCCCCCGGGGTAAAATGCGATTCTTCGGGGGGGTAATGCCGAACCAAAACCACAATGTTGTCCTATATTATGAGCGATCACTGCGAAATATTGAGGGTCATTAAGACATATTCGCCACCTTGATTTGGGTAACGGTTCGAACAGGTTTGGGAACCACTGGTTTAATCGCTTGTGCTTTGTTTTATGACTATGACGTCGATCAGTTGTTGGTGAAGTCCGTTCGCTAAAGATAAAAAATCCTCCCTTTAATTCAAGATAGCAAGTTCACCCAGAAATCGTCGCTTTGTACATTTTTTTGTTTGGAATTCGCAAAAACTGACCTTCAAACCAGTCACACTTCACACCAAAAGTCACTAAGGTGGGTTCTGTTGAACCCAAGTATGCTCCCACTTTACCCCCTCAACCACGAATCGCCAGCAGCAGGAGCTGAGGGGCAACGCGGCGCGTACTTGGCCCGCTAAAAACATTGCGAGAAGAACGACTCGCGTGCGCCATCTAGTGTTATTGATTACGCGCGCCAGAAATGCACCTTCGAGATGTCACGTGACCCGGGTTGTCCAACCGGATAGCGTTGCGTGTTACTACCGGTGGCGTTGCACTGAAACGTTGTGTGTGTAACATGTCTGTGTGACCTCACTTGCTGTGTATTATCATCGATGCACCGAGGAAAAGCTCGTTGAAAAGCTCCTTGTATCTCTCAATGAACTCTGCATCTTGTCGTTGCAAATCGAAATTGTTGTCAATGTTAGGATTGCTGTAAGGTCCATATTTCTAAGATTTCTTATTTTGAATTGTCCATGTCTTCCAAAATTGTTTGGTTCTTATTTTTTAGAAACATGTTTTTTTACCTTTTTGTCTTGGCTTCGAGAAAGTTCCTTTTGCTTGTGAAATATGTCCGGCATATCGCACAAAGCTTTGTTGGCGCAGAACGTTAACGGTGCAAAATATGATGATTGTTCAAAAGCTTTTTGTTTGATTTGTGTCCTAATTGTTTTCTCTTTGTCCCTGTTTTAGAGGAAGGGTAGGGGGCTGCCTTCCACGTGATGAAGAATGTCCCGCATCATAATTTTCCTGCTCTAGAGTCTAGGGATTAATGGTAACCCCTGGTAACGATGTTGAAACGATTTCTGACCTTTCTCTCGTCCCCCCCAGAGCTCGAAGGACCCGGTACTTTCTTGCGAGTTCAACCCCCACCTGGAGGGCAGCATTGTGACGTGCGGCAAGAACCACATCAACTTCTGGACGATGGATGGTGAACAACTGAACAAGAAGCAGGGATTGTTTGAGGTGAGACGAACGAAAGGTTTGACAAGCTTCGAGCATCTGCATAGCGTCGTACTCTTTTCCCTATGTTTACGGTGAACACCACAGGCTGCATTCACCACCTGCGTTTCTGCTGACTTGCGGTTTCCCAACAGGCCCGTAGCCAGGTTTTAGGGTTAGGGGGGGGACGAAGTACATTATTGGGGTTGCAATGTTTTTGTTTTTTTTACATGTTTAAAACAAACTACATAAATAATTTTCTGGGCCAAACAAAATTTGGGTGGCAACAAACAATTGTGGCTAGGGGCACTGCCCAGAATGACCCACGGCTACGGGCCTGAACCGCAGACGGTTAAAGTACTTAGATTCCATCTCATTTTGCTTTTTTTTGAAAAAAGGTACGAAATATCAGTTTTTCTGCGGGTAACATGGTTGTTTCTCACATTTTTCAAAACTTTCTTCGCTCATCTCGCGCAGGTTTTTTCGCATCAAATACTTT
>JGI24021J15306_10009013_pt1 | contig 12316 bp, 8 predicted proteins | sample Ectturendosymbi1_FD_15306 | JGI IMG/M metagenome (IMG submission 15306)
GGTTTGATAAGTCATTCTCAAATTGCATGCGGTTTCTTTTCTTTTTCTATTGCAAAAGCAATGCATGAGGATGCTTCCAATCCTATCGTGTCTTCAGAAACAAACCTGAATATAGGCAAAGTTCCTACAGCACGAAATCGAAAGCAGTTGGTCTGCAAAGACATGTGGTTGTCATGTACGTGTGTGGGATGGTGTGTAGCAAAATGAGCCTACAAAATTGACAGCTTCGTGGAACCATCACCAAGCGCTTTGGAACAAAAGATATGTTGAGGTTTTTGAATATCATATGTTTTATGGTGAATTCGACCCAAAGTCCACATGTAGTTCTAGTTAAGTTACCTTCTCCGACATATTAACTGAGAATGTTGAAATCTTCAATTGTTAACTCATGAATAACTCATTCACTAAATAGACCTCCACTATACTGGCTGTCCACTGTCTGCAGTCCAGGGGCGGATCCAAGGGGGACTATCACCCCCCTAAAACCTACAAAAGTAACCTTATTCACCATGATTTTGTACAATTCCGAAAAAGCATTCGCAATATGAGGCCATTTTGCCATCCATTATTTTGCCACAGCAGCGAAGCATAGGCTAATTCATCTCTCTTACAGTAGTGAACCCGCGAATGAGACTTGACTACCAAATATTACTGAAATCGTCCCCCCTAAATTTACTGGCTGGATCCGACCCTGATGCAGTCTATAGCATGCTATGAAAAGAAAGAGAAAAATGGCACTGCAGTCTGACCTTCAGGGTTGATTGATTTAAATCATTTGATTTAAATCAAGCAATAAAAATCATGATTTAAATCGAATGACAAAAATCAAAAAAATCATGACGTTTTAGAGCTTTGTGTGATGTTTATGACACAATTAATTAGCATTCTAATAGGTTTTCACATAGCCTATACAGTATTAGTGTAGAAGGCAAATAATTGTTATGATGACACTAGTTAAAACCATGAGGTCACAGATTCTATATCATTTAACTGCAAAAATGACATGTGGACTGTAATCACTAACCCTTGCAGATTCAGAAGTCATAACTGGAAATGCCACAAGTTTGAAAGTGGACTGGCATGAAGTGAAAGTTACATTTAAATTCCATCAATTATGAACGCCGTTGACTGTAAACATAGTTACAGAACATATTTTTGATTCATGAAACAGATATATTATTATAGGTTTTTACATTTTATGCATGCGTGCCATGAGTGTCAATGAAATTACTAAATTGACAGTCACTGGCACTGGTGTTATGAACTTCTTTGAATTAAGGGATGTTGCATTTAAGTGCAAAGTTTTTTGAATGAGAGTTCAGCTATTTCTAGTCAGGGTTGATTGATTTAAATCGTGTCATTTAAATCAATGATAAAAAAAAATCAAGCAAAAAATCACACGCAGTTTTGAAGCTTTCTGTGATGTTTATGACACATTTGATTGGTTTTACTCATTATTAAAGAAGGCAGAGACTTTTTATGACAACACAACTTATAAAAGCAATTAAAGTTTTATCAATCATAGCAACTGTGAGGTCACAGATTCTATGCCAACTAACTGCAAAAATGATATGTGGACTGAAATCACTAACATTTGCAGACTCAGAAGTCAGAATGCTACAAGTTTGAGAATGTAGGCTGGCATAAAGCAGGCTACGGGCCTGCGTTTATGTCAGCCTACATTTTCAAACTTGTGACAAAGCAGGCCCGTAGCCAGGTTTTGAGGTTTGAAGGGCAAAATGATCTGTTGGGGGAGAAAGATTTTTGTTTCATTACAGTATATGTTTAAAACAAACTTATCTGGGCACAACAAAATTCAGTTGGCACAAAAATATTTAGGGACACTGTCCCTGAATGTCCCCATGGCTATGGGCATAGCATAAAGTAAAAGTTAGATAGAATTTCTAGCAAATACAAGGTGTGTAGGCTGTTGACTATAGAAATAAGTTTTAAAACATATTTTTGATTCAGACTCATAATAACTGGAGATAGCCCGATATATCGGCCTAGCGGATATATCTGGACGATATTTAGGTTTCACCGATATATCAGCATTGGCCAAAATGGCTGATAAATAGGAGTTGACAAAATACTGTTATATTCCTCAAGCATGTAGACAACTTGCGCAAGAAAGCACAACAAACCAAGTCAAGACAGTCATCTTGCAGCAACGCTAGCAGGTGTGTTTTCATAAACAAGCAGACAAGATGAACCATCGAGCACTTGTCGCCGTCGCAGCCGAAATGAAAGTATCATCCCTAGGCAGATTGATTAAAAATCATTGCAAAATATTGAAATTGCTGCAATTTGCAAATTTTAGCTCATATAACCTGATTTTTTAAGTTTTCTAAAAAAGGTAAAGCATAGAATACATTATATTTTTGATAATGAAGCAGAAAACAAGATTTAAAAAATTTGGAAATATCGGTTATCGGTATTAGTCTATAAAATTAGCCGATATATCGGCATCAGTCCCAAAAAAGCCATATTGGTCGATCTCTAAGAATAACACACATTGTAGGTTTCTACCATTTTATGCATATAATTTAGACTTTTGCAGAAGCTGAACTAGTGAAAGCTGTGTTAAAATAATCAATTTTAACAATAGACTTCGTACCAAAAAGGCTGGCAAGCTTGTATTTTTGTACAAGCTTCTCAACGTGCCGTAAGTGTTAATGAAGTTGAAGAAATGATGGTTTGAGTATTGTCATTACAATAAATATGTCGTTTTGTACACCAATACTGGTGTTATAAACTGATTTGCTTTAAGCGTGATGCGTAAGTGCTCGTTTGAATGAGTTTGAATGCTAGTTTGAAGTAAGTTTGAATGAAAGTTTGAATGAAAGTTTGAATGAAAGTTTGAATGAAAGTTCAGCTGAATTCTAGTTGCTGTGCTAGAAGAAACAAAGCACAAAAATTATATTAAAACAAACTTTTTAAAATTAAAACATTACTACTTGCTAGGTGGCCACCCTCTAGTCTCTACACATCAAATCAAAAAATCATAAAAATGAAAAAATCTGATTTAAATCAAAAAAATCCGATTTAAATAAAAAAAAAACTTATTTTTTTGATTTTTGAAAAAAAACATGACTTTTATCAACCCTGGTCGGCAAGGTGATAGTCAAACCGAAAGCCATTGGCATAGCAGCCGTAACGCATAACCCCTAGGCTACAAGATCCACGCCGTAGAATGACAAACTATCCGATTTATTTATTTCAATTGCATTAGGCCAAGCATATCCGTTGCCACTTCCTTTTGAAAAAGTGTGTAAAAAGTGTTCCCATCACGGGTATAATCTCTACTAGCTAAGCCAAAGCAAATGGTGAGATCAGAACCACTGAAGCAGGCATGCATGATTGACATTAAATAAACACTTGACTACGTTCACCTTGCTATTATGAATGCGAGCTCAACATCATACCAGTGTTGCCACTCTGAAGAAAAAGGAAGTGACTACGGATACGCCTGGCTTGACACAATTCAAATAAAAGGGTCACTTTGTCATTCAAACTGTGTGAGTCTCGTAGTGTAACGGTTATGTAGTATGGCTGCTACGCCAATGGTTTTGTTCGATTCTCACCTTGCCAACTTTCATATTCTTTTTTTTTCATTTTTTTTATTCAGGCTTACGTGTTACTTTTACAGGTTAGTGTTAGGTTAGCATTAGGTTAGTGTTAGGTTAGCATTAGGTTAGGGTTAGGTTAGCATTAGTTTAGGGTTAGGGATAGGTTAGCATCAGGGAGGTTAAGGATAGGTTAGCGTTAGGTTAGGTTAGCCTTAGCTCAGGGTTAGGTTAGCATTAGGTTATGTTAGGTTAGCATTAGGTTAAGGCTACGGTTAGGGTTTATCTTTTACTTTTACGTTTACTTCGTTTCTACCAAGCCTACTGCACTCTCGTCGTGCGTTACTGTTGCATCACAGGTGGCATATGAATAACTTTTCAAATTTCAAGATCCACAGGCATATCTATAGCAGTACCCTGTAAAAGGCGGAGCTCTGCAAATAGCAGAGCTTTGATGACATTACCAGAGTCTCTAAAACCGATATTTTGCGTTGAGCAATGAGAACCAAACGGTAGTAAAAATAAATTTATTGCAAAAGGTGATATATTACATTATGGTAAAAGAAGTCTATTCTGAAGTTTAATAATTTTTCCTTATCTGAGTTTCACAACGGTTTGGGGACAAAAAAATTGGTTTCAACAGTTGTGAAAGTATACATTTTTTAAATATCGCAAACTTCCATACATTACTGATTACATGTTTGCGTGAAGCGCATATTCAGTTGCAATGAGAAAACATTTTTCCTTTACATTCGTTCCTTTTGTTTTTTTCGCAACTCAACTTTTTTCCACTCCGGTTACGTCATCAAAGATCCGCCCCGACGGAGCTCCATCTTTTACAGGCAACCATTTATAGCCACTGCTAAAGAAAAACCCTAGAATTTACCTTGAAAAATCTCCAGACATACAAAATGTTCAATAAAAATCAAGATCAGACTTTGAAGTAAACACTACCAGTATTTGCACGTAAAAAAAAAACTTTTTTTTTTAAATTNAAAAAGTAATGCATCATTTGCATCAATAGTCAAGTGCAACAACCGAACAAGTTCACTTCAAGTCTATTTTAAAACAAGTTCAGGTTTATTTTTAAATTGTCAGTAGGCTATGATGCTGACAATTCACAATTTACAAGTGAAGTTGAAGTAATGCTAATGTAATAGGCCTAGGCTAGCACTAAATCAAATGTATGCAGCAGCATATAATATGAAATAAATGTTAGGTTGTGTCTATTTTACCGGCGATATTCTGGTGGCAACAGATCAACTGGAGCTATTGTGCGGCTAGTCGAAGATTCGGTCTCGTGGCATGATGCAATACTAAGAAAAAGGTCACTCTGCCAGGAAAACGCTGTCCTGCTCGTGGTGCAGCTGTTATGTGTTACGGCTGCTATGCCAATGGTTTTCAGTTCGACTCTCACCTTGCCGACTTTCCTTTTGTTTTTTTTCTTTGCTTTTTTTCAAGCTCCGCTTAGGTGTTACATTTAGGGGTTAGCGTTGTTAGGTTAGGGTTAGGTTGAAGTTGGTTCGTGTTAGGTTAGTGTTAGCTTAGCATTAGGTTAGCTTAGTGTTAGGTTAGGATTAGGTTAGCGTTAGCTGAGTGTTAGCTTAGCATTAGGTTGGCTTAGCGTTAGGTTAGGGTTAGGATTAGGGTTACATTAGCTAGGGCTACGGTTCAGGTCAGGTTGTAGGTTATCTATTACTTACATTTACTGTTTCTACCAAGCCTTTTGCTGCTGCCATCTTGGCGGCAAAATACTAAGACACTGACAAAGGTTAAATCTTTTCTAAAAAATGTTTATTAATAATCCATGTTTTCTTTTAGTTTTACATTCACGTAAATGCGCAAATTGAAATATTTACATGACACATCCAAGGTATTACATTTTTCTTATGCCATAATCGTTGCAATATTCGACTACTAATTTAACATTCAAAATTTTATATAACATTCATCCCTATGTATCATAATGCGCCTGTCAAAGATGTCAAACCTAGGTAAAGTGAGCCCGACATTTCCAGCCGGACTTTTTTCAGTGGATGCGAAGGTCGGGTGTAAAGATGAAAACCAACAGTTTCCAAACTTTTTTGAGCGCGACCCATAACATATTAAAAAAATAATTAGTGTGTAGATGATTTTTGACAATAAGGTCGTTTTTAATGTCAACAATACTCTTTTGTCATGTACCTAAGCTACAGGCAGACAAGCAGTGGTAACGATGAAATTGCACAACCCGGTTTGGATCGCCATCTGTGCTGCCCAGTTTTTACCCTCTCAACCTTGTTTGTGTGATTGCAAGAATACTTACGCATCCTTAAAGCATCTTGAATATCACAATCAAAAACTCACAAACTGAAATGGGTCTTGTTTTTAATTCTTGATTATGGGTTTTGCTTTCTTTGCTTGTTTGCCACCCTTCTCATCATTACTTTTCCTACTTTTTTCTGCCTTCTTTACACACAGTACTGGAAAAATTATTATGGATTTTTTGTTTTTCCATTACAAAACGTGTTTTTCATTCACAAAGTCAATAAAACAAACAAAACAACTTCAAAAATGTTACGACACTAACGAAGCAACTTTTAAAAAATTTTCGTCACATGCTGAAGCAGTTCAGGAGCTAGTTTGTCCTCCCTCGGAGGTGGTTGAAGCTTTCATCCTATCAGGCATGCTTTCCATAAAGGTTTTGCGAAATCTTGGCATCCTTTTGCGGTGAAACCATATCTTGTTCTGCCGTTCTACCAGCTCTCTTTTTGTGGTTAGCAGTTTGTTGGTTGGTTCTGAATAAATCTCAATAGTCGCTTTTAACATTGATCGAGAGCTTTCTTTGGACCAATCTTCTGATGTCCAATTTTCATGCTGTACATCCTATTGATATCTCTCGCTTTCTGTGTTAAGCGAGACTTTTTTCTAGGCCTGTATGACTTCAGACTTTGCTCAAAATGACGGTTGTTGGTGGTTCTCCTGTCCACCATAACACCATCGTTTGCCAATTCCATAGAAAGTTCTTTGCATGATGCTCTTCTACTTCCCAATGCCATTGCCGTGATTTTTCGATCAAGCCTAGGTAGTGTTTTCCTCTTCCGTCCACATTTTCCTATCCCTAAACTGTCCATCTCTCTTTCCAATTCCAGTTTCTTTCTTACAGCAGTGTCAGCTGGAGTTGATGCATTTAATTCCTTGGCTGTGCCTTTCTGTTTGAGATCAGTACACTTGAGCAAAACGGTGATTTGTCTTCTTTTTCTGGGACTCTCATTCTTTTCTCTTTCCCATCTTGCTAACTTCGTTCAAACACCTGCACTTTTGCTTGAGTCTATTCTTATCCCATTAAATAGTCAGAAAAACTTTTAAAATACATTGAAATTCTGGCTAAATACGAAGCTTCACAAACTATTTCAGACTAAAATGGTCCATCAGGCAGTAGAGACCACTCAGGTTCAGCCGAATTATTTTTTGATTCTAATATTCGCTCAAGTAGTTAACACGTCATAATAAGCAATTTCACACAACCTGAATCTGGCTTATGTGGAATTGCAGCTTCTTTTCTTTGAACCACCCTCACCTTCATTCATGTGCCGAAAAAAATCAGAAAATAACCTGAAAAATCAGAGAATTACACCAATTTCCTGGGAAAATAAAAAATCCATAATAATTTTTCCAGTACTGTAGCCTATACATGCATGTATGACTACATAAATAGCATAATTGGCACATGTCAGGCTATGGTTCAGAGGGAAAGTTTTATTTTTTATCATTACTTGTGAAACAGTTGGGACCATGTATTTGATTTGTTTTCCGTGGCAACCACAAAGTGCACAGGGCTAACAAAGCCATGAAGCAACTTTGGATTGCCTTTTTGCCTTACTTGTCAGTTTTTTTAGCTGCATTCCCTATGTCTGATTGGAAAATTTCGGAAGGGGTCGATAGGCTGAAATGAGTTGAGAAATGGGTCGCTGCTTGAAAAATGTTGAAAAACCACTGGTTTTGGGCTTACATTAAGGGGTTACGTTTATGGATTAAGTTTCAGGTTTAGATTTTGGGTCTAGGTTTAATTTTGGGTTTAGGTTTTGGGTGTTGGGTGTTGGGTTTAGGTTTTGGGTGTTGGGCTTATTTTTTTGTGTAGGTTAATCTGAGTTTAGGTTTTGGGTTTGGTGTCAGGTTTGGGGTTTTAGGTCATGTTACAAGGACTTTGTGCTAATCCAAGTGCATCTCATATCGTTCTTGTCATCTGACCAATCCAAATAATCGATTCTCCTAACGGTAAAATAACTCCAGCAGTGCTTTTGCTTCAAGAGGCAAAATAAACAGAGCCTTGTTAAACTTTGGCAATGCCAAAAGGCTATGTCTATTTTGTCTCTTGAGGTAAAAGCACTCCTACAACTATTTTGCCTTCAACCAATCATATTTGGCTGAAGGCAAAATAGCTTCAGTGGTGCTTTTGCCGCATGAGGCAAAATAAAATTTCACTATTTTTCATGAGCGGATCAGGACTGGATCGGACCGATGATTTTCAAAAATTTTGCGGATCTGGGCTGGATCGGATTCAATTTTATCGGATCAGGGCTGGACTCGGACTGAAAAATTTCACAGTCTGCTCATCTCTGCTGAGTTGGAGAAAATCTCACTACTATCAACATGGTCGAGTGGGAAGTGACTAGACAATCCTCAGTTCGAGTGACTCCTTTGTCGTATTTGGTTTTTCGTTTGATGTACTTACACAAGATTGTTCGTCAAAATTTTTGGACCCTTGTGATGTACATTCGAAAAGCAGAGAAGTGTTTATAATTAAATTAAGCTTTTGGACTAGGGTTATGTTTAACATTTTAGGATTAGCGTTTTGTGTTAGTGTTTAAAATTAGGGTTTATAGTTAGCGTTTGGGGTTAGGGTTCTGTGTTAGTGTCTAAGGTTAAGGCTTAGGATTAGCGTTTAGTGCTGATGGTTAGGGTTTGCAGTTAAGGTAAATGGTTAGTGTTACAGACTCGTGGGGGTGTCTGTATTTTAGGTCAATCCCCAAGAGCACTGGTTAATAAAGGAGGATTGGCCAAGGCGCGCCCGAAATTACAATTAAGAAAATCAGACGCGCCCGTTACACTCGACCCGCTCAGTTTAACACAAAAGAGTTGTATTCACTCATGATTTCATTAATATAGCTTTAAACAATGCGCAGATACTTTTACATGCATCACAGATACATTACAATGTCATATATAGGGGTTATAATGCGAGTTCAGGGGTTGCCGCAATCAGTTGGAATGGTGGAGAGAGTGACCCGCATAATCATAGAGCATCAGAGGTAAAACAAGCCAATAGGCTATAAATCTCTTTCGGTAGTCTAGTCCATTGGAATACCCACTTGGACTATTACAGCTTGGAATACCCACTGCTGTTGTAGTTGTACAGCTTGAAATACCCACTGCTTTACTAGGGGTTAAGCTTGGAATGACCACTGCTCAATTGAGTTTCTGCTCTGACTGTCCAAGTATTTATCACTTTTGTCATGCATTTTATTGGTTAAAACCAAAGAGATATCTGAAATTGAGACAATCTTAAAAGGGGGCTTTTCCATTCATGGCAACCTTAAGTCACATGACCTCAGATAAGATGATCTTAAATGCGACTCTGGTGTTCATACTTAACGTTTCGCCGAAGTTTGAAATCGTTGTTCCCAATTTAAGACCATCTTATATTCCCATAGGGACTCTAGTGGTCATGCTCCATACTTCGTCGAAATCCGAAATCGTTTTTCAATGTAAAGTGTTTTTATCAGTTTGAATCGCAAGCATCGATTTCGAATCCTTATTAAATGTTAATGCAAATTATTTTTGTAGTGTTATAGGTCACTCTCATCCTTAGTATGAGTTACAACTACAATGCAAAATACAAATACACAATAATACAATGAATGTGTTTTACAATGTCCTTTTAGACGGAATATCTCATTCTTTACATTGTTCCAATTTCATGTTGAAGTTGCAACGCGAACTCAACATTAGGGAATACGGCAGGGTTTTTTAAGGCGTTTTAGGGACCCGATTCGGGTCCCTAGAATTTCAAATCGGGTCCCTAGAATCAGATAAAATTATCATCGGGTTCCCAAAAACCGGGAAAATCGGGTCCCTAAAATCAGTGAAATCGGGTCCCTACAGAACCATACCGGGTACCTAACATTTTCCTTAAAAAAAACCTGGTATAGGGTAAAAATAATTTTGGCCGCCTTAATCCTTGTTTATCTGAGAAGCAACTGACATGTATTGCAGTGATAAGCAAATTCGTTTGATACAGTTTTTTAGTCTTTTTAATGTGAAAACCGGATACGGTCGTTTAGACACTGCCAAAAGTTTAGATAATTCACTTTGGAGTTTGAGCAGGAGTCGGAGTCCAAAGCTTTAAAAAGTGTCGGAGCGGAGTCGGAGTATATTCAGCCGAAGCGGAGTCGGAGTCAAAAATATCAGACTCCGTACACCTCTGATCATCAGTGGTTATCCACAGCCTGCCGGTTCGGAGCTCTTGTCTGTGACGTAGCAAGATATCCTATTCACGTATTGATTGAGCCTATTGATAAACATTTCAGCGTGCTGGTAACAACTGCTTACTAGCCTTTGTTCTGATTTACTGGTCCTGTGCTTGTGGAAAGAGGTTACCTTTTGACATTCTGCATATCAGTGATGGAGTCTCGAGACGTGTCTCGAGACCCGTTTTTTTAAAATGTCTCGGTCTCGAAGGTCGCAGGTCTCGTCTCGGTCTCGAAGGATTTCCGTCTCGGTCTCGAGCTCTTAGTCTCGAGACGACTTTGCATCAGTTATTTTTTTATGAAGTCTTTCACGAAGCAGCTCCTTAGAAAACGGATTTATAAAGTAATTGTTCAAAATTCAGCCGTGCAAAGCGGTCAGTAGCTAAGCTTTCTTTGTTGTTATGCTACTTTGGAAAAAACAATTTACCCTCTACCCTGTTTGAAATTTTTACTGAATTCAATAAAAACAGTGTGTTTACCAGTGAAACCGCAGCGCATAATTTCTGCAACACTTTGCAACGAGACGTTAGGAGTACTTTGCTATGGAATATGTTTCAACTGTTTTTGCAAGCAGTTTTGTTATAAAAACCCATATTCAAAAGAAGTGGGAGAGTGCCAACAAGTTTCTTTTTTGAGAAACCAAATAAAGCGAGGTCTTTTCTTCGAATTTCTTTTCAAAGCAGTCTGTTGAAACACGCTGATGAGGATTTTTTCTGAGTAATGCCGACATTGTAAAGTTCAGAAATGCCTCGGAATTCTCTTGAGAAAAACTTTGGCTCATAAGAGTTCTATACAGAGAGCAAGTAGTGCCTCATGGCTGATCAGCTACTCTGACGTGCTGCTAGGCTTTACGACCTTTTTGCGTTGTCTAACCGACATACTGTGTTGCGAACCTGTAGGTGATGGAGCGAAAACGGAAATTCGGAACAGTTGTGAATAAAGATTAGCGTTGTGTTTAACGTAAAAACATGGAAATTATCAAAAACTTTAAAATAAAAAAAACTTGACAATAAAAAATAGCAAATCTAGGAAATATATATATAGCCATAAATTCAGCAGGAAGGCGCTACACCATTTCACTGCTAGTCAAATACAACGCTAATCTCGACTCTCGCTCATTCTGCTACACTGCAGGTGTGTCAAACTCATTTTCACTGAGGGCCATATCAGCATTTTGTTTGCCCTCGAAGGACCTGTTGTAACTGTTAAAACAGCGTAAATGTGGTTTTTGTCTACATGACCGCGAAAACCTGCAAACATAGTGAATACTTTGCTGCACATTCAAACGAACGTATGTAACTAAATAATGTTTATTTTATTTTTTCGCAGACTCGTGGTCCATTTCACAAGCGCAATCGAATAATACAAGAGTACAAAAATGTGCAGCCATAGTGGATAGAGCATTACAGAATATGTGTTAGCACACAACCAACAATGAGAGGAGCAAAACACTTTAGCAACGCCCCAGCTGGAATGCCCTTAACTCATCATAATACAGGGATTCGGCAGTGGAGAGAAATGAAAGCATTTTTACATCAAATTCTGGGGTAAACATCTAGGAGAAGAAATAAAGATCAAAATAAAACGGTTGGGGGTGCACATTGGCGCACAGAAGCATGCAATTGTTTCGATCAAGTTTTCTTAGGTTTAAGTTTTCTTCCACAATCAAATACGTTAATGCGTGATCAGCATCTCTGTGACATAATGATTGTTATGTTGCAGCGAAAGGAGCCTAAAAACTGAATAACTTTTTTAAGAAAAAAATACGTTATGTCAGGAACATGGCTAAAATAGCAAAGTTATAACATGGCAAAGATCATCCTTTGCCTTTATAAACAGGTTTAAACCACTACTCCTCCAAAAAAGCAAAGTGGGCTGAGGATTAAAATTTAGGCTTTACGGGCACATAAAACCACGTGGCGGGCCACATTTGGCCCACGGGCCACCAGTTTGACACATGTGTTCTACAGCATGCTGCAGCCCAACAATCCCAGTCGAATGCATCCCCTAATACTTTCTCTTTGTCAGAGAAAGAAAAAATTTCAATAAGGAGACAATGGTTACCTGCAAAAGAGTGCAAGGCGAGCAATGAATAGATCATCTGAAAAAAAGTTACATTTTCATTTTTCTGGCTGTGCAGGAAATCTTTTACTTCATTCCTGAGGATAAAAACTCTCTTCAGTGTACTACCGCGTGAAAGCCACCTCACAGCCGTGTAAAGTAATAAAGTGCTGTGCTCTG
>JGI24021J15306_10009015_pt1 | contig 12316 bp, 10 predicted proteins | sample Ectturendosymbi1_FD_15306 | JGI IMG/M metagenome (IMG submission 15306)
ACCTTGTCACTACTGTTGTCCTACCTTCCCTGATGTGGGTAACTGTGGTAAAACCTGAACGACGTTCTGTTCACGCCTAGACTGCCAAACTCAAGATATTTCCGGTTACCGAAATGTGAGAATGCAACTTCGGTAACCGATAGTCCGGCTACCGTAGTTGCCATCTCACACTTCGGTAACCGTCGTCCGGTCACCGAAGTTCCATTTTCACACTCCGGTAGCCGTTTTCCGGCTCCCTTAGCGTGAAAATCACACTTGCGTAACCGTTTTTCGGTTCCCGTAGTGTGAAAATCACGCTTGCGGAACCGTTTCCCGGTGAAATAGTCACTTCGTTATTTTAATCACACAGAAAACAATTTTGAATGAAAAAGTAGGCTATCAGTTTTGCAGGTAATAACAGTAGCGCAGCCAGAATGAGAGCGATGAGGACATGGCCTCCCCTGAAACAAAGTTGCTCAGATCTTTACTGGTACTTTGCATCAATTTTCAGCTGTTAGAAAAGAAATGGAAGTGACAGTCGGACTTAAGACGACGTCAGTGACTGATGACTTCATTGACTGGACCATCCGAACAAAATTATTGACTGCGCTACTGCCAGGTACTATTATTTTGACTACGACGAAAAGTGATTCTATGTACGAAATTTAAAATGTGGAAATAATTATGAATACATTTATAATATAAGAAGCTTCCAAGACCCTAGAAAAAAGCAAAAACCTCCCGGTTGATAACCACTGCCCTTAACCCCAAACTTTTTGAAAAAGTAGCCTACATAAAAAGCATTCACATCAAAGGAGTGATCTCTTCAAGCTAAGCCAAAGGAAATGGTGAGAGCAGAATTAACGAACATTCGCATAACAGGCATAGACACTTACCACTCAACTATGTTCACGTTACTACTAGAACTCAACGTCATATGTGGGCAAAGGTCAAGGTGGATAAAGTTACAGTTCGAATGGCAAAATAGTCTCAGCAGGGTTTTTCTCACTGATGGCAAAATTACACTGCCATTTGGCAAATCTGTAAAATCGGATCACAACTAAAATTTTTGATACGTTCAGAATAATCACATCGAAATAAAAAATATTTTCTCAGTCCGATCCAAACCTGATCTGCCAACCTTCAAAAAAATTGCAGTCCGATCCAGTCCTGATCCGGCCAAAATTGGCTTCAGTCCTGACCCAACCCTGACCCGTGCTCATCTCTGGCAAGCATGAAACAGCAAACAAAAAATTAGAAATCTTGTGCAGAGTTTCCAACGAAAATTAAATATTCTGTGTTAAAAAATATTTCTAGAAATCTGCCAACGCCCAGAAATCTGCCAAAATCATCTTAAAACCTGCCAAATCGACATAAAAAATCTAATTCGCCAAAAAAATAAAAAAAGCCAAAGGAGTTCAAAAAAGGCCAAAAATTACAAATTTGGCCTCAAAAAAGCCAAACTGGCAACCCTGACTGTGTTCAAGTTGTTACTAGAAATCAATGATATGGACAAGGTGGATACAGTTCGAAATGCAAATAAGCCCCAGCAGAGCTTTTGCCATCAGTGGCAAAATATAGGCCTACACAACCTTAACATATCTGTAAAATCAGATCACAATTAAATTTTTGATATGTTCAGCTAGACAAATCACATTGAAAACAACAAATTTTCTTAGTCCGCTCCAGTCCTGATCAGCCAGTTTTAAAAAAAACTACAGTCCAATCCAGTCCCGGTCCAGCACAAATTGGCTTCAGTCCTAATCCAGTCCGATGCAGTCCTGATCCGTGCTCATCTTTGCTACTGCCAGAAACACAAAACTGGAAATGCTGGTTGTTAAGACACTACATAAACTTTTTATGTGAGTTAAAATTTGCTGGCCAACAGATTTTTAACGTATCACCATGAACAAGAAATTGTCCAAATCTTTACACATATGAAACTCATCAACCTAACATTCCTTACATCCAAGTTGTAAACATTTAAGAATTCCTGTGAAGTAGTATTGCAAATTAGAAGGTTATGTTATAATACCTTTGTAAAAAACAATCTGCAATAATAATAATCAATGATAAACAAAGTAACCTCTTATTAAAAAACTGACTCCGGCCCTTCCTTAAAAAAATCAACTGCGGCCCCACTCCTCCTTTCGAAAATCGTTAAGACTCCGGTCGGAGTCCACTCCGACACTCCGGCTCCTGTATACCTCTGGCAGCAACGGCAAAGCAATGGCAAGTGGTTTCGGTCACTTTTATTGTCACCCAGTGGTTCTTTCAACTCAAATAAATTTAAAGGTATTTTCAACATCAGCGGGCGGCTCGTAGCGGCTCGGTGAAGTCCAACCACTAAAATATCGTTAGCGGCCAGCTCGTTCAACCACAGCGGCCACCCCAAAATCCGGCCTATTAGCGGCCCGTGCCATCTCCACCGACCAGAGGTGTTTAGGAGCCGGAGTGTCGGAGTGGACTCCGACCGGAGTCTTAACGATTTTCGAAAGTAGGAGTGGGGCCGGAGTTGATTTTTTTAAGGAAGGACCGGAGTGGAGCCGGAGTCAGTTTTTTAATAAGAGGTTACTTTGTTTATCATTGATTATTATTACTGCAGATTGCTTTTTCCTAAGCATTTTATAACATAACCTTCAAATGTGCAAAACTACTTCACAGGAAGTCTTAAAAATTTAATACAATTTGGATGTAAATAACGTTAGGTTGTTGAGTTTCACGTGTGTAATGATTTGGACAATTTCTTGTTCATGGTGATACGTTAAAAATATGTTGGCCAATAAAATTTAGCTCACATAAAAAGTTTATGTAGTGTCTCAACAACCAGCATTTCCAGTTTTCTGTTTCGAAGGACAAAAGATACCGTATCCTGATCCAGTTTTCTGCCAGACAAAACTGAGTTGAAGAACATGAACATCAAGGGTGGGCCGGATCCGGTAACCGGAGTCGCCTCCGGCAAGATTCTACGTTTTTGTTCGGACCCGGATACGGAGTCAAAAATTTGGGAAAAACCGGACCCGGAGTCGCTTTTCAATTTCAGCAGTAACAGAAGTCTGTGTGGTTATTTCTTAAGCAAAAACATGCGAAAATTAAGGTTGGATTGATGATTGTAGCCGGAGTCTGAACAGGAGTCGGTTCGCAAATTTGTAAAATTGCAGGACCCAGATCCGTATTCGAAAATTTTGGAACACGAACAGAGCCGGAGTCTGAAAAAGTGACTCCGGCCACTCTAATGAACATCTCACTAGTCTACTTCTACTTTCAACGTGGTCGATTGGGAAGTGACTAGGATTAGGGTTTGTGATAGTGTTTAAAATTTGGGTTATTGTTTGCATTTAGGGTTAGGGTTCAATGTTAGTGTCTAAGGTTAGGGTTTAGGATTGGCGTTTGGTGTTGATGGTTAGAATTTGCAGTTAAGGTAAATGGTTAGGGTATAGGGTAAAAAAAGTAGTGTCTATCTTACCNGCAATATTCTGGCGGCAACAGATTGGCTGGAGTTATTGTGCTGCCAGTTGAAGATTCGGTCTCATGGCATGACGCAATATAGTACAAAGAAAAAGGTCACTTTGTCAGGAAAACGTCGTCCTGCTCGTGGTGTAACAGTTATGTGTTATGACTGCTATGCCAAATGTTTTCGGTTCGATTCTCACCTTGATGTCTTTTGTTTTGATTTTTTTTCTTTGCTTTTTTCAGGCTCCGCTTAGGTGTTACGTTTAGGGGTTAGTGTTGTTAGGTTAGGGTTAGATTAGCAATAGCTTAGTGTTCGTTTAGGGTTGTGTTAGTGTTAGCTTTGCGATAGGATAAGATTAGGGTTAGGTTGTGTGTTTATCTTTTAGTTGCATTTGCTTCGTTTCTACCAAGTTTTTTGCTGCTGCCATCTTGGCGGCAAAATAGACACTGCCTAAAAAAAATATGGCCACCTTTATCCTTTATCTGAGAAGCAACTGACATGTATTGCAGTGATCAGCAAAGTCGTTTGATAAGATTTTTCAATCTTTTTAATGCGAAAACCGGATACTGTTGTTTAGACATTGCCAAAAGTTTAGATAATTCATTTCGGAGTTTGAGCAGGAGTCGGAGTCCAAAATTTTAAAATGTGTCGGAGCGGAGTATATTCAGCCAAATAAAGCAGAGTCGGAGTTAAAAATTTCAGAATTTGTACACCTCTGCCACAGACATTTAAAACATTCGTCCAAACACCAAAAACTCGCCAATCGAGGATGGGACAAAATAATATCCAGGAGACAAAATCAGGTTATAAAATAGCATGTACAAGGCAATAACGATGAATTTAAATAATTTTCAAAGTGAACAACTTTGAAAAATAATTTGAAAAAATATTAAAAACATGTGTGATTTCACCCAGAAAAATAATTCTTCCGATTGCTACCAGATAAATTTTCAACACTGGGTAATTGATTTCATTCACGCAAATCCAGTGGAACCCATTTTCAAAGTTGGCAAACGGGGAAAATGTCATGAAAAATCGTTATAAACTTTTATAGTTTTTGCGAGAAAGCGTGCGTCGCCATGGAAATTTTCAGCGTAACCTTCATTTCATCCGACTCAGGACGGAAGGATTTTTCAAAACAGACTGATTGATTTTATTGGTACCAATGTAATAAAGCCATTTTCAAAGCTGACAAATGGGTAAAAAGTCATGAAAAGTTGTTACAAACTTTTTATAGTTTTTGCGAAAAATCGTGCGTCGCCATGCCAAATTTTCAGCGTAACCTTCATTCAATCCAACTGAGAACGGAAGGATTTTTCAACACACACTGATTGATTTTGTTCGTACCAATGCGTTTAACTCATTTTCAAAGTCAACAAATCGCGAAAAAGCCATGAAAAGTTATTACAAACTTTTCAAAGTTTTTGCGAAAAATCGTGCGTCGCCATGCCAACTTTTCAGCTTAATACTCATTTCATCCGGCTCAGAGCGGGAGTTTTCAAAACAGACTGATTGATATTACTCATAGCAATGCGGTGAACTTATTTTCGAAGTTGACAAGTGGAGAAAAAGTTATGAAAACTTGTTACAAACTTTTTATAGTTTTTGCAAAAAATCGTGCGTCGCCATGCCAATTTTTCAGCGTAATAGTCATCCAGTCCGGTTCAAAACGGAAAGATTTTTTAACACAGACTGATTGATTTTATTCATTCCAATGGAGTGAACCCATTTTCAAAGTGGAAAAAGGGGGAAAAGTCATGAAAAGTTGTTACAAACTCTTTATAGTTTTTGCAAAAAATCGTGCTTCGCCATGCCAAGTTTTCAGCGTAATATACATCCAGTCTGGCTCAAAAACGGAAAGATTTTTCAACACAGACTGATTGATTTTATTCATAGAAAAGCAAAGAACCCATTTTCAAAGTTGACAAATGGGGAAAAAGTCATGAAAAGTTGTTACAAACCGTTTATAGTTTTTGCGAAAAATCGTGCGTCGCCATGCCAACATTTCAACGTAATACTCATCCAGTCCGGCTCAGACCGGAAAGATTTTTCAACACAGACTGATTGATTTTATTCATACCAACACAATCATAGGGATAGCCAGGGGAGGAGAAAGGGGCCATGCGACCCACAAATATTTGGAAAATATAGTCATTTTGTGCTTTGAGAGGCGTTTTTTCCGGACAAAATAGTGTTATTCGCCTAAAATCACGCATTTTGGCCCCCCCAAATGTTTGGGCTGGCTACGCCACCGAATGCAATGAACCCATTTTCAAAGTTGGCGAATGGAGAAAAAGTTATGAAAAATCGTTACAAATTTTTAATACCCTTTGCGAAAATTGTGCGTCGCCATGCCAACTTTTGTGCGCGATATTCATTTCGTCCGGCTCAGAATGGAAAGATTTTTCAACACAGACTGATTTATTTTATTCGTACCAATGCAATGAACTCATTTTCAAAGTTGACGAATGGGAAAAGTTATGAAAATTTGTTGAGTTGACCAATCGGACGCCAAAGGCATACGTCAGATATATTAATGATTTGTTGAAATACCATTGGTTTGATCCATCATCCCCTGCATAAAGATTCTGTATCCGCACATAGTGCCTCCCACCACACCTGGGCCCCATACCTTCCACCATCAAAATTCCGCGCTGCATTTGTCACATCCAATCTATTTGAAATCCAATGGAAGGAATGATTTTTTTTGTATTGTCAAAAAAGGCGTGATGTTTCCTCAAAGGTATGTATTTCAGATATATTAACTCCAATAACTACTTTATTAGTAGTCCTGACCAGAGCTGTGGAGTCTGCATCGTGGAAAGGACTTCGGTTCTGGAGCTTTTCATGTTCATGATGGGATAATTTCTACATCTCGCATCCTACTCCCAGTAGATTTCGTAGTTAGTGCCGAACCATTCATTTTTCGCCTGTGGTTCGCTCTGGGGAGTTTGATGCGTTTTCTCTGACGAAAAATCGTTTTAGTATGGATGGTTGCACCTGCAGCCGGAATTCCCATGACTCGGAGTGCAATATCTTGCTCAAAACAGGACGCAAACTTTTAGTATTATTGCAAAACAGGAAATTAAAAGTTTGTAACGATTTTTCATAACTTTTTCCCCATTTGTCAACTTTGAAAATGGGTTCATTGCATTAGTATGAATAAAATCAATCAGTCTGTTTTGAACAATCTTTCCATTCTGAGCCGGACTGGATAAATATTACCCTGAAAAGTTGGCATGGCGACGTACGATTTTTCCCAAAAACTACAAAAAGTTTGTAACAACTTTTCATGACTTTTTCCCCATTTGTCAACCTTGAAAATGGCATCATTCCAATGGTATGAATAAAATCAATCAGTCTGTTTTGAAATATCTTTCTGTTCTGAGCCGGATCAAATGAATATCACGTTGAAAATTTCCATGGCTACGCACGATTTCTCGTAAAAACTATAAAAGTTTGTAACGATTTTTCATAACATTTTCCCCGTTTGTCAACTTTGAAAATGGGTTCACTGGGTTTGTGTGAATAAACTGAATCAGCCAGTTAGAGATGGCATGGTCCAAGATTTTTCAGGCCCGGACCGCCCATAGCCCACAACATTCAGCCCATTAACCGTCCGTGGACCGACGACATTTATTCTTTGCCAAACCGGCCCGCCAATGGGCCTCTAAACAATTGGTAGTCTTGTCTGTTCTGTCTCCTGAGGCAAAATTTCTACAAGGGCCATTTTGCCTTCTGAGGCAAAATATCTGCTGAGACTCAGACTATTTTGCGCTTTGTGGAACATGATTGGTTGAAGTGGACATGTTATGTGACAAGCACAATAAACAAAGTTACATGCTTAGAATAGTGTGTAAACCTAAAACCCTAAACCTAAATCCCGCAACCTAAACCTAAATCCCGAAACCTAAACTTAAAACCCTAACCACAAAACCTTAACCGAAATCCCTAAAACCTAAAAATAAACCCTTCCACCATTCCCGTCATCATGGGATAGCTTTTTTGCGCTTAGCCCTCCGAAAGAAATCTCCAAGCCCCCACAAACTGAAATATGAAACCAAGGTTTTTTTTAAGGAAAATGTTGGGTATCCGGTATGGATCTGTAGAGGCCCGATTTCTCTGATTCTAGGGACCCGATTATCTCTCATTTTAGGGACCCGATGACAATTTTGTCTGATTCTAGGACCCGACTCGGGTCCCTAAAACGCCTTAAAAAAACCCTGATGAAACTATACTGTATAAATCAGTGGATTTTTTGTCAATTTTAGAATGTCACGACCCCCGCACAAAAGTAAAGCTCCCCTGTTGAATACTTTCTAGAGGTCGTTCTGCTCTCAACCTAAAATTCTCATCCTACAAGCCTAAACCTGAACTCTCACCATAAAACCTTCAACCTTTAGTCTAAACCTAAATCCCTTAACCTGAAGTCCTAAACCTAAAACTTTGTACGTAAAACCCCACAACCTTACTTATAATGCGATTGTGATTTGGTGCATATATCAAAGACACCTATGATACGCCATCAAAATGTTGCATAACACGTTCCTTCCAAGAAGCCACTCAGCACCAAAATCGCTGACTGCTACGCTCATGCAAGAAGTTATCACCATACACGAAAAGTTTCTTAAAATGTACCTGCCAGTCACGCCTGACGGAATGCTCTCAAATGGGTAAAGCAAATTTGCCTTAAAATGCAGCAACGGAAAACAAAACAATGCCAAGTGGTTTCAGTCACTTTTAATGCCACCGAGTCGTTCTTTCAACTAAAAAAAAAATCTTAAAGTTTTTTTCAACATCAGTGGGCGGCTCGTAGCGGCTCGGTGAAGTCCAACCACTAAAAATATCGTCAGCGGCCCGCCCAAAAACCGGACCATTAGCGGCCTGTGCCATCTCTACAGCCAGTGTTGAAAAATTTATCCGGTAGCAACCGGAAGAATTATATTTCTGGGTGAAATCACACATGTGTTTAACATTTTTTTCAAATTATTTTTCAAAATCGTTCACTTTGAAAATTATTTAAATTCATCGTTATTGCCTTGTACATGCTATTTTATAACCTGATTTTGTCTCCTGGACGTTATTTTGTCCCATTCTGGATTGGCGAGTTTTTGTTGTTTGGACGAATTTTTGAAATGTTGGCTGAACGGACTGTCGGCTAGCTTTACCTGGGTGATCATTTTTAGGGAAACAGTAAAATTTTTTCGATATTCTCACTGTGCACCCTGCATGGTTATTGACTGTTTTCAGAAGAGATTTGTGATATATATGCAGCTCAGACAATGTTTTTCCAGAGCCAAGCCTTTCCGACTGCAACAAAGCCAGAAAAACCTGATTTTGTCTGTTTTTTTGTTATTTTCCAAAAAAGCTAAAGGTGTTCAAAAAAGGCAGAATTTCAACATCTGGTTTCAAAAAAGCCAAATTGGCAACCTTGGTCCGAAGTAAAAGAAAAAAAATTCCATAAGAACAAGTTGCCATGACAATAGCTAATGTGCATATGCAGTGGCCTTGGAGCACAATCTGCCGCCCCTGGCCCTAGAAGAAAATGCCGCCCCTGGTGCGGGCCGTGATGTTATATTTATGACATCATCGTGCTCAGTCAATCATAGTATGACCTTTTGTTTTTTGGAGACCTTTTTGCAAGAACTTTCGCCAAATTTAGCGTAAAAAATTGTGGGCTGCTTAACCTCCCCGAACACCATGCCGCGGGGCCCAATGCACATCTGCAGCTTGTAGGCCTAATAGCTACAACATAATGATTTCAGCAGGGCATTTGAACAAGTACAAACTACTGTATTATAATCAGAAAACCCTAACTTGGACTGTTTCCAAGCTAAAAAAATATTATAAGGCAACAACAAATTAAGNAACATGAACGTAAAAAACAACGGTTTTGTAGCATTTACTAAAAAATTAATATTTTCGAACAAACACAAGATTTGTAGTGGGGGGAGTTGGTATGACCGAAGTCACCATTACTCAACTCCCAAGACAGCCAAACTAAAATTTTCAAAACGGATGACAGGAAACTGAAACGCAAACAAAAAAGAAGAAATTAACGAAGGGGAAATGCAAACAGCTAATGTGTTTAGGAAGAATATCACCAAAAAATTAATCTACATTGAGACATTTGACTGGTATGCATGACCACAACATCTGTAGTCCTAATCGTTTTGCGAAAAAAGATTTTCTTTTCACACTTTTGTCAACATACAAGAAATGCAGTAGGCTACGCCAGTCCCAAGCCAAACAAATTCAAAAAAGTAATCGAAGTTTTTCAACAAATGAAGAATGATCATTACCCAATCGAAACAACTTACAGCAAAAAGAATATACCCCACACTCCAATTTTGCGTATAATAACCAAGATCTCAAAATTCTATCCCCAGTGTTTCGTAGAACTATTTCTTTAGAAGACTTCACAATTTCTTCGTGCTATCACCAGCTGATGGTGCTACCAAAAGGACCTTTGTTTTGATACTTCTCTGGCCCTGCTTTGACTATTTCAATTCTCAAGTTATGATCTATCACTATCGCATCAGGCCGAGAGATTTAGACAATGACGTTCTTTCTACTTTTGTGTCTCAATTGCGGACGTTGTATCATCTATTTCAGGGTTCTCAAACGGGGTCTTCGGCCCCGTTGGGGGCCACGAGCAGAGGCTTTCACTAGGTAGCTGTGCCGTGACACTGCATAACCCAAGTGTCGCGATGTATTTCGTTTTCGCCAGAGTCTTTTGAAGGGGGCCCCGAATCATGAAAGTTTGAGAAACACTGGTCTATTTGCTATATTTCTTCTGTACGCTGTAGCTTGTGCAACATGAAAGAGGAGGCGGAAGCAAAGGTGAAATGCGAGAACAATCTACAACGAGATAGAAGTTTTAACGATTTGCAAAATATGCTGTTTCTTGTATCTTCCCTTGCCCAAGTTGCAAAAGAGCAAATAGTTGTGCTCGGCCGGTTCGGCAATCATAGCCTATCTGTATAACTTTCTTGGTCGAGGTAAATGTGAATAAAGTTTACATGTCGGAAGCGACTTTTTTCGTGGCGGTTGCTGCATACATACAATATTGTATTCAAAAAATGTTCCCCCCCTTTGTAAATTCTCCCCTGCTGCGAAATCCTGGCGACGGGTCTGACTGCAGTAAACGTTACTTCGAATAGTTGGGTGAAATTTAGCTCATTTGGACTGGACAACATAAGACTAAAAACAATTGGTACACAATATTTTCCATTACTGGGGCCAGCGTTGCAACACAGCGGTCACCATTTCTCAGCAAAACCTGCGTACATTTACGCCCTAAGATAAACAGCGTTTTAGTCACTCTTTGAAACGTCATTCTCCACCGGATGAGCGCAAGTATCAAGCAGTCAGCAACTTCCCTTTCCTTTCAATAAACTAATAAAGCACAGAACAATAGCTTAACTACTGTAGAGCTTTCTGAATAACTGTGGCAACTAGTTGCTTTACTGCTTTGAAAGCCCAGCTGCAACTGCAGTGCTTAGACCTTGACCAACGAACGATGCTGCGATGCAGCTTGCAAGAGTAGGCGCGTTTCGAGTATATTTCCGAAATAGTGGCCATTGTTCCGCAATAATATTGAGAGATAGGTAATGACAAAGCGGTGGTGAGCATAGGAACCATGGCGCTAATAATATCGGCTGTGTCGCCCTCATTTGCCAAAGAAGATTCTCATGGGGCATGGGGCTTAGATGATGAAATTAAGAAAGTTTAGATTTTAATCAGTGTGAATAATTTCCTCACCTTTTTTCAATTATCTCTGCTTACAATAGGCGACTAGATTTTGCCGCCCTCTGGAACGTGCCGCCCCTGGCTATAGCCAGAGTAGCCAGTGGGTTGCTGCACCACTGTGCACATGTGCGAATTGCGCATCCGATGATTGTGCAATAATGCTGCGGAAGTTCTTATCCAATCACAAACGCTGCGCTTTTAGCTTGCGTAAGTTGCCTTGCCACAAACACTGCTTTTGCTGGTTGTGTTACACAAACGGACAACAGCAATTGTGATGCAAGAATGATTACTGACTACCACGCTGGGATCACAATTATCATAAACGTGTCTCGTGGAAAATGCCAATTAACTTAACCCATGAACAGGACATTTTAGCTTGCGTACAGTGCAAATCAGCGCGCTTGTAGCCTAATACATCACGTTTAAGAAAAGTAGAAGCCTTTTAAGATGTTGCGTGCAAATGCTTCACAGCAACAGTTGGTGTCACTAGCAGTGATGTAGTCGAAATCGCAACCTTCGCGACCGAGACCGAGACCTGATTAAAATTTCGAGACGAGACCGAGACTTCATCAAAAACTCCGAGACTCGAGACTTCAAGTTCGAGACCGAGACTCGAGACTTCAAAATTTGCGCATTTTGCCGAAATTTTTCAAAAAAATGTCGTCATCACTTCTGAGCATGGGCGTCCGCAGTGGGAGGAAACGGGCATTTCCCCCTTTGAGCTTGAACTAAGCACCTAGATTCTCTAGAAAACATGAAGTTAGTAGCTCAATTCCGATCAACTGATTAAATTTTTGCAACGCTACTGTATTTTCCGGTATGACATGCACATTGCACAACAGCCAAGTTCACTGTTCTGGTGTCAAGCTGTGGTGAGCTTGCAGTTCACTCCTTTGCGTGGCCAAACTTGGGAGCGAATTTTTTCTGGTGTTGGTGTTTATTGCGTAACAATATCACAGCAGCATATCTTCAAAGGTTCATCGCTTTAAGTTACGATAGAAGTCATTTTACCGCATGTTGCTTTCGAACACTGGTGCCACGCATACTAATTTTTAGACTGGCCTAATGATCTAGTGATTTTTCAATGCAATCTAGTGAGTTTTTGCAAAGTATATTTTGAAGAAAATCGGT
>JGI24021J15306_10009016_pt1 | contig 12316 bp, 7 predicted proteins | sample Ectturendosymbi1_FD_15306 | JGI IMG/M metagenome (IMG submission 15306)
ACAAATTCAATATATCACATATATTGAAGATGCACAGAAAAATGCAGCGTGGACCTCACAAACAAAAATTTTGTTTCATTCAATATGATACAAACTGGTGGTAACAATAAAACAAAAACGCAAGAGAAAAATGATGGCAAAAATTTCATGAAACATTTGTGAAATTGGCACTTGTCAATATTTTCGTCAAACGTTGACCAAATTTCACGCAGATGACAAAAAGTTTGCAAAATTTTGTCAAACGTTTGTCAATTTGTGGCACTTTGTTGGTGAAAAAATTTGCCAAACATTTGTCAAAAATCAAAAAGAAATTGCAAACGAAAAAAGTTGACAAAATTTTGTCAAACGTTTGTGAATTTTATTTCAACAGTTTGTTGATGATGAATATTGCCAAACTATAACCAACGTTTTGTGAAAGAGGCAACATACAAAATGTTCAAACAATCAAACGATTGTCCTCAAAGTGTGGTGATATCTACCACGAATAACTGAGGCAAACGATGTTGTAGAGACAAGCACAAGTGCAACCACCTTTTGTAATATAAAAATCATGTGACTTCATGAGCATATGACTAGTGTTGTTGCAAGCTCCACCATGTAATTAGAATAGACTGGATATTGGTTTGAATCACATATTTTCTCTATGTTGTCAGTGGTTTGACAACATTAAAAGTTTGGATGGGATGAAAGAAGGTATTCTGAATTGAAAGAAACTGCACGTTGTTCCCTTTTAATGGTTGATTTTATTCAAAGTAGATGATGACCAAAATCACTGAAATATTCGTTTCTTTACAAATTACATTTTTTCACCACCTGTTTTTTCCAGCATTCCTCTCAGTAAAAGGAAATGGAAGATTGATAACAGATAGAGTCAGCAACAAATTGAATATATCAGATGTATTGACGAAACACAGAAAGATCACATCACCGACCTCAGAAATTAAGATTTTGTGTCATTCTATATAATACAAACTGGTGGTAACAAAAGCAAACGCAAGAGACAAAACGTTGGCAAAAATTTCATGATCTTTTGTGAAATTGGGACTTTGTTGTCAATAATTTTGTCAAAAGTTTGCCAAATTTTACACAGATATAAATTTGACAAAAAGATTGCAACATTTTTTCAAGCTTTTGTCAATTTGTTATTTTTGGCACTTTGTTGTTGAAAAATTTGGCAAACTTTTGTCAAAAGTCAAAAAGAAATTGCAAACGAAAAAAATTGACAAAATGTTTTCAAACGTTTGTGAATTTTGTTTCAACAGTTTGTTGATGATGTCCAACTGTTGTCAGTGTTTTGTGAAGGAGGCAACATACAAGATGTTAAGCAATTGTCGCCAAAGTCTGGTGATATCTACCATGAATAACTGAGGCAAACGATGTTGTAGTGACAATCACAAGTGCAAACTACTTTTGTAATATAAAAATCATGTGACTTCACAAACATACGACAGGTTTTTTTGGAAGCTCCACCACGCCGTTGGAATAAACTGGAAATTGGTTTGAATCTCACATTTTTTCTATGTTGTCAGTAGTTTGACAACATTAACTGCGTGGATGGGATAAAAGAAGGTATTCTGAATTGAAAAAAAACTGTTCGTTGTTCCCTTTTAATGGTTGATTATATTTCGATGTAGATGATGACCAAACTCACTGAAATATTCGTTCCTTACAAATTATATTTCTTCACCACCTGTTTTTTCCAGCATTCCTCTCAGCAAAAGAAAATGGAAGATTGATAAAAGATAGAGTAAGCAACTAACTGAATATGTCAGAGTTTTGACGAAACACAGAAAGATCACATCACCGACCTTAGAAATTAAGATTTTGTGTCATTCTATATAATACAAACTGGTGGTAACCAAAGAAAAACGCAAATGTTTTGTGAAAGAGGCAACATACAAGATGTTAAAAATTGTCACCAAAGTTTAGTGACATCTGCTACGAATAACTGAGACATACAATATTGTAGAGACAAGCACAACTGCAAAAAGCTAGTGAAAAGCAACAAAGCAACCTTTTCTCGTAGATGTACAATAATGCGTCTATGCAAATATATGGGATTTTTCTAACTAGCGCCACTATATTCGAAGAATTGATCAGTTGGTTGGGTACAAAGGAAATGCATCCTAGGCAGGTGCACATTTAAGCAGGGAGAAAAATGCAAACAACTAAATAGACAGAAGGGTAAGCTAAAAAATGATAGGAAGTAAATTTGTTTGCATGCAGGCTGTAACTGTAAGACAGAATTGCTGAAGCATACCAAAATACAGGCTAGCAGCTTGTCCGAGTGGTAATAAGTAAATTACAGTAGGTAAAAAGCTGAGAAAATTGCATAACAATATTCACGTAGAAACGTTGGCAGATAAGGAAGATATTCGAAAAGGTAGACATGCAAGCAAACAGGTAAAGAGAGAATGTTTGGAAGCATAGGCAGGCAGACTGGCAAGCAAGCATAGAAGCCACCAATCTGGGAAAGCACCATACTAGCTTCCTAGCAGGTGGGCAGTGTGCCATGCAAGTAAGTAGGCTATAGGCCTAAGCAAGTTGCACACTTTAGGCAGGAAAGCAGGTAAGATGGCCTGGTTCGAATGAAAAAGGGGAAGAATGTAGACAGTTTTGCAAGCTGGCAAGCAGGTTGGCAAATAGGCAGGCCAGTTGTCAGGGAGAGAAGCTAGAATGCTGGCAAGCACGCTAGTAGTCAAACTTTCAGTCAGTCTGGACGCTTGAACCAGCAGCTTCATAGGCATAGGCTACATCCCAGTAAGTAGCGAGATAAATATTATACCGAATTAGCAAGGCAGAAATGCTGGCACAAAAACACGCAGAGTAACAGTGCAGAAAGCTAAACACAGGCAGACTGGAAAGCAAGCAGGAAAACAAATTAAGACAAAGGCAGAGAGTAAGTATAGAAAGCAGATATTAACAATGGCATAGTCGCAAGCAGGCTTCATTGCAAGGTGTTATACCACAGATGATCACGGAGCAGGATTTCCAAAGTTTGCATATTGGACCTGAGTCAGTACTTTAGATTCGCGCCAGAGCAGGACCGGAGTCAATGTGTCGGGTTTGTGCAGGAGCCAATCAATAATAAAATTTTGCAAGAAAAATTAAGTAAAATAATAAAATTTTGTCAATAACAAAATTTTGCAAGAAAATTTTGCAAGAAAAATTCTATAATAATCAATAATAAAATTTTGCAAGAAAAATTCCATAAAACTTTGCAAGAAAAATTGAAGCAAGGATGAGTTTCAAATGAGCAAAGAAAAGTAAAAATAAACGAACTCTTCCTCCGCTCCGCCTCCGCCGATAAAGAAACTTTTTGGTCTCCGGATCCGCAAAAAAACATGCGGATTCCGCCTCCGCAAAGTCCAAACTCCGCTTTTTTTCCACCTCTGTCACTTACCCCTCGACCATATTGACAGTAGTGATAATTTCTCCAACTCAGTTTTGTATCTGGCAGAAAACTGGACGCGGGATACGGTCTTTTTGTCCTTCGAAACTGAAAAATAGAAATGGTTCTTGAGACACTGTCTAAACGTCTTATGTGAGCTAAATTTTATTGCCTATAGATTTTCAACGTATCACCATGGACAAGAAATTGTCCAAATCTTTACACACATGAAACTCACCAAACTAACCTTATTTACATCTCAGTTGAATTAAAATGTTTGAACTTCCTGTGAAGCAGTTTTTCTCATTTAAAGTTTAAATTATAACATTCTTTGCAAATAAACAACCTGCAATAATAATAATAATAAAAAAAACAAATTAACCTCATATTCAAAAAATGACTACAGTAACATACAGGCATGTTGCTTGAAGGTTCTGCTTGTAACGTAACGCCTGTTTTACCTCATGAGGCAAAATAGTGCTCTAGTTATTTTGCGTATGGATGAACAAGCTTGGTTGAAGTGCTTACATGAGAGGTTCTGTACACATGACCTACTGAGTTAACGGTTGCATCGCCAATGGCTCAGTTCGAGATGCATGAATGATATTTGCCATGGTTTCAGTAGCCTACTAGGATGCTTTTGGCAGCTTCTTTTCTGCATTGTGTGAACTGTAGTCTAAATCCTTACCACAAATCATGAGCTCTTCCACTTCACTCTCAATCGTTATCTCGGAATATTGCACCTTCCACGTATACACAAATTACGGGTAATTGTGTTCGACTAAAGGTATAATTGTCCCAGCAGNCTTTCACCTCATGAGGAAAAACAGGCACTACCATCTATACTGTATATTGCATAACGTTTTTCCGTCAAAAGACAACTCTTTGACTACTTGAAACAAACCATTTCAAGTGTACTGCAGTTTGCAGTATCATAAAACTGAATTTTCATCATTTCAGTCACTGACAGCTAGGCACCGTTATGCTAACAATATACTGCTGAAAATATATCTGCAATACTATGACTTAAAAAAACAATTGCACTGCATATTGAACTACCACTGGCTTCATACTTGATACTGATTGGATGAACAATACATAACCCTACACTCTTATACAACAATGTTTCAGCCCAGGGGTCTCCAAACTATGGCCTGCGGACCAAATCCGGCCTGCGAAGCCATTTTTTCCGACCCGCAAAGCCATATTGTCAATAATGAAAAAGTAATACATCTACGAAAAATTTGTTGAGTTGGTAGAATGTAACATTTCACGAAACAATCACATTACGTAAGATACCCAGCCCTCGAACTGTTGTGTAATAGTTTATGTGGCCCTCTGACAAGTGGAGAGCCCTGCTTTAGCTTAGGCTACATGAAAGAATGTTGGCAATAGCCATCAATCACACAAAAACCACGAGCAAACAAGGCAACTTGGGCACGATGGCAAGTTAACCACGAATGGGCGTAACAGTATTATTCAGCTGTAGCCTACAGACTGCATCACTGAAACGTTGAACAGATTGCAAATCATATGTCCAGTATGAGTATTACTAAAAGATTGTAGGGTGACCAGACGAGTAGGCCTAGGTGCTTCAGTTTGAACGTCCAAAATAGTATTACATTTTGCATACACTGAGCAAGACAAGATGCAAAAACAAACTTTTGACCACAGAAAAGCTCAAGGAAACTCACCAAACTAACCTTATTTACATCCCTGTTGAATTGAAATTTTTGAACTTCCTGTGAAGCAGTTTTTCACATTTAAAGTTTACATTATAACATGCTTTGCAAAAAAAACAACCTGCAATAATAATAATGAAAAGAAAATACTAACCTCATATTCAAAAAATGACTCCGCCTCCACTCCGGCCCAAATCCGGCTCCAGTCCTATTTTCGAAATTCGTTAAGACTGCGGCCGGAGTCCACACCGACAACGCAGCTCCTGTACACCTCTGCCGGTTTTCATTCAAAATTCCGTCTCCGTCTCCTGTTCTAACCAAAAAAATGGAAACTCTGGCCGTAGTCCAATCAGTGACTCCTGCTCCGTGATCACCTCTGATCGAGATTACCATTCTCACACAGTCATCAAACGACTGACCGAGTAGTGTGTGACGGTTTTGTGAACGATATACAGCAGTTATTGGTATTACCACTCTACAACATTTTGCTTGATCAATATGCATGTGGCAGAGGTGGCCGCAGATCCGGAGTGCCAGACTCATCACCGACAGCATTTTGAGTTTTTTCGGACCTGGATCCGAAGTCGGAGTCAACAATTTGTGAAAAACCAGACCCAAATCTGGAGTCACTTTCTATTTTCGGCACCAGGAGTCTGCATGGTCTTTACAAATTACCATCATTGTTGCGTTTCGGTTCCATTGATGGTTTGCAGAGTTTGAACAAGGGTCATTTTCTGAAATTTGTAAAGACTTCGGAGCCGGAGCCGTATCTGGATTCAAAAATTTTGGAACAGGAGCGCAGTCGGAGTATGAAAATATTACTCCGGCTCCTCTGGTAAGCTCCAGGTCCTCTGGTAAACTCCGGCTCTTCCGGCTCCTACTCCGGCTCCTCTGGTAAGCTCCGGCTCCTCCGGCTCCTACTCCGGCTCCTCTGGTAAGCGGTATCATTCGTGCCTGAGGATTGTTCACGCTCTTCTATGCAAAAACTGACAAACAAATGTTTGTAAGCAATGGTGTGGTGACTTAGCTGTTAGTTTCTTGTAGGGTCTTGTCCTCTGGTTGTACTGTTTTTAGATTTGTTTTCCTGCAGCCAGTTTTCATTCTCTTTGAAGGACATGGTTACCCTGGAGTGAAGTATCACAGTTGTAGAGCCTTTTTCTTCAAATCGTCTAGATCAGGCTTGACACATATTTTTCGTTGCTTATGGCCAAAGTTCTAAATGGCCAAAATAGCTTTTTCTGAAAAGGTTATGGCCAAAACTACAACATGTTTTCACTATGGAAATTTATATAATCATAGGGGACTCAAAGTGTTTCCAAGGCAGTATATGTTAGCGGAAAACTCTGATTTGGCCAAAAAAGCAGGTTTTGACCTTAATATAGCAATTATTGCCATGACTTCAAACCTGTCCGTTGCAACCTATCTTTCTTTACCTTAGTAAAACTTACAACCATGTACCCTTTAAGTCCAGCGCCCGCCAAAATTTTGGTGCAGGTTCAAAACGCTTTAAACTCTATAATTCGCCAGCTACTGTAGCTACAGAGCTGTCCACACCATCCACGGATTCCGCAAGTCTTTTAATTTCGATTTTAAAAAATTATTTGATTTGGGTATAGGGTTTTCTTTGGTGACGTCACAAAGAGGGCATGTTTTTGAATGTTTGACTCAGTTTAACTGGCCCTCAGCGCCAATCTAATTAGCCATTTTTATAACTCAAAAATTTTGTGGAAACTAGATGATCATCCGCGTCTTTAGAGCCCTTGATTGACCTTCTAGCGTATCTGGAATCAAAGTCATGGCCCAAAACCTCGTTATGCACAAAAATCCAAAATAGGAAGGGTCTCCCAATGGCGGCTGCGCGGCCGGCGATAACGCGCCGCGCGAACATGATAGAGAGCTATTCGAACCCTCGAAAGACGGGTGAGGTCTTGTAGTTTGCACTGAAAAATAAAACTTTTGGGATTTGGGTTTGGGATTTTGGTGGGTGTCGTCAGAATGAGGGTAGGTTTTGCTTTTTTTCGTTGTTCTTCGTGACGTCATCGCCCGGACAATGGGCCGAAATAGTGGCTCAAACTTTGGTTGGATTTTTGCCTGTGATATGAATATTTAGAGGCCTTGATGGACTTCCTGGCTTTTCTGGTGCCAAAGTTATGGCCGAAAGACCTCAAACCTTGTAAGGATTCCTTGGGGAATTAATGGGGATTTCCTTAACTAATTTCTGCTTATTTTGTCATAACGTCTGAATCAGAAATGCTAGAAAGTCCATCAAACCCGCTAAAGACTCGTATTGTAACATACAGTAGAATCCACAAAAACGTATGAGCCACATAATCGTCTCGGTTGGTCGGCTCCCAGGAGATAACGTCAACATCCAAATGTAAACAAACATGCATAAACATTCTCTCATTATGTAAACATCAACAAGAAAAACGAGATCTCAAGCTAAAATTTTTTTTTGCTGTCTAAACTACAAGTCTTCACGAGTCTTTAGAGGGCTTGAACAACTCTCTAGCTGATCTGGCGGCGAGTTATGGCCATATACCAACTGGGTGTTATTCACTCCAGGTTCGTTTTTGAAGGGGTAAAAAGTTGGACCACTTTTTGGTTTTCGTGGCATAATTTTGGATTCAGATATGCTAGAAAGCCAAGCAAGGGCTTCAAAGACTCGGATGATAGCCTAGTTTCAAAAAAAAACTTGAGCGAAAAAAATGGCTCATTGGATTGACGTCCAGGGCCACGTAAACTAGGACAAAAAAATGACACCCCCTCACTTGTGACGTCCTTCCCCAGAGAACCCAAAACAAAAATTTGTTTTTTTTTTCAATCTCAACTAGAAAATTTGCTGATTCCGTAGATGGTTTGAACAGTTGTCTAGCTCAATCGGCTGGCGAGTTATAGCGTTGCAAACCCTGCGCCAAAATTTTGGCGATCGCGGGACACACTGTTGCAAACAAATGCTTTAAAACTGATCCATTTGTGTTGAACAGTTTGAAATTAACTTTTCCAATCTAACGACAATGCTAGAATTATCTTTATCTTGTTCTCTTAATATACGAGCAAGGGATGGAATCTGATCATAATCACGTATTGAAAGCCATCTTTGGTTACAAATATATGAACAAAAGGTTAAAAGCACTTGAAAGCAATACCAGGTTGAAGCACTGCAATGCACTGTACGTAAAAGTGACGACAAACGTCTGACAATAAAACCTGACCAACGATGCAAAATGCTTCTACTACAATATTATCAGTCACACAACTGAGTACAGCAGTCTTCAGATGCTAGTGCAACAACTACCAATAGTAACCATAACACCGTCACTGACTGAAACATTTGTGCGCAATCAAGTGGCTGCAAGAGTTAAATCATTACTAGAAAACAATACAAGGTTGAAGCACCAAGGTGTCACTGTAACACTGACATGAAGTCCGTCCGAAAATGCAAGAGACAAAATGTTGATTGAAAACTCCATTGTAGTGTGAAAAACTGAAAAAATGGCCAAATTTCATATAATGGCCAAGTGTGTTTTTTCATGGCAAGTGCTTTTCAAAACAGTGGCGTAGCCAGCCCAAAACTTTTTTGGGGGCCAAAATGTTTGATTTTAGGCGAATAACATTATTTTGCTTGGAACAATGCCTCTCAAAGCACAAAATGACTATACTTTATGAAACTTTTTGGGGGCCATGGCCCCTTTGGCCCCCTTGGCTACGCCTATGTTTCAAAAATGGCTAAAGTTTTCAAAATTAGCCATGAAATGGACAATCTGGAAACCCTGTTCCAGATCACTCTAAATCCAGATCGCTCTTGCTTAAGCTGTTCTGACTCCTTTTTGAGCTTTTCCAATGTCTAGTCGTGTTCTTGACTGTAATGAATCCATGCTTGTTGTGTAGCTTGATGCTGGGAAAAATGGTCCCAACACGAATTGTCTCTAGTTTATTTCGAAATAATTCATGGTTTTGAACAACCTGTGATAGTTCTGCTGGCTCCACTTCAAAACGGGATAAAGCTAGGTCGGAGATACAATTGGAAGATATGCTGTCATGGGCGTCGGAAGGATTTTTTCCAAGGGGGCACTAAGGGACTTTTCCAAAATTTTTCTGGGGAAGGGCAATAGTGGCAAAATTTGTTTTTCCCACTCGAAACTAAGAAAAAAGTCTTTTTTTGCTAATATTTTCAAAATCCAGGGGCTTCCCCTGCCATCCTTTCAGACCCCCATTCTACAATAAAACTATAATTGTGCACTAGCACAGTTTTTGACTTTGCGAAATTTGTCGGCTTGTGCCTGAAAATATCCTGAAGGTGTTTAAGAAACAGCTGCTATAAAGTTTGAGTTTCTGCAAGTGCGAGTATGCAAACGCAATTCAGTTCTTTCGAATAATACTAGCAAAAAAATAACGCAGCCTTTTGTCGTGAATAAGTGACCCACACCATCGTGTTTTGAAGATACGAGCTCTGAGTGAGCATATTACACATAGAAGAGCGCGAAATGCACATTTTACGATGGTATCCCGTTGGCATATTAGGGTTGTAATAGCAATAACGAGCAAGTAGCCTTGAAATTTCAACAGTTTTTGCAATCATAACATTTTGTCAATTGTAAATCACATGGACGCTTAGTCATAACAAAGGTTTGCAAGGATGTGTTTGCAACAAGCAGATTTTTTATTATGCCCTATACAGTGATACACAGTGCGTCAAAATAAACTCCAACACTTTGTTTTCCCTACTGCAGATTATATTTCACCAGTTTACCAGTGAAAGTCATCATAAAATTTGAATACTCTGATGAAGATAATCACAATAAAAATACCGTGTTCAAACAGACTTACTGGAACCGGCTGTTACCATATCTACAGGTTTTGTAATCGAAAGTGCTGAGCACAGAGAATTGTGCCTGAGGCTGTAGAATCACTGCAACAAATATTTTATTGTTCCGCTTTATCCGATAGCGCTCCAGGGTGGTTCCTCTTGAGACTGAATGAACAGCTGACAGCTTCTCATTTTTCATTCTATTTCTGTTCGTTCCTACAGACTCATCATGAGAGACGTGTTATGCTGCACATTTGTGTTGTATTGCTTTTTGAACTATTGCTACACCCAAGGTAAGCTTTTTCCAGATTTTATCCGCAAAACCTTGAGTATATTCAACCTAACCATTCCGATTAGGAGCGAAGCAAAGGTAAGCGTATCTAAGCCGGCTTTCACCGAAATGCCAAGAAACTATGTTTAGATAGCTGCAGGTAACTTGAGACCTTGAATTATGTAGGAAGTGCATCGGTAGTACTTACTCTTATACTGCTGCAATACACTATCATGGCAGCAGCTACAGCAATGATCCCAGGCCTGCTTTAATTGTCGTTTCGGTAGAGCATGACAAAAGTTGATACTAGTTACAAAACCAAATGTACTTCAAATCCTGCCTCAGGATCCACCAAAATATCGTTCATCAAACATATTAATAAATGCACATACAGAATATCAGTCCTTCTACAGGATTTGCATATGCCTAATCAGTAAAAGAGCTTTAAAATATTTTTATCCGGGAGACGTTATCGATGACTATGTTTGCAGTCAACAAAAAATTTCTGATTGCAAAACACGAAAAGAATGAAGACAAATTTTCTCTGTGATCAACATGCAAAGAAAATGAGTTACACGAAGTTACAAGCATAACGTCTTGGGAATGTGGTTTGTTTTGCAAATGATTTCGAGTTCAGAGAAATGAGTTGCATGTTGTGCAAACGGTTTCTAAGTTTTCGCTGGTCAGGGCAAAGTCGACATTTGTACTTTGCTACAGTTGTTAGGTACGTAATCTGCATCAAGCAGACCAGTGATTCAATCACACGAGAACCCGGTGTGTTTCGGTGTGTTGCAAGCAGACTTGTATCAAGTACCATTTGTAATTGATCTGAATGTAATTAATAACAAGTTTTCATATAACGCTAATTGTAATTCAATTTTTTTCTCTTTTGCAACTTTCTATAACTTTTAACGTCAGTGCAATAACGTTTCGCTTTCAAAAACTTCACAGAGATCGAACAAATGCATAAAAAATAGTAAAACGCTTGCCATGTAAGGCTTCCGCTGCAGGCTTCTGAGTCAGCGAAAAAATGTCCCCAAATTGAAATTTGTTTATTTGCTCATTAAAGTCACATGGTATCTCGTCTTCCAAACCTGCAAAACACATCGCAATAGGTACTCCAAAATTTATTTTAAGTTTAAGATATACATAATGAAGAAGATTTGTTTATATGTAAAATCAAAACCGCAATTGTTGTGCAGAGAGTTCTAAGTGTCGTCCACGAAACGTTGATGAAGCAAGAAGAGTTGGCCGGCCATGTCGCAAAACGTGTCAACCAGGAGAAAACAGGTGCAAAAATAACAAAGTCTGTCTCTGCGATCATGAATGTGGATACTCTTGTATAAACCTAAGTAAGTCCGAATGTGTTACTTTGTTTTAGTTCCTCATTATATGCAATTTCGTTCAAAAGTAGTTGAGTTCCTAGAGGCCAAGGCTGATATCTTAGGTATACACAGTGTCTCGAAGCGGCTGTAATTGAAACTACATTTTTCGAAAACCTGCCAGCATTCGAACCCACCTTTATTTTAAACAATCGACTTCATCTAAAAAATTAACAATGATTTTGCTTGAAGCTCTTGCTATTGCACGTTGACGTTGGAGCTTTCTACGAACAAGGCTAATAGGAATACAGCAATGCCATGCATAAAAAAACGCTTTGCAACTGATGTTGTTGTGTAGACTGATGTAAACACTAAACACAACAAATACGCAATTACGGGCAGTGGCAATTTGAAGGAGGGGCCTGAGTGGGCCATGGCCAACCCAGATTTTTGACTGCCCCCCTGCTTGGCTCCCCCAGTTTTCCGCTTGATTTTACGTTCGAGTTCGTTTGATTGACATGTAGGCTACAGCAGATAACTTTCAGCAAGCATAATTTTAATAGAAGTACTCTTGCCTGTATTCAATATTTCCCTAAAGCATGATAAGCTGAGTTGTTGGTTTTGACGGCTGGATGACGGGAGATGTTGATGACAACATATAGCAGTGATTGCTAGGATCCTGCGTAAAATATTGTCAGACCGCGATCATGGTGGTGAAAGGTTCAGTTCGAAGCTAATCAACGGTCGTAGAAATGGGAATTGAACTATCGTGCGTTTCGGTGTGAAGTAGAACTGGATGTTGTTACTGTCAGCAGATTGTTGCTTGTCCCAGTAGCAAAA